>Ga0315544_1000055_pt1 | contig 100460 bp, 68 predicted proteins | sample SalMarSW160130MG_2_FD_202543 | JGI IMG/M metagenome (GOLD analysis project Ga0315544, IMG submission 202543) | Salt marsh sediment microbial communities from the Plum Island Ecosystem LTER, Massachusetts, United States - Salt Marsh Sediment SW1601-130 ...
CCCATACCCCCGACCCCTGAGCAATTTCCCTCTCCCTTTTCTCCTCTCCCTCTGTCAGAGGCAAGCCCCACGCGGTCGCAGGGGTGACAAGCAAAAGAGCGACCGCTGCGGGAGCAATCCGCAAGGCCAATCTTCTGACAACGGGGAGTCCGGGGACCGATAGCAACCCCCTCCCGGCCGAGAATTCCTCCCAAGTATTCGACTTTCTCATTTTCACCAGCCCTTTTCGGCGCCTCGGTGGCATCCCGCCCGCGAACACTCATGGGCAAGATGCCGATGCCGCCTGCATGCCCTGCGCGCTCTGCGCTTTCGCCCAGCCGCCCGCCGGCCTGTGATTTACTGGATGCTTCACGTTTCTGGAACAATCCCGTTCACGCCGATGGCGTGATTATCCCGTCAAAATAGCTCCTTGCACGACACCATTATACGTCACCGTGTTTGCGACTCCATGTACTTAGCCGCCCCCTTTCATAGACGAGGCGTTACAGCGTATTCTAAGATATTTCTTGCCGTCTCGTTCTTCAAAAAGTATTCTTATGGAGGATTTGTTCTCACGAGAGAGTCCTGCGGCGAAGAACCGGTCGGCGGCCTGCTGACTGGCGTCATTTCGTGCGAACAAAACACCGCGTACGTCGTCTCAGATAACGGGATTAGTCGTGCGGCGATGTATCTCGGTGCGGAATCAGCGGGTATCCCGATATGCGAGCGGATAATGTGGCATTGAATAAAGGGAGAGAAGAAAAAATGCTGTCTCGAAATGTGAAGTACCTTCTTTCGGCAATTCTATTTGTGGCTTTCTTCGGCATCTTTGGATGCGGGGGCGGCGGCCACAATCAGAGCCTTCTGCCGCCCGTCGCAGACATCACCGGCACGTGGGAAGGCGAAGCGAAGGACCCCGGTGTAACCGGCAACTACTGGTATCCGATCGAGTTTACTTTCGTGCAGGATGGCAACAAGGTTTCGGGCATCAGTTCGTTCCCCGGTCTGGCTCGCTTCAGCGGCAGGATTGACGGAAACGTCCTCACCATCGATGGCACCGACATCTACGGTTACGTCAGCAGCGATGGCGAGGAAATCCGCGGCAGCTTCACTTCCGCGGGCATCGCCGGACAAACCGCCATTCTTAATCTGCACAGGGTCACTGATGGCGGCATCGTATTCTGAAAAGATTCATCCGACCGGCAGTCTGAAGAGGCGAGTGCTGTCCGTAAGCGTGCATTCCTCGTTTGCGCCTTCTCGCCAATAGGCTTCGCGTCTCTCATTTGCCCGCTCTTGTGACCGTCGCGCCCTTATCAACGATGGCGACGCTATAGAATCTCGCGTCGGTGAGACCGCCTTTCTCGGCAGCCTGCTTCATGGCGTTGAGAACTTGTTTCTCAGCTTTCGGCTTCACCAGTGCGAACACAGACCCCCCACTGCCGGCGCCGGTCAGTTTGGCGCCGAGCGCCCCGCTGTCGAGAGCCGACTTAATCAACAGGTTGTTGGCTTGCCCCGCTCCATCCGCGAAACCGCAATACAGCATAATCTCGTTGACGAGCCGATGATTCGTGTTCATGAGCTGCCCGAAACCCTCCACATCACCTCTCAGCAAGAGAATCTTTCCCACCCAGGCGGTCTTGGCGACCTCCTCGAACTTCTCCAGAATGGGTGACCTGTAATCCGGATAGGTTGCCTTTTTCTCGTACTCCAGGAGATACCGCCCACGAAGAACAGAGTGCACACTCCCCGACTCCCTGACCACCCCGCTGGACGCCACGATGAATCGCATCTGTTTTGTGGGGGCGGTGAGCCGCTCGTATGTCGCGAATGGCTCATCGAAGATATTCTTGTGAAAGAGCTTCCCGCGATAGTCGAGGTACGCTAATCCCCCCATCTGGGCGACGTACCTGTCGGAAAAGCCGCACGTAACCCCGAGGTCAATCTCCTCGATCCTCTGCGTCAGTTCGGCGAGCACGTAGTCGTTGAATTCCGTCTTGGGTAAATCGTAGAACTCCTTCAGGGCGTTGAGAATCAGCAGAATGATTATTGACGAGCCAGCTAAGCCGCTCTGGCGAGGCACGTCTGTCCATATCCCTATCCGCACTTTTTGCTTCTCCATCTCCATTTTCAGTGGGTGATGAAACCTCAGCAAGTGCGAGACCGCCGCCTTGAACAGCTTGAACTTGTCATCCCGCTTAAAGGGTATCTGCCCCACCCGCGAGGTAATGGAATCAATCGGATTGTCCAGGTCTCCCTTTTGCAGAAAATCGAACGTCAGCTTCTCCGCCGGCTCAATAACTCCCCCCGCGAAAATGCTTATCGCTCCCGAAATCGTATGGTAATCCCCCTCGTTGGCGTCGGTTGGGTTGCCGAGAATGTTGATCCTCGCCGGAATCTTCAATATGTATCTGGCGTTCATGATTTCTCTCCGAGATCAATAATTTCCAGTTCCAGTTCAACTCCGTGAACCTTTCTCACTCTTTCCCTCACCGCTTCGATCAGTCCCTTAACGTCCGAGTACGTCGCTCCTCGACGGTTGACGATAAAATTCGCGTGCTTCCGCGACACCAATGCCTCGCCCCGCCGCATTCCCTTGCATCCCGCAAGCTCGATCAATCTCCCCGCATAATCTCCATGCGGATTCTTGAATACGCTACCGGCGCACCGAGCCACGCCGAGGCGTGGTTGAGAGCTTCGCCGAACTTCCAACAGGCGCCTCATCCTTTCCTCGACCGACCGAGGATTCTCCTGCCGCAGAGCAAAAGTCACAGCCGCCACAATCCCCGGAAACTCCTGCAAACTGCTTTCCCGGTAGCGGAAGCGAATGTCTTCCCTCTGAAAATGCACCTCTCGCCCCGAAATTTCAACCCCCAAAACCTCCCGGACGAGGTCGCCAATCCGCTCGCCGTGCGCGCCCGCGTTCATAACTATCGCGCCGCCTACCGACCCAGGGATGCCCGCACAAAACTCCATCCCCGCCAGACCGCTTTCCGCGGCCGCCTTGGCCACCTTCCGCAGGGACACCCCTGCCTCAGCCACAATCTCTTGACCGGCGACTCGAACGGCATTCGCTCGCACGCAGATCACCATCCCTTCGTATCCCCGGTCCGGGACGAGAACGTTCGTCCCCCGACCCAGAACAAAGAAGGGAAGCGAATTCTCGCTGCAGAATACCAGCGATTTCCTCAACGCCGAAACCTCGCGCGCCCTGAGAAAGAGCTTCGCCGGTCCCCCAATCCGAAAAGAGCAGTGCTTCGTCAGCGGTTCATTTTCCGCGATGTCCTCGCCGAACGACCGCTTCGCTTCCCGAACAAGTCCCTCCCTCACATTCACACCCCGGCCAACTTCAGCTTCACGTTGTCGAGAATCCCGTTAACGAACTTCCCAGATTCCGGCGTCCCAAACTTCTTGGCTATATCCACCGCCTCGTTGATGGACACGACCGGCGGTATGTCATCCCTGAAGACAAGCTCGTAAATCGCCAATCGCAGCACGTTCCGGTCCACGAAAGCTATTCTGCTGATATTCCAGTTGGTCGCCTGAGCGGAAATGATCTCGTCAATTCGCTCCTTTTCCTCAAGCGTACCTCGGACGAGAGAGCTCGCAAACTCCTTGACTGTCTGGCCAGCTTTCCTCGTCTTCCAGAAGTCGGCGAGCTTCTCCTCGAGGTCGCCGGGGTTGACCTGGAAGCCGTAAAGGAACTGAACGGCAAGTTCTCTTGCTTTTCTTCTGGCAGTCATGTCGCAATACGCCCCCGAGAGTCCTTTCCCAGAACATGCCTCTGCGCCAGCCCCCTCACACAGTACAACTTACGGAAATAGACCCTCTCGGTCAAGACATTAGTCGCCCGTGGCACGGGCATCTTGCCCGTGATGCTTCACATGCGTGGCAGCCCTGCCACCAGCGTTACTCACGGTCTCCGGCTCACCAGAACTCGTGACACACTGCCGTTGAACTCCCACGCTCGAGGCGGAGTCGCCCATTCCCCTTCATTCACCCCCGATCATGGCATTCACGATTGCGACCACGTCGTCGTGCTGCGGGTCGTCCGGGGGATAAAGTTTGACGAGCATGCTTGCGGCGCGGCTCTTGTGGTCCGAAAACTGTAGCGAGGAGAATAGAAGAAGCGTGGCGACTTCTCTCCTGTTGTCGAGGTCCGGCAACTGCTGAACCTCTTCCGCCTTACGGAGCATCTCGAGACCGGGCGTCCAGCGCTTGTGCCGCTGCACAGAAGCCAGAACTTTCTGCCGCAATTCTTCGTCGAGCGCCATGCCCGGCGCCATCGGAGGAAGGAAGAAAACCGTGACGTGATTTCGCTCATCGAAAAGCTCTGCGGAGAAGCCTTCCTCCGAGGTTTCATCCCCGAACTCGAATCCTTCCATCTGCAGCGTCTGAACTTCCGCGACGTGCTCTTCGGCTGTCGGCGGCGCCATCAGGCGCTTCAGGTCCGCGAGGAAAAGCGTCCCCAACGCCTCCCTGACGCTGAGCTGCATCGGATTTTGCACCTCGAACGACGAGTGCCAAAGACGTCGGAAAACCTGCAAATCGCCCTCGAACGTAAATCCCTTGCGGAATTGGTCGCAAAGACGCCGCACGACGCGGTCTCGATTGTCGTCTCCGGAGACCGCCAACTGGCCGCACGTCTCTCGCACCGATATGCTCAGATCGTGGGAGATGGCGTCCGCTCTCTCGATGTACCCGAGCCAGACCTGCCATCCGTTTCTGAGTAAGATGGGGCCGAGGTGTCCCGTCTCGTACTGCTCCTCGACCGACTCCCAGGGGTAACCGGCGATTTCCTCCATCGGAATCCGAACAGCATAATCGCTGAAAAAAACGTCCACGTGTCGCGCTTCCTCGCCCCACGTCTCCCGGTAAACACGCGGGCGGGCGTCAGCCGTGATGTGCACGACTCGTTCCCTCAGAACACTCTCCAGCTTCCGCGAAATGCTCGACAGAATCCATTGCTCCGCGGGAGCTGTCTTAGTCTCCGCGGGCCCTCTTGCCGCTCTCTCTTCCAAGGCTGGAGCATAAATCACCTCGCTTCTCTCGATGCACGAGCAAGCGAGCGCCGCCACGACCAGAATGCACACCAGCGCTTCGTGCAAATGCGCCGTGGTTCCGCCTTCCGAAGAATCTCCTTGAACCGCGTCACAGCCGACGAATCCGTGTGCAAACTTCATCAGAAACCCTCACTTGGTGCTCAATCCGTACATCCCCGCGACAAACCATTTCTGGAGGAATTGGAACACAATCACCGGCGGGAGAAGCGTCAGGACGCCCATCGCCATCAGCCCTCCCCAATCCGTTCGCCAACTGCCTATAAAGCCGACCACCGCCTTCGGCAGAACCTGGAGAGACTGGTTCGTGGTCAGGGCGTAAGCGAATATGAAGTTGTTCCAGACCTGCACGAAAACGAAGACCGCGACTGCCATCAACCCTGGCAGCGCGCTCGGCAGGACTATCCGCCACAGCAGACTGAACCGGCTGCATCCGTCCAATAAGCCAGCTTCCTCCAGCGACACAGGCACCGTGTGCACGAAGTTTCGCATCATCCAGACGCAAAAAGGAGCGCAAAATGCCGAGTTCGATAATATCAACGCCGGTAGGCTGTCGTAAAGACCGATAACGTTGAGATAGCGAGCCAGCGGGACCAGAAACGTAATCGCCGGAAGAAGCGGAAACGCCAGCAACAACGGCGCCACCCTGTTCCCCCAGAAGCGGAAGCGAGCCAGCGAGTATCCCGCCGCGAGACTCAGCGGCGCCACCACTGCCAGCGACCCGATGCTCACAATGGCGCTGTTGAGCGCGTACTGATAGAAAAATCCCTGGGACAAAATCTTTCGATAGTGCTCCAGCGTCAACCTCCAGGGAATAAGCGAACCCGCTCCGGGGTCGGGCGAAAGGCTTGTCCGGATTCCCCACAGTATCGGCAACACGGCGAACCCGCAGAAAAGAACCACCAGCGGCAAGTGCACCCCACGCTTCACAGCGTCACCTCCGTCCGACGAAATGACCCCAGATATAACAACATGAAACACAATCCCCCCGCCAGCAGAAACGACCCGATGGCTGCTGCCGTCGCGAACTGGCCGTAATCGAACGCCTCCTTGAATAGCCGCACCGCAGCCACCTCCGTGCCGTGATGCGGGCCGCCGCCGGTCAAAGCATAAACCGTCTCCGCGTCCTGAAGGGTGAAGGCCGTGATCAAAAGCATCCCCACCGCCAGGTGCATGCGAGTCAGAGGAAAAGTTATGTGCCAGAACCTCTGCAAGGATGTCGCCCCGTCGGTCTGAGCCGCCTCGTGGAACTCCGTCGGAATGGTGGCGATTCCCGCAGCGAGAAAAAGTGTCATCACCGGCACGGAACGCCAGAAGCTGTGCACGATGACCGTCGTCATCGCCCAGAAAGAGTCCTGCAACGGCAGGAGGTTCGGTTGCCCGGAGATGAGCCGATAAAGCTGTGTCAGCGGGGCCATCTCCGGCCCCGCCAGATTCCGGAAAATCAGCGAGCTGACAACCGCGGGAACTGCCCACGGGATTAAAAGGAGGCCGCGAGACCATCTCAGACCCCGCATATTTCGCGTCATCAACAGAGAAGCCGCGTACGCGACCGGCGTCGCCGCGCCCACCACGCCGACGACATATACAAGCGAAAGAAGCAGGTTGTGCCGGAAAGTCTGCTCCCCCAGAAGGCGGGAATAGTTGATGAGAGACGGCCAAACGCCTTTCGCCCCCGGCGAGCGGAGCGCCAGAGCCAGTCCGGGGACAAGAGGCACGCACCAGAAGAAAATCAGAAGCAAAAACGCCGGAAGGAAAAGAAGCGTGGGAACAATCTGAGATCTACGGGCGGGCATATCGGTCATTGAACTCGTCCTGGTAACGTTTCAAGGTGGCGGCGGGGTCTGCGGTTTTCAGAATAACCTCCTGAAGAGCGCTGGCGACAGTGTCTGCGAGGTCGTAATAGTGCGAGGTGCTCGGCATCGGACGACCCGCCTCGGCAGCTTGCCTCCAGACCCGATACCAGTGATTCTGATATTCCTTCTTGGCCCAGATGGATTTCAGAACGGGCACGCCGGCATCCGGATAAACCTCCAGATTCTCCGGTTTCAGTGTAGTCTCAATGAAGGAAAAGGCATCTCGCGGGCGCTTGCTCAACTTGTGGATAGAAATCGCCCAGGAATTTGTGAACTGTGCCCTCGGCTTCGTGGGCGTGACAAAAACCCCCACCTTAATCTCCCGCCCGTCCGGCGTCGGCGGAACCAATCCCTTGATCCATCCTTTTTCCTCCAGCAGCTTGTTCCAGTAGTTTCCCCAGCCCCACGCCATCGCCAGCCGCCCCTCGAGGAACGGCTGCTGTATCGCGTCGTCATACGTTCCGCTGCACGCCCACGGCGGCGTGATTTTATACTTGTGGATACAATCGTCGAGAAACCGAGCCGCCTTCACCCCGGCTTCGCTGGCAAAAACAGCCCGCTCGGTCTTCCTGTCGTAAAGCTCGCCGCCGAAATGCCACAACAGCGGGGCGAAATAAAGCTCGATCGTCGCCCGCAGAGGACCCATGTACAAGCCGAGACCCCACACATCCGTTTTCCCGTCGCCGTCCGTATCGCGGGTCAACTTCCTCGCCGCCTCGACAAGCTCGTCCAGATTCGCCGGGGGATTCTCCGGGTCGAGACCCACTTGTCCAAACATGTCCCGCCTGAAAATGACCAGCCGTGTGTGCACCCCCGTCGGAATCCCCAGCCGCACGCCCTCTTGCTCGCACTTCCGCCACGACGCGCTCCACGAAATATCGTCCAGCCTCTGGCTGGACCACCGCGAGACGTACGGGGTCAGATCGAGCAAATCCCCCACCTCCCAATGCTGTGGCATGAACTGCGGCGAGGTCATGATGACATCGTGCCGAACGCCCGCGCGATAATCGCTTATGGATTTCGCATCAATCTTATCCCACGGAATCTGCTCCATCTGCACCCCGCCAAGGCGGGGATGCGCCTTCTCGAACTGCCGAATAATCTCGTTGAGCCAACGGAAATTCAGCTTGTGCGCCGGACCCGCAAGAGGCTGATAGATGTGGGCAACACGCAGCTTCTTTCTTCCACAGCCTTCCACACCAAGAAGCAAAATGCAGAGCGTCGCTACCGCGATCAATCGCCTCTTCAGCATATTTCACCTATCCCTTTTTCGTGGAACCTGACCAGATGAGACTCTACTGCATTTCCTTGCTTCAGTCAAGAACGGCCGAAGCCCGGGAGTGGCTACATTTGAGTGGGTGCTTTTGCTAAGCGTAACGCCGGCGAGACGCCAGCGTTACATAGACGGCAACACTGAGCTGCACCTGGCAATCAAGCGCCAGACGACCAGGGAACGACAGCCCCGCGAGACGCGGGGTGTCCTCATCACCTTATTCTCTGCGCCTTTGTGCCTTTGCGTTAATCTGCTGTTCCCTTCTTGCCTCCTCCGCCTCGGCCGGCGAGCCGCCCGAGACTGAGAGATTACACGCGGTCGCAATGCCTCAGTTATAGGCGGGAATGGCTGTATTCCGGTGGGCCAGGTTCCCTAAGTGCTCTGGCTGGTAAGTGCCGTCACGTACTCCATTTTTCAAAAAGGCAGAGACTCCCCCGAGGGACCAGATTTTGCGCGAAGAAATATGTAGCTGTATTCGCGAGCACCGTTTAGCCACCGGCTTCAGCCGGTGGTCAGGCGCATCGGGAATCAATCCCCACAATCATGCACAGATGCCGGGAGTAGGTGATGCGACAGCCTGAGTGAGCACAATCCGACGCATCAGTCTTTAGCCACCGGCTTCAGCCGGTGGTCTCGGATGCGCTAGATATTCCTGTCGGAGCCGGCTTCAGCCGGGCTTCTCGATTAAAAGGATTCATCCGTGCCGCAACGTGTTTTTCACGACATCTGCCTTCGCATCGTCTGGCAGACGAAGAACCACAAGCGACTGGAAAGGGCGGCCAGAGATGACATTTCCGGCCGGAAGGACGAAAAACCGCCAGGGCCTGGTGATAATGGCTAAAGCCCGTGACCCCGCTGAAGCCCGGCTGAAGCCGGCTTAAAAAGGCCGGGGCCGCACGCCAAGCACGGGCTGAAGCCCGTGCCTAACAGGGGCGCAGGCAGAATCGAGAGGCCGATAGCATGGACTTTTGCAAGGGTGGCAGCCGGTGTGTAACAAGGGCGCCATGAGGGAATCGAGAGGCCGGTATCCTCACGTTTTAGATTATAAATACGGCTACGTTCCCTCGACGAATATCAACCCTCCTTTATTGCTTTGTGCCATGCTTTTCCGCGAAAGGTTTATCACATTGTGGTATCTTATTATCTGGCCTGCCGGTCTGCTAAGCGTTCTGGTTTGTAAGTTCCGTCACGTATTCGGGTTCTGCAAAGACGAAAAGGCCATGAAACACATAAGATTTTGCATCCACAATACGTGGCCGTATTTACGAACACTTGTATTAAAGTAACGCCGCCCCGCCGTGGCGGGGCAGTCCCGAGGGCGTCTCGCCCTCGGCAGGGGCAGGGGAGTTCCCCGACATCCCCCGCGGAACGCGGGGCGGGACAGGATGCAGGCGATACGTAAACCTCTCTGCGACTCTGCGCCTTTGCGTTACCCTTCTCTCCCCTTTTTCCCTCCCCTGCGAAGGCGGGGTATCCGCCCGAGACTGAGGCATTTCATCTCCTCTACCTTTCCCTTTGATAGGCGGCACATATTTGGTACGCTTGAGACAGACTGCCCGAGGGGCTGATTTAGGTGCGACAGAGCAGGTGGGTGCGGACGCATCAGGGCGCCTCAAAGGCGGTCGGCAAAAAGGGCGGCCGACGACACGGAGGGTGATAAATAACGCTTATGACAGGGCGAGGCTTCAGCGCGGACTACTCGGTGTTCAAAGAGTGCGACTCGACGGTTCTCGGCGAAAGGCTCGGTGATTACCTTCCGATCTCGGAGCGCCTCGTCTCCTGCATATGGTACACGCAGACGTATCTGAAAAATCTGAGAACCGCCGACGGGAAAGCCGTCAAGGTCATCTCCCCTGGTATTTGGAACCTGGAGGCGGGCCCCGATTTCATTCGGGCAGCGCTGCAGTTTGAGAGCGGCGAGCCTGCTAAAGGCGATGTGGAGATACACACCCGGTCGTCCGACTGGGAAGGGCATCTTCATCATCGGAAACCACGCTTCGACAATGTCATCGCCCACGTCTGCATGTGGCGGGACAAGGGCGACCTGTTTGTAACGACATCTTCCGGCAAGAAAATCCCCCAGATTGAACTTTCGCAGCATTTGACAACACGTCTGCCCAGGATTGTGGGGCAGATAGAGACGGAGGATTTCCCTTACAACAAGAAAGCCGGGTTAGGAAGGTGTGCTGAGCTTCTGGCGACTCTCAGCAAGGGTCAACTGCGGACCCTCCTGAGCATAGCGGGAGAGTGGCGCATCCTGGAGAAGTCGGCGAGATACGCAGACTGGCTGAAGGAGGGCAGCTACGACACGGCTCTGTACAAGGGCATCATGGAGGCCCTCGGTTATCCAACCAACAAGAAGCCTTTTCTCACCCTTGCGGAAAGAATACCATTCGATGTTCTGCGGAGGGAAGCGGGCAGCGCCGCCTCCGGCGGGATTTCTCACTATTATATTCAAAGCGTTCTGATGCACTTATCGGGGCTGTTCCCCGCCGAGGCGCCCCCGGACCGGGACGAGGAGACGACGAGGTTTTTCGACTTCCTGAGGGGCATCTGGGAGGACTTTGCCGAGCGAACGTCGTATTTCCCGATGGACCCGGGAAAATGGCAGTTGAGAGTTCGCCCACCGAACTCTCCCCTTCGGCGGTTAGCAGCGGCGAGCCTCTGGGTCCATCGGTATAGAGAGCAATCCCCTTTTCTGAAAATGGTGCACATTTTTCGTGACCTCAGCGAATTCGACACCAGGTTCGCCCCGGAGTATGATCGTTTCCGGCGAGACCTCCGTGTCAAGGACCGGTCTTACCGAAAAGGGGATATCAGAAAGAGGTATATGAATGGCCTGCGGCAGCTTTTTGCGTTGTTTCGCTGCGGGGAGGATAAATACTGGTCGTCGCGGTATAGCCTCGGCGGCAAGAGGCTTTCACGGCCGGTAAGTCTGCTTGGCGAAAGTCGCATCGGCGAGGTCGTGGTCAACGTCGCGATACCGCTCCTCCTTCTGCACTTCAGGCAGAGGGCGAAGGAGTACGAGAGCACGCTTTACTTGCTTTACAACTTTCTGCCGAAGTTGCAGGAAAACAATGTTACGCGATTTATGCGCCACCGGCTTCTGGGGAAGCAGAGGAATGATGTTCCCATCGAATCCGCAGTCGCGCAGCAGGGGCTTCACCAGCTTTTCAGGGACTACTGCAGCAAAGACAGAGGCGGCTGTCTCGATTGCAACTTTCAGGCGAATCTGAAGAAATGGCTGGAGCACTCAGAAAGCCGGAAGAGCTGACGGCGTGCCCCGTAATGCCTCAGTTAGCGGCGGCTGAGGGTGTAACCGCAGAGTGCGCAGAGCACGCAGAGAGGCGCACGTATCGCCGGCGTCCTGTCCCGCCCCGCGTTCCGCGGGGGATATCGAGGGGCCCCCTTGCCCTCGACGGGCTCGGGCTGTAACCCTCACGGCAAAAAAAGCCGTCCCCCACGTGGCATCCCCCGCCTCTGGCGGGGGACCCGTCGGGAACATGGGCAAGATGCCCATGCCACGGCAGGCCAGGACGGGATCCTTCTCACCTTATTCTCTGCGCCTTTGCGCCTTTGCGTTAATCTGCTGTTCCCTTCTTGCCTCCTCCGCCTCGGCCGGCTATCCGCCCGAGACTGAGGGGTTACCGCGGTGGCACTTTTTCGCTTGCTTTTTTGAACGATTGTGGTATAAGTGAGAATCGTAGCTAAGGACGGCGCTACAAGTGAGAAGGGGCGAGAGGCGGGCGATTCCAACCGCTGAAGGCCGCATAGCTTACCCTTATTGCGCAGTCAAGCGGGCGTAGCTCAATGGCAGAGCTCCAGCCTTCCAAGCTGGTCATGTGAGTTCGATTCTCATCGCCCGCTCCATTCCTCGCATAAAGGGGCGCTGCGCTTCAGCCATTGCAGTGTTGCCTAAAAAGGAATCCGTTGACGCGGCGCGCCTCTATGGTATATTCTTTGGAGCGTGTTGAGCAATCCGCGTAAGCGGGTCACCCGCTGTAATTGAAGAGGCGGGGGCAGAAGTTCATCTTGCAGTAAAACCTAACTAAGGAGGAGTCAAAAGCTTGCCCGATGTGACAATTAAATCTCTCCTCGAAGCCGGTGTCCATTTCGGGCACCAAACCAGGAGGTGGAATCCCAAAATGAAGAGGTTTATATTCGAGGAGAGGAATGGGATTCATATTCTGGACCTTCAGAAAACTATTTCGCAGCTCCACGAGGCAGGCCAAGTCTTGAGGAAGATTGTTCTCCAGGGCGGGTCTGTTCTTTTCGTAGGCACGAAAAGGCAAGCGAAGGAAACCATCTACAGAGCGTCAACCCGCTGCGGTATGTTCTACGTCAACGAAAGATGGCTCGGTGGAACGCTCACCAACAACAGAACCATTCGCAAATCCATAGGACGCCTCCGAGAGTTGGAGGCCATGTCTCAGGATGGCACATTTGAGAAACTGTCCAAGAAGGAAGTGGCTCGCCTTCTGCGAGAGAAGGCCAAACTCCACAAGTACCTCGACGGCATCAAAGAGATGGACGGCTTGCCTGCCGTTCTTTTCGTCGTGGACACTCGCAGGGAGAAAATTGCCGTTGCCGAAGCCAAGAAAATCGGCATCCCTGTAGTTGCGATGCTCGATTCCAATAGCGACCCCGACCCCATTGATCATCCAATTGCCGCCAATGACGACGCCATAAAGTCAGTTTCTTTGATAACGAACGTCATCGCCGACTACGTCGTCGAGGTGCAAAACGAGCTGTACAAAACCGAGCCGGAGAAAGCGCCGGCCGCCCATGTGCGGGTCGCTCACAAGATCACAGCGCCATCGGCTGCGTCGCCGCAGGACGCGCCGGACACCGAGGGCAAAACAGAGACGGCCACACTACCCGCCTCTCAGCCGGACCCCCCTCCTCAGGCAGCCGCAGACCCCCAACCGCAAGCAAAATCGCAGACGGACTCCGAACCGGCGTCCGGCGAGAAAGGCAACTAACAATATGGAAATAAGCGCATCGCTGGTCAAGGAGTTGAGGCAGAAAACCAATGCTGGAATCTTGGAGTGCAAAAACGCCCTTCAGGAATCCAATGGCGACATCGAAACCGCCGTGCAGATTCTGCGCAAGAAAGGGGTGGCGATTGCAGAGAAAAAGGCTCACCGCAAAGTTCCCGAGGGCGTGGTTGCGTCCTACATCCATCTCGGAGGCAAGATCGGTGTCCTCGTGGAGGTGAACTGTGAGACCGATTTCGTCGCTCGCAACGACGTTTTCCGGGGTTTCGTCAAGGACATCACCATGCAGATTGCGGCTATGAACCCCAAGTACATGGTCCGAGAAGACGTCTCGCCGGATGTTATCGAGAAGGAAAAGGAAGAATATCGTTCCGAAATTACCGACAAACCCGCCCACATCATCGATAAAATCGTGGATGGGAAGATGAGCAAGTTCTTCTTCTCGCAGAACTGCCTCCTGGACCAGCCTTTTGTGAAAGACCCGGACATTACCATCGGGCAGTACCTCAAAGAGACGATCGCAGAGCTCCGGGAAAACATCGTCATCCGCAGGTTTGTCCGCTACAGCATGGGGGAGGATGACTAATCTGGCGAAAAAGGGCGCCGACGCCCCCCGGCCCGTTTACGGGAGAATCCTTCTGAAACTCAGCGGCGAGGCGCTGAAGGGAAACAGGGCTTACGGCATTGACCCGGACGTCTGCTCGCGGATCGCGGGGGAGGTCAAGCAGGTGCGGGACCTCGGCGTGGAAGTCGCGGTTGTCGTCGGCGGGGGGAACATCTTTCGCGGGGTATCGGCGGCTGCCAAAGGCATGGACAGGACTACTGCCGATTATGTGGGAATGCTTGCCACGATCATGAACGGAATGGCCTTCCAGGGAGCCCTCGAGAAACTCTCCGTGTCCACCCGTGTTCACAGTGCCATCGAAATCAAGGAGCTTGCCGAGCCGTTCATTCTCAGAAGGGCCGTAAAGCAGCTCGAAAGCGGCATCGTGGTCATCTTCGTGGGCGGAACGGGAAACCCTTTCTTCTCCACCGACACCACAGCGGCTCTGCGAGCCGTCGAGATCAACGCCCAGGTCGTCCTCAAAGCCACGAAGGTGGACGGCGTTTACTCCGCGGACCCGGAGGTCGTCCCGAGCGCCAAGAAATTTGACGAGCTGACCTACCTTCAGGTCATAGAAAAGCATCTGAAGGTGATTGATACCACCGCCATCACTCTCAGCATGGACAACAATACTCCGATCGTGGTCTTCAACCTGACCAAGACCGGAAACCTCAGAAAAATCGTCTTAGGGGAAAAGATCGGAACCATCATCAGGGGTTAACATCATGCCTCTCGACAAGCTTCTCAGAGAAACAAAAGCCAAAATGGACAAATCGGTCGAGTTCATTCACAACGAATTCGCCACCATCAGAACTGGAAAAGCCTCCCCCGCCCTCGTCGAAAACATCGCCGTGGATTACTACGGAACCAGGACAAAGATGCGGGAACTGGCAAACATCTCCACTCCGGAGTCGAGACTCATAGTCATTCACCCGTGGGACCCTGGCGCCGTCGGCGGGGTAATAAAAGCGATCGAGCAATCCAACCTCGGCATCACTCCCATCAGCGACGGCAAACTCGTCCGCATCCCCATCCCCGAGCTAAGTGAAGAGCGAAGAAAAGACCTAATCAAACTCGTCAAAAAGATGGCCGAGGACGGAAAAGTTGCCATACGCAACATCCGCCGCGCCTCCAACGACGAAATCAAACACCTTCGCAAGGAAGGTATTCTCCCCGAAGACGACAGCTTCCGCGAAGAACACGAGGTTCAAAAGCTCACCGACGAGCACACCGACAGGATTGACGAGCTTTTGAAGCACAAAGAGCAGGAAATCATGGAGGTTTGATCCCCGCCCTCCGCCGAAGACGCAGCGAATGCTTTCTCCTCCGTGCCCTCGGCGTCCTTTACGGTGAGCGCATCATCCGCGGCCCGGGGAGGCCGATGGTCTGCCCACATTCGAGAAGGCTGTGGCTGTATTTCAATGGCAACCGGGAGTTCCTTTCAGCGTTGCTTCTCAACCACATGGTTCGGGTTCAACACGCCAGCAGAGCCACATTTCTGCCGGGCTTTAGCCCCGCCTCGGCGGGGCTTCAGCCGGGCTTCTCGATTGCAGACTTCAGTCAAATTCCACCGCTTGAACGCAGCCGCACCCTTCCAGAGTGGGGGTTTTGGCTGATGTTGTTAGAATGTTCTTGCCCGAGAAGCGAAGTGCAATGAATCTGTGAGGGCTTTCGGCTCTTGACAACAAGACGTTTTTTTTGCTACCATTCCAGAATGTCGGGCCGGTAGCTCAGTCGGTAGAGCAATGGCCTTTTAAGCCATGGGTCGAAGGTTCGATTCCTTCCCGGCTCACTTTCTTATCCCCGCCATTTGCGCCCTTTTCCCGTCGCAAAGCAAAGGGTGTGGCTCCATTTCGGTGGCGGAATTGTCCTTGGACCCAGCCCGTGCGCGAATCTCGATCCCGGTTCTACGCCCCCCCTTTTCGGAAAAGGAGAAAACGCCGGGCTATTCGAACTGGCCTCGATGAATCTTTGCAGCCGTCACGGGCATATCCCGCCCTTTCAGGGCTCATCATTCTTGAACCAGGACCTTTTCTCAGGGCGTTGCCTTGAGGTAATCCCTCCGCCTCGGGCGGATAGCCGGCCGAGGCGGAGGGGTTACGCCGAGGAGTAAGCCGTTAGTCTCGTGCTGGTACGGAGTTGTGGGAAGAAAGAAGGGAAAAGAAGGAAAACGCACCGTGCAGCTCTGCCGTTCTCCAATGGGCCTGAGCGGAAGTTCGGTTGGAGGAGCGCCTGGTCGGGCTGGCGCCGTTACGGTCGGAGCTTCGGGTCTATCCTATCGCGGAGGGCATCGCCGAGGATGTTGAAGGAGACAACGGTTACGGCGATAGCCAAGCCGGGAAAGACGCTTATCCACGGCTGCGACCTGAGGTAATCGCTGCCGAGATTTACCATTGAGCCCCACGTCGGCAGCTTGGTGGGGCTGGCGCCGAGGCCGAGAAAGCTCAGAGCTGATTCCGCGAGGATGAAGCCTCCGATTTTCAAGCTCGCCGCCACGATGACCAACGGGACGCAATTCGGGAGGAGATGTCGGAGGATGATTCTCCTCGCCGGAGAGCCGACCGATTCAGCGGCTACCACATATTCTTTGGTCTTCTGTGAAAGCACCATCCCCCGGACCAACCGGGCGAAACTCGCCCAGCCCACAAGAGAAAGGGCGAGGAAAACCGTTGTGATGCCCGGCCCGATGACCACGCTAATAGCAATCGCGAGAAGGAGGCTCGGAAAGGCGAGCGTCAGGTCAATCAATGCCCTGATTGCAGCGTCAACGATTCCCCCGAAATAGCCGGAAACCGACCCGAGAAAGACGCCTACGGTAAGGGAGATGACCGTCGCGGTTACCCCTACGAAGAGCGATATCCGGCTGCCATAGACAACCAGACGAAAAACGTCGCGTCCCATGTGATCTGTGCCGAAGGGATGTCTCCAACTCGGCTGTAGTTTCGGCGGCGCGTAGTAGAGTTGGCGAGTCTTCGGCGGAGAAATGAGCGGGGCGGCAATCGCCGTGAAAAGAAGTACGACGAGAATTGCCGCGCAGAACATCGCGAGTCGGTTTCCGCGGAAGATTTTCAAGGTCATTGCGCCGCGGGGTGGAATGTTGACTTGCAGAAAAGCCTTCGTGCAAAGCTCACGAAAGCTCGATCATCTCGCTGACTTCGTGCTGCTTCGCCACCGTGAGGGCAATGTGATTCATGCCCGCTTTTGCCAAATACTTCCGGGCTGCGCTCTCCGCGAGTGCGGGCGTATTGCACTCGCGGCTGATGTGAGCCAGAACGACTTTCGCAAGCCTTTCGTGAGCTATCTCCGCGAGGAGTCGTCCGGCGCTGTCATTGGAGAGGTGTCCTGTTTTCCCGAGGATGCGCTGTTTCAACGACCACGGCCGGTGGGTATCCTGTTTGAGAAGGTTCACGTCGTGGTTTGCCTCGATGATGACGCAGTCTGAGCCTTTCATCCTCTCCCGAACGAGCCGCGTAACAAATCCCAGGTCGGTCGCGACGGTAACCTTCACACCGTTGCACAATATCTCAAATCCCACCGGATCAATCGCGTCGTGAAGCACCGAGAAAGGATTGATGGTTATGTCCGCGACGGAAAAAGGGTCGCCGTTGGAAAAGAGTTGAAGATTGTTGGGGAGCGAGCCAGACGCCTCATGGATTGCCCCCGCGGTGAGTCGGTTCGCGTAGCAGAAAATGCTTTCAAACCCCTTGCGATTCAAAAGTCTGAGTCCCTTGACGTGGTCGCTGTGTTCGTGGCTAATCAGCACGGCGTTGATTTGAGTCGGGTCAGCGCCTATCTGTTGCAAGCGCTGAGATAGTTGCCTCGGACCAAACCCTATGTCAATCAGGATGCGAGCGTTGCCGGAGGAAAGGTAGATTGCATTTCCTCCGCTGCCGCTGCCGAGAATCCATAATCGTGTCATTGCGTTCGCCTTCGCAACCGGAATCAAAAAATCTCTCTTTTTCACAATAGTCTGTGCCCGGTTCCCTGTCAAAACATATATTGCCTGTATGTCCTCAGTCTCGGGCGGATAGCCCGCCGTGGCGGTGGAGAGAAAAAAGGAAGAGAAGGGTAACCCCGCGAGACGCGGGGCAGAGTCGCAGAGAGGAGCATGAGTGGGACCCCGTCCTCGGATGCCGTGGCATGGGCATCTTGCCAATGATTCTCACGGGTCCCCCGCCAGAGGCGGGGGATGCCACGTGGGGGATGGCTTTTTTTGCCGTGAAGGGTACAGCCCGAGCCCGTCGAGGGCGAGGGAGCCACTCGATACAGCCGCACCCCTCGCCGACGCAGTGCTTGCAATTGTCGTGCGAATGTTCGAGAATGCGGCTGTCGCGATTGAGAGGAACTTGTGTCCAGAGAATCCTCCTCCGGGATGCGATGCACCAAACCAGAAGTTTCAGGCGCGGCGTTGAGCGACCAGGGCCGTTTCGACAGAGATTGGCCTTAGTAAGCCCAAGGTGAAAAACCGAAAGGTGGAAGTATGAATGAGAAGAAGATTTCACGACGCTCTTTCCTTGTCGGCACTGCTGCTGCGACCAGCTTCGCGATAGGCGCGAGCGGCAGGCGGGCAAGAACACCGCGCTTGTCGCCCAATGACAAGCTCAACATCGCCGGGATCGGCGTGGGCGGCCGGGGGGCAACCGACATCAGAAATGTCAGCAGCGAAAACATTGTCGCGCTGTGCGATGTGGATGAGAAGCAAGCAGCAGGGACATTCAGCCGTTTCCCAACGGCTAAGAGATACCGCGACTTCCGCGTGATGCTCGAAAAACACAAGGACATTGACGCCGTCGTGATAGCGACGCCGGACCACTTGCACGCTCTCGCCTCCATGATGGCGATGAAGATGGGCAAGCACGTGTACTGCGAGAAACCGTTGACGCACTCGGTTTACGAGGCGCGCATGCTGACCGGAGCCGCGCGCAAGTATAATGTTGCAACGCAAATGGGCAACCAGGGGCATTCCATCGAAGGGATACGCCAGTGCTGCGAAATGATTTGGTCCGGAGCCATCGGCCCCGTGCGGGAAGTTCATGCTTGGACCGATTCTCCCCATTGGCCGCAGGGGATTTCTCGCCCCACGGAAACCCCGCCGGTACCCACGACGTTGGACTGGGACCTCTGGCTCGGTCCGGCGCCGTATCGCCCCTATCATCCTGCTTACTTGCCGGTAAAGTGGCGAGGCTGGTGGGACTTCGGCAGCGGCGCCCTCGGCGATATGAGCTGCCATATTCTGGACCCCCCTTTCTGGGCATTGAAGCTCGGCTCCCCCGCAAGCGTCGAGGCCGTTTCCCAGGAGGGGTGCAACGAAGAGACGGGGCCCAGGAAAGAGATTGTCCGATGGGAGTTCCCTCGGCGAGGCGATATGTGCCCGGTCTCCGTTTACTGGTACGATGGCGGGAACGAGTACCCTCGGCCCGAAGGCGTTCCGGGGGGCGAGGAGCTGGGCGACCCCGGCGGCAGGCAGGGCGCGATTTTCATCGGCGACAAAGGCGCAATGACCGTCGGGCATCATGGTGAGAACCCGCGCCTCCTCCCCAAGAGAAAAATGCGAGACTACACGATGCCGCCGAAGACCATCCCCCGCGTGACCGACCAAGACCACTGGAAGAATTGGATCCGCGCTTGTAAGGGCGGCCCCCCGCCATGTTCGAACTTCGGCTACGCCGGCCCGTTGGCCGAGATGGTTCTTCTCGGCAGCATTGCTGCACGTGTGCCAGGCAAATTGAACTGGAGCAGCAAAGAGATGAAGTTCACGAACAATAGCCAAGCCAATCAATATCTCAATCGCGAGTACCGGAAGGGATGGACATTGTAGAGTCTTCGCGCAGCGCGCCGCTCACACTTTGCTGAACGTTAACCTAACTGCGACCTTTGATAGCGGGGGCTTATTTTTGGCCGTCTGGCAGTTTCGCGGGGATAGACCTTGCTCGTAACGGCGTCACCGGAATGCTTCCAAACGGACCCGCATAGACCTTTTGGCAATTGCGAGCCACCCTCCGACGTTCCGTCCCCTATTGACCCTCATTTTGATTGCCGCTTTCGTGCTTCGCCCGACCAAGTTATGGGCGACGGTCAGTTCGTCGCAATCGTGCTGATAGATGCCGATGCCCTCCGTCTGCCAGACGAAATTGTCGTCCACAAGGTTGGGCGCCCGGAAGGTCAAGATTTCTCCTTTCGCATCGCTTTCCTGACGGCGACGAGGCTCTCGGCGAGCAAAAGCAGAGATAGGCCTATCAGCACAAGAGAAATCACCGCAAGCAGCACGTGTCCCCCCTTGAAGTACTTGACTATGCTGTAAGCGAGGGAACCGATAGTGGTCGCAAGCATGAAAACCCCTGGAATCAACGTATAACGGATGAGTTTCCGCTGGCTCAGCAGCCACATGGTTATCACCATCAAAGCCAACGCCGCCATCAGTTGATTGGATGCCCCGAAAACCGGCCATATTGCCTTCCATTTTCCGCCCCAGGCGAGCCAACCCGCACACACCACGGGCAGAACGGTCGCCGCTATGCGGTTCTTAATTCCAAAAAGCTCCTGGGTTACGTAACGAGTTATGCGGGTCGCGGAATCCAATGTTGTTAAAATGAACGCGTTAAGGACCGTCATTGCGACCAGCCCGCCGGCGGCACCCAGAATCGGCTTCGTCACGACGGTGAACCCCTGCCCGAAGGCGGCGATAGGCCCGCCCCCCTCGCTCAATATTTTGGTCAAACTGGAATGTTTGGTAAAGCCGCTGGCAACCACCAGGAGAGCCAGAGCCGCCACCAGCCCCTCGGCGACCATGCCGCCGTACCCGATTCGCCGGGCGTACTTCTCGCTGGCGAGCTGTTTGGAGGTTGTGCCGCTGGCTATCAAGGAGTGGAAGCCCGAGATCGCCCCGCAAGCGACCGTCACAAAAAGGAAGGGCCACAGCGGGCCCGCCGACCCTTTCCACGCCATAAAAGCAGGTAGCTTCACAGCCGGATGGCTCGCAACTAATCCGGAGTATCCAATCACCAGCCCGATGAATAGCAGAAACGCCGAAAGATAATCCCGTGGCTGCAACAGAATATGCACGGGCGTAACCGAAGCCACAATGGAGTAAGCCAGCAGCACCAGCATCCAGATTTGTAGGCTCCACTTTCCGAGGTTCACCGGCACGTAATTGCCCAGCACCATGACGCCCGCCAGCAGGCCCAGACCGAGAATCGTCGTCGGAACCTGCTTTGTTTTTCGCCGGTAGAGAAGGTAGCCGGTCAGAAGCGCCACCGGAATCAGCCCAAAGGAGGGGATGACGATCTCATTTTTCTCGACCAATGTCTTCGAGCAGAGAAAAGCGAACACCGCGATAATCAGCACCAGCGTCAGCCAGATGAAAAGCGAAAAGACAATCCTGGCCCGCCTGGAAACCAATTCCTCCGCGACCTGAGCGATGGAGCTGCCGCCGTGTCTCACCGACGTCATCAGCGCGCCGAAATCGTGAACTCCACCGAAGAAGATTGTCCCCAAAACAATCCAGATGATCGTGGGAACCCATCCCCAATATGCCAGCGCCAGGATCGGACCAATGACGGGAGCGGCCCCGGCAATGCTGGAAAAATGGTGCCCGAACAGAACCGTCCAGTGCTTTGCGGGCACGTAATCAAGCCCGTCGTATTTCTCGAGGGCGGGTGTTTTCCTTGAAGGGTCTGTGCCATACAACTTCCCGATAATCCTCGCGTAGAACCTGTATCCGAGGAAAAACAGCGCGCCCGCCATTACCGCGACGACAACAGAGTTCATTCTTACGTGTTTCCCTCCTTAAGCAGTCTTCCAAAAGTATGTGGTCGCCTCTTTTTCATTTTCGGAAAAAGGCCATTTTCCGAGACTCTCCGTTCGTTTCGCTGGCCGCCGCGTATCGGAACGATGCCATCAAGGGGGGCCAATCAAAACTCCGATCGCGGGTAGAGAAAAAACGGCAGGTCCCTCCGATGAAGAGCCGACTCACGCTTCCATGCTTCCTTGAGCTCTGCAACCTCCCTCTCTACCGGCGCGACTTGGGGCATGATTCGTTCCAAGAGCTTCCGGCGTATCACCCCCAGCCGGGCGTGTTCTCTTGCGCAAGGCTTCCCCCCGCACTCCGAGAGAATCCGCGACGCCTCTGCGGCAAGAGCGTCGCCGTCCGGCGAGAACCTTTCGGGAACATGCCTCATTCGCCTCAGTTTTTCGCGCAACTCCTCTGCCTTTTGCTCCAAAACCCCGCTCCACCGATCCGAAAGGAATTTCGTCCGACTACAAACCACATATCCGGGCGGCGACGGACCGTAGTAGCTTTCGATGATTCTGTCGGTGACTCGGTCGTAATTTCCTCCCCCAACCCCGTGCACAAACAGGTCGCCGACAAACAATCTCAGGAACATCGTCAGACAAACTGCCCGCGGGCGCAGTCGCAGTGATGGCACCGTCTCCGGGGCAACGGGCGATACCCTCCCGGAACCGTCGTTCGCCACGACGAACCGCTTGCCTGTCGTTCCCCCGGCAAATAGCTTGTGCCTGCTGCCCTGCGTGCTGAGTCCCCAAAACGGCAGCTCCCACAACTCTCCATCCCGAACGAGCTCGGGGAAAGGATTCGCAGGACTTCTTATTCGGTGAAGTCGCCGATGCTCGTTCAGGCTTGAATTGTAGGCGGCGTGAAACTCCTTAATCCTCCTTATTATATCGCACGCGTAAATCAGGAATTCCTCGCTGCGGCTGATGTCCGAGATAAAGCTGTCGTGAACACCGGGCGTGGGATAATGCGATTGCCGGTAATCCGTCAACACCTTTGCCGCCGATGCGCCTTCCACGTACACACGCTCGTGTACCGCCCGGAAGTCCTTGAATGCACGGACTATTCCTTCGACCGCCACTGCTTCCAACAGTTTCTCAATCTCCGAGTAGCGCAAGTCCACCGCCTGTTTCGGCGGAACACATAGCTTTTCGAAGACAACCCCATCCCGGTTCGGAAAGATGACTACAACTTTCAGACCGATGCGTTCCCCGTGGAGGCATGGAATCTTCACCGAAACCTCCTTGCAGACATCGCTATCAACCACAAAGTTCACCGAGAGATTATGGCGAGAAAACGCCTCGAGAACTCCGTGCTTGCACAGGATTCCGGGGCCGTGGAATCCGGGCTGATGCGCGCCGACCACGATTGTCAGCTTTCCGGAGACATGTTGGCCAGCCTGGGCCGCGACTTTCCGCCGCACCGATGCCCGCAGCGAATGAAACGGCGCTCCTGCCATTTCAAAATCGCCGCCTTCGAGCAAAGAATGATTCGCCTCGATGAGGTCTAACGCCTCCTCCCACTGCGGATAGAATAGGCACTCCCCATCTCCCTTACGTACACTGTACTTCATTGCAGCCCTTCCGGTCCGCGGTCCGCAAGCTTCGCACGCCAGGGCAGCGGGTTTGCTGACATCTCCATTTGCACTTTCCTTCGACTCTGATAGAATCAATCTTAGCCTTGCACGCCGGTCGGGGACTCGTCAGCCCGGGACAGCATCAAATAAGGCTATCAGAATCGCCGAGGGGGCGAAAGCGAAAACCCTTCTCGGACACGGCAGGTGAAACGAACCGCAAAGGTCTTGATACGGAACTATGCGAACTCGCAAGGAATATGAGGAATTCGAGGAGAAGTACCTGGCGCCTTACGCCCAGAAAAGCAGTGAGACAAAGGGTCGGCGCCATCCTGAAAAGGAGCACGACCTCCGAACCGCCTATCAGAGGGACAGGGACAGAATCGTCCACTGCCGAGCATTCCGCCGCCTCGAATATAAAACTCAGGTCTTTCTCAATCATGAGGGGGATCATTATCGCACCCGATTGACCCATTCCATGGAGGTCGCAAGCATCGGGCGAACCGTCGCCAGAATCCTGCGGTTAAACGAGGACCTCACCGAAGCCATCGCTCTGGTTCACGATGTCGGGCATCCTCCTTTCGGGCACACCGGCGAAGCTGCGCTCAACGAGCTGATGGCGGATTATGGAGGTTTCGAGCATAACCGCCAGAGCCTCCGCGTGGTGGACTTCCTGGAGAAAAAGTACCCTGACTTCGACGGACTCAACCTCTCGTGGGAGCTCCGCGAGGGAATCATCAAGCACCGCGACCGCCACTCTCTCTCCCAGGTCAACATCGAGGGGTTGGGAAAACTCCCCAGCCTCGAGGCTCAGATTATTGACTACACCGACCAGATCGCCTGCAATACACACGACATTGACGACGGGCTCGCCTCCAACTTACTTTCGGACGACCACCTCCTCGAAACGCAACTCTGGCGGCGGGTCAATCTCGATTTCCGACGAGCTTACCCCGACGTGAACAGCGAAGTCCGCATATTTTATTCTGTCCGGAACCTCATCAATTTCCTCGTATCCGACCTTGCCTCCAATAGCTCAAAGCTCATTTCCCAGCACGACGTTAAGTCTGCCGACGAGGCCAGAAACAGCCCCTTTCCTCTCGTCGGGTTCAGTCCGGAGGTCGCCAAGGCCATGGAGGAGCTTCGGGATTTCCTCTACGGCAACCTTTACAACCATCCCGTTGTAATGAAAAGAAATACAGTCTCGAAGAAAATCATCCACAAGCTCTTTCACATCTATGTCGCCGAACCGAGCCTTTTCAATCAGTCCTTCGCACCGCGTTCACCGGACATTCCTATTGAGAAAATCGTTTGCGATTACATCGCCGGCATGACCGACAGGTATGCCCTGCAAAAGTACAATGAAATATTCAACCTCCTCGAGCACAAACATGGCGACTTCCCGGAACGGTAAAAGTAACAGCCGAAAGGACTCCCCACTCGCAGAGCACGTTACCCGTAGCGATGCCGCACAGCGTACCCACCAGCGAGGACGAGAGCCGAGCGGCGGGCGGCGAGGGTCCCGAGCGAGGCTATCCGCAGGGTCGTCGAAAAAGGCTTCCCGGCGACGTGAACAATCAGCAAAAAAGCGAGACGTCTCTCCGCCTCGCGCCACAAGCGCCGCGAGTATCCTCAAAAGGCCCGCCAAACGCAAACCCCATAAAAGCGGTGAAAGCGCAGCCAGCCGCCCACCAAAAAGTTACAAGCGCACTCTGAGCAAATACCTCGCCCATTTCAAAAACACGGGCATGCTCTTCAAAAAATCCCTTCGCAACCTCATATTGTATCCCGTGGCGGTCATCTGCCTTTATCCCATGCTTGTTTTCAGGCACAACATATACTTGATGGTTCTGTATCTGTTTATCTGGACGAATGTCGTCATGGCTGTCGCCATTTTTCTCGACGAACTGTTCGACCTCCCACGCAAGCGCTGAATCGAACGTCTGGCTGCTTTCCGCGGGCCGCGGGCTGCCTCAGGCAAGGGAGTCCTCGACTGGCTCCGGCTGTACCCTTCACGCCAAAAAAAGCCATCCCTCACGTGGCATCCCCCGCCTCTGGCGGGGGACCCTGGGAATCATGGGCAAGATGCCCATGCCACGGCAGACGACGACGGAGTCCTTCTCATGCTCCTTTCTGCGACCCTGCGCCTTTGCGTTGTTCTCCTTTTCCCTTCTTCCCTTCCCCGCCTGGGCCGGCTATCCGCCCGAGACTGAGGGATTACCTAATGGCCAAGAATTTCATTGACTTTTTCGCGCAGTTTCGTTATGTAATTGGTGGCCGGTGGGGATGGGTGTGCAATCTGGCTAACCGGAAGGAGCACAAAATGAGCATCTCCACGAAACACCCCGCCAAGCCCTTCATCGTTCTCTTCGTCATTCTTCTTGCTTGCGCCTTCGTCGGCCAGCGAGCCGGCGCCGCGTGGATCAGAGGCACTTCCTCCAACTTCGACCTTCACAACTTCACCGAATATGAAGTCAACGATCTGGAGGTGACGCTTGGCGGAATCGTCCTCAACGACATACTGAAGCTTTATGCGGGCAAGGCTTCGCTGAGGTGGATTCCGCATGTTGAGGAAGCAAAAGGCGAAATCACGATTATCTGGAGGGCGCCGAAGGAAACGTATTTGAAGCCGTGCGAGTGGCTCCACCTGGGGCTTTCTCTTCGCGCTGGAGCGCAGGTCACGTACGCCAAGGCGACTTGGACCCTGGATGGCGAGCCGGTGGCAACAGTCGCATTCGTCTGGCAGAACTGGGTCGGCTACAAAGATTCCAGCGTCGGAGACATCATCCTCCCACCACTCGTTTTCCCGACAATCCCCGGAACAGGAAAGCCGGACACTGTGACCGCGGAGAGACGTTGGGCTCTGTCCGAGGAACTTATCCCCTTGAACAATCTCACCCAAGATGACCCTATGGTCAAATCGTTGAAATGGTCGGATAAAATGCAGACTGATAAGCTTACAGGCAATAGCCGTCCTGCGGAGATGATAATCCCCCCAAGCGAAAACAATATTGTGGCCGTTGTTGTCCAATATACCGTCACTCCGGGGTCCTCGGATAGGCCGACAGCGGTTTTCACTAATGAGGCTCACATCGTGCACGACCCGGCGCCGCAGCCGCGTATCATCAAGCCCGTGGACAATCTCGAGGAGAGACCGGACCTGGTCTATGGGGAGGTCAACCTCTGGGCGACAGAGGCGACCGGATTATGGGACGACCAGATTATGATGGCCGGCTTCGAGTTCTCTGGCGACGACGGGCGAAGTTGGAAGTTAATCGGCGAGACTGAGACCGGCACAGTCCCGACTTTTTCGACTTTCCCGGGCACCTACCAGCGCAACTGGTGGCACGTGCCGTGGGATGTCTCCAAGTTCGAAGAAGGCTGGTATCTGGTGAAAGCCAGAATGATGGACCGGGAGGAGAATGTCGGCGAGGACATCATACAGGTTTACATTGACCCCACGCCGCCTATCCCGGTGTTGAAAGAACTGGAAGACCAGCAGGTCTTCCTGAAGCCGACGGAGGTTTCCTGTGCCACCCTGGACGAGGATATCGTCAGCGTGGTCTGGGAAGTGCAGCCCAAGCTTCTTTACTACACGAAGGGAATTCCTCACCTCGCTCAGCGGGACTATGGTGTCGGACAGGCCAACAATGGCAATATGTACTGCGCCCCGACCGGCAGCGCTGCGTGCCTGAAGTGGTGGTCCGACCGCGGTTACGACAAGCTGACAGAGGACCTCGACGGAAATCCACTCACCGACACCGACCTCGTCGAAGGCCTTGCCGACGCCATGGGCACGAGCAGCGTTACGGGGACATCCGGCGCGGGCATCTTTACCGGGCTCCGACAGTGGGTGAACGACCGAGGGCTGTTTCTAACCGTCACCGAGCACGCCACTATCAATCCGACGACTATTCGTAACGAGCTCGAGAACTGCAAGGAAGACGTTATTCTCGGAATCCTCTGGAACACGGGCGGGGGGCATATTGTCACCGCCAATTCCATCGCCAACTTCACGAATGCCGACGGCACGACAGACATTGACGTGATGGACCCCTGGGTCGGCGGAATCGTGGATATCACCATGGAGCCGAACGGCGACGTTCATTGGCCGGGAAAGAATGGAGTCCAGGACGCCGCCCTTATGGCTACCGTGTCTCCCATTGGACTGCAAATCGTGAAGATTCCCTGGATTCTCATCGGCGAGAGGTTGAGCATCCTTTGGGACCCGGGGGAGTTCGACCCCGGCCTCTATTTCTTGAGAGCAACAATGACTGACAAGATGGGCAATCAATGCTCATCGCAGATCGTGGCTCGGGTGGGGAAACCTCACGTGCCGGTCGTGCTGCGTCGGCCAACCGTGAGCGCCGAAGACGCATTCCGCCTCGAATGGCAGAAGACCGAGCCTGGCGACTTCAAGTATCTCGTAGAGTACTGCGACGACCTGGTTTCCGGCATCTGGAGGCAGGTGGGCATCCCCATCTTGGGTACTACTTGGACCGGAGAGAGAATCGCCGACATTGTTCGTCGTCGCTATTATCGCGTCGTGAAGAAACCTGAGATCGCTCCTGACGAGGACCCCTTCAACCTCATCCACCAGGTTGAAGTGGATAAAGAGGGGCAAGGGCACGACTATCAAGCCGAGGAAATCCCCCGAGAAGCTTTTACCAAAGAGGACATCAAGCCGGAGCCCAAGAGGGACGATGTCATCCCCGAAGAGCCGGCGCGTGTCCACCCGGTGCTGGTGCAAATGATTGAGGAGAACCCGGATGAAGTTGCGCCGGTGATCATCCTGCTTCACAGTAACGTCCAAGTTCCTCGGTTCCCGGACCTGCCGGAAAGCGTCGGGCGAGATTCGACGGAGGGAAAAATGCTTTCGGAAGAAGCCCAGGGACTGATAAACAGCCTGCTTGCGCAGCGTCGCAGGAGCGCGGAAGGGTTCCTGGACGTGGCGGCGAAACTGGGCGTGGAGCTCCCCGTGAACGAGCAGTTCTGGCTGATTAACGGCTTCCTGACCAAGGTGCAGTTGAAGCAGGTGAAAGCTTTGCTGCAAGCTCGAGACCTCACTTACATCCAGCCTCAGTTTGCGGGCGAGAAACCGCCCCAGGACGCCGACCCTGACAACGACGTGGACGACGGGCGCGCCCGTATCGTCTCCGACCCGTATTTCAACCTTGGCCTCACCTCGGGCTACATCGGCCTGCTGGACACGGGCATCCGTACCACCCATGTCCTTTTCAACGGTCCGTCCAACGTTGATTTCATCCGCGACTGCGTCAACGGCGGCCCGAATTGCAACGACACCAGTGCCCCCGGATGGAATCCGGAGGACGACTGCTGGAACCATGGCACGTCCAGCGCGGCAATCATCGTCGGAAACAACAGTCTTGGTAACGCTTACAGAGGCGTGACAGCCATCACTCTCGATACCTGGAACATCTACGGACACGCCAAGGTCGGCGCTGCATGTCAAGGATACCTCAACACCGCCGCGACGGTGCGCGCGTTCCAGCGGGCTATCGCCGTCTTCGACCGGGTCATCGTGGGCGAGATACAGGCTGGAGAGGGGGAAAACGGCGCCATCGCCCTCGCAGCGGATGGCGCCTATGACGCCGGCGCCGTCGTAGTAGCAGCCAACGGCAACTATGGACCCGACGCCCACACGGTAGCTTCACCAGGGCTTGCTCATAAGGTCATCGGAGTCGGCGCCTACCATGTCGTCTCGGAGGCCCAGTACAACGGCCAATCACGGGGGTCAGCCCCTGATGGCCGCTACAAGCCCGACATCCAGGCGCCCTACAGGACGGAGACCGCCAGCAACGCCAGCAATAACGCCCTGAAGACGTTCGGCGGCACCAGCGGCGCCACGCCCTATGGCGCGGCCGCGGCGGCTTTGATGCGAAACTGGCTTATAAGCCACAACACCTGGGATAATGGTCAGGTTTACTCACGGATGATCATCTCCGGCCCGATAGCGTGGCCCAACTTCGACAACACCACGGGAGCAGGCCCGTTGCACATGCCCGTCAACGGCCATGCCTGGTGGGGTAAGGTCAATGTGAACAATGGAACGGTTATCAACATACCGATCGGCGTTGGTGCCGGTCGCCACGACCTCGAGGCCGCTTTGTGGTGGCCCGAGGCTCAGGCTGAGGCGCATGACGACGTAGATGTCCACCTGATTGACCCGGGCAGTGTCGAGCGAGCCAAGAGCTACTCCGGCCCGAGTGTTTTCGAGCGGGCGGAGGTCGCTGGCAACCTTGCCGAGGGCACCTGGACGATACGCATCAAGGGGTACTACGTCCAGAGCGGTCCCCAGACCGTGTACTGGACGGTGGACGTGCACAATTAAGGTTCAGGGCGTGTGTGGCTGAGTTTTGACGGCAACGCTTCCCAGGAGTAACGCGGCCGCGGGCCGTGCCGTCGCGCTCCCTCGCTCCCGAAACGCGGGAGGTGGGTAGGACGCCTGCCTTGCTCGGTGGCATGGGCATCTTGCCAATGGTCGCTCACGGGTCCCGCTGGAGGCGGGATGCCACAGGGAGAGCACCGCCAGCGCTGCTGTCCGTCTTGTTCACCTCGCGGATAGTGGTGAGACCTCGGGAAAGCGTGGAAGTCGCAGCCCGTTCGTGAGCCCGACTACGATTGCCTTTCCCAGAGCCAAGCTGGTGTCTCCCGAAAGCCTCAACCTCGTCTTCATCCCCCGCACAGAAAACTTCAAAAGAGCAGAAGTATGCCGAAAGAAAGAGACGGAGGGGTCAGCGGCGCCCGAAAGCCCACTTTCCGTTGGATACGCCGAAGAGATTTTCATTGAACATTTTTCGTGTATGCCGCAATCTAAGGATTGTCAGGAGCAAAGGCTTCTCGGAACGACAACGAAGAGGGAGAGAGGATGACGATTATCCGGCGAAGTTCCATCAAACCATTCTTCGTTGCTCTCACCCTTCTTTTCGCTTACATCTTGATAGGCGTTCAAGCCAGCGCGGCCTGGGTAAGAGGCATTTCCTCCAATTTCGACCTCCACAATTTCACCGAAATGGAGGTCAACAATCTACAGCTAACGCTTTCGGGAATTGGCGCCAATGATATAGTGCGGCTCTACGCCGGCGACGGCGCCCGGGGGTGGACTCCGGCACTTGCCGAAGGAGGCGAAGAACTCGTCACTATCATCTGGAGGGCGCCGGGGGGAACGTATTTAAAGCCGTGCAAGTGGCTGCACCTCGGTCTTTCCCTGCGCGCCGGAGCGCCGCCTGTTACGCAGGCCGCAGCGACGTGGAGCTCTGATGTTAAGCCCGGCGGCCCGGTGGCATTCGTCTGGCAAAACTGGGACGCGGATCCAGAAGGCGTTGTAAATACCATTATTCCGCCAAGCGCCTTCCCTATGGTTCCCGGGACGGAGAAGCCCGATCCTCTCATCGTGGAACGACGAGTTGCGTTCTCCGAAGCGCTTATCCCCTTGAACAATCTCACGCAGGAGGAGATCGTATGGTCTCATGTGCTCCACGTTGACACCCTTACGCCTGATAGTCCGCCCTCGGAAATGACCATCCCCTGGCCCTCGGACGGGGAAGGGGCCGTTCTGGTTCAATACACCGTGGCTCTCGACTCCACACACGAGGTTGAAGCGGTCTTCACCAACCAGGCACGCATCGTCCTCGACCCGGGACCCCGTCCGCAGATTGTCAAGCCGGTGGACTATCTTGGCGAGAGACCGGACATGGTCTATGAAGTAGTTAACCTCTGGGCCACAGAAGCCACCGGTTTGTGGGACGACCGGATTGTGCTGGCTCGCTTCGACTACTCGACCGACGGCGGACAATGTTGGCATCTCATCGGCGAAGATGACGATGGGACGGCGACCACGTTTTCCACCACTGAGAATACCTACCAACACAACTGGTGGCACGTGAAGTGGGACCTCTCGCCCTATAAATGGGAGTATCAAGAAGGCTGGTATCTCGTCAGAGCGACCATGATAGACCGGGAGGAGAATATCGGCGAGGACGTCATCGAGGTTTACTTTGACCCCACACCGCCTATCCCGCAACTGGAGGGACTCGAAGACCACACTGTTTTCCTGGGGCCGAGGGAGATCTCCTGTGCCACCCTGGACGAGGATATCGCCAGCGTGGTTTGGGAAGTGCAGCCCAAGCTTCTTTACTACACGAAGGGAATCCCTCACCTCGACCAGCATGACTACGGCGTCGGACAGGCCAACAATGGCAATATGTACTGCGCCCCGACCGGCAGCGCTGCGTGCCTGAAATGGTGGTCGGACCACGGTTACACTAAGCTGACGGAGGACCTGGACGGAAATCCACTCACTGACACCGGCCTCGTCGAAGGGCTTGCCGACGCCATGGGCACAAGCAGCATCAGCGGGACATCCGGCGCCGGCATCTTCGCCGGGCTTAGACAGTGGATTACCGACCGAGGGTTGCTTCTTACCGTCACCGAGCACGCGACGATTAACCCTACGACCATTCGCAACGAGCTCGAGAACTGCAAGGAAGACGTTATTCTCGGAATCCTCTGGAACACTGGCGGGGGGCATATTGTCACCGCCAATTCCATCGCCAACTTCACGAATGCCGACGGCACGACGGACATTGACGTGATGAACCCCTGGGTCGGCGGAATCGTGGATATCACCATGGAGCCGAACGGCGACGTTCATTGGCCGGGAAAGAATGGAGTCCAGGACGCCGCCCTTATGGCTACTGTGTCCCCCATCAGGGTACAGATGGCACGGATACCCTGGATTCCTATCGGTGAGGAACTGACCATCCAATGGGACCCAACGCAGTTTAAGCCCGGGCTGTACTTGCTGAGAGCGACGATGACGGATAGGATGGGCAACCAATGCTCCTCGCAGATCGTGGCTCGCGTCGGGCAACGTCATTTGCCCGTCGTGCTGCGGGACGTGAGCATCACCGCTGAGGGTAGGTTCAGCCTCGCATGGCAGGAGACCGAGCCCGATTTCAAGTACGCCTATACGATCGAGTACTGCGAGAATCTCGCGGAGGGCATCTGGAGGGAAGCGGAACTCGATGGCTTGTGGCCTATCCCAGAAAAGTTCTGGAGCGAAAGCGACATCGCCGGCCTGAAACGTCGTTTCTACCGTGTGATGAAAGATTACGAGCCGAAGTAGCGGCGTGCGAGCGGTGTTGCTCGACTGACGGCGCGGCTTCGACACGGTTTATTACGTCAATTGTGTAAAACCATAACCTCCACAGATGAAAGGGAATGAACATGGCTTATAGACTTGGGGCTGGAGTTTGGTGTGATAATCCGGGCGCAAGCCGGTTCGGTGAGGCGACCCGCAGCGCGAGGACTATCACGGAGAGAATCAAAGCGTACAAAAAGCTCGGATTGTCCGGAATCGAAGCTCACGACAATGAGATCACCGCGCAAATCGCGAAAAGAGTCAAGAAAGTCCTCGACGCCAATCGCATGTCCGTGTCGCTTTACACTGCAAACTTCTTCTGGGACAAGAAGTACGCCAACGGCGCCCTGGCATCCCACGACCGCGCCGTAAGAAAAGCCGCCGTCGAGCAATTGAAAAAAGCTATTGACACGGCTCACGTCTTGGAAGCGAGCGTCCTGGTTTACTGGAACGGACAGGAGGGACAGGACGTCGCCTTTGGAAAAAATGGCGTCGAGGCGCTTGGATACCTGCGGGACGCATTCAACGAGGCGCTCGAGTACGACGCAACGAACTATGGCGAGAAAGCCATTCCCGTCGCCATCGAGCCGAAGCCGAACGAGCCCCGCTGCTCGATGCTTCTCCCGACGGTTGGCGATGCGATTGCTTTCGCTTACTCCCTCGATCCGAGATACCAGTCAATGGTCGGCGTTAACCCGGAGGTGGCGCACTCCATCATGGTCGGGTTGAACTATACGAAGGATCTCGAGACGGCGCTTTTCCACAACAAGCTGTTCCACGTTCACCTCAACGACCAGGAGGGGCCGAAATACGACCAGGATCTGGCTTTCGGTTCCGTCAATCCCAAGCGAGGCCTGGAGATACTCGCCTGCCTGAGGAACAACAACTATCAGGGGTGGATGTCCTTCGATTTGAATCCGTTCCGGACAGATTCCGAGCAGAAGAGAAACAACATCATCAAGGCGTCAATAGCCAACTTTAAGAGGCTATCCGCCATCGCCGACAAGCTGGACTGGAGGAAAATCAAGAGGTTCCGCTCCGCAGGCGATTTTTCCGGGCTGGACATGTACATAGACAGTGTTCTTCTGTCAGGCTGAGGCCGGAATAAGGTAGAGAAGGGCGAGGAACAGCGCGATAACCGCTGCGAAAACGACCATAACAGGTCCGACCATTCGCCGGTAAACGGCCGCGAATTCCGAGCGGAAGTACTGGTGTGTCAGGATAAGGCAGACGTGAACGGGTGAGAAAAGCACCCCGATGAAGCCGCATCCGAAAGCGAGCACAAGAAAGGGAAGCGGGTTCGGCGTCACCTGAAGAATCAGCGGCGCCACAATTGGGAAGACGATGCCCACATACGCCATCGCCAGCCCGGTCACCAGACCGGAGACGAAAGACAGCAACACGATGAACGGGAAAAGGGGAACGTGATAGGCTTTCATCATGGCCGAGATTTCGGCGATGGAGCCGCTCCCTTTAATCGTGCCGCTGAAAATCATTAACCCGATAACCACGTAAACCAAACTGAGGATACGTGCCGGCGAGATGCTCTTCAGCACGGCCATCGGCGGCATGCGCTTTTTTAGGCGGCTTATCCCGAGCGTCATGAGGATCGCCAGAACGAGGCCGACCAGAAGGCTTTCCTTGGGGTGTAAGCCCATCAGTGCGTGCAGAGAAACCACCGTCAGGAACATAGCGGCGATGGGTGATAGCTCCTTGAGCAATGCGCCGGCGCCGCTTTTCTTTTCCCTGACGGTCAGCCCCGGCAGTGCCCGGGGAATCTTCCGTAGGATGAATATCACGCCTCCCACAAGCGCCGCCACCGTCAGCGGGAACTGTGTCGCGGCAAGCTTGAAAACCGATACCCCTGACAGCTCGGAAGCGAAAAGAAGCCCCGGATAAAGCGGCCAGGAATACTCCCACAGGTGCCGAAACCAGTAGTTCACGAGCGTCTTGTTTGTTGGCGAGAGGCCGATGTTTTTTTGTGCTTCCTGGACCATCGGCGCGGAAAATATCGCCCCGCCGGGCATAGGCAACAGCCCGATTAGAGCCGGGAGCGTCGCGAGCACAACCCTGGTGTTGCCAACGAGGCCCTGAAACAACCGCAGGATTTCAGCCATCTGCCCCGTTTTCTCCAGGCAATGGCTCAAGATTAGAACCAGCGTAACAACCCCGCAGAGCTTCAGCACCGCGGAAGGGTCTTTTTGCGAGGGGTCCCAAAGCGACTTGCCGATAATGGTTAGGAAACCGCGAGGCGTGATAGCCGTGCCGGAGTTGAAAAATAGTTTCCCCGCCCCGGACAACACCGCGAGAATAACCGCCCCCAGAACCATGGCTGTGCCGAGGTTGATTTTCTTTCGCACCATAAAAATAATTGCCGCGAAAGCGGCGGTAATCTTCAGCAAGCCGACCATTACAACCCATGAAAGCAGGAAGGTTAGCGCGAGCGGAAACTGCAAGAATTTACCGGAAAGCTAACATAGCCCCCTGGAGGTGTCAATCACAAAGGCGTTGACAGAGTAGTCCCTCAGTCTCGGGTGAATACCCCGCCTTGGCGGGGGACAGAAAAGAGGAAGAAGAAAATAACGCAAAGGCGCAAAGTCGCAGAGAGGAGAATGAGTGGGACTCCGTCCTCGCCTGCCGTAGCATGGCATCGGGGACAGATGACTCACCGCAGAGAGCGCAGAGAGTGCAGAGAGGAGAAGGAGAAGGACTCCGTCCTCGCCAGCCGTGGCATGGGCATCTTGCCCATGATCCCCACGGGAGTTCAGTGTTGCCGTCTATGTAACGCTGCCCCGCCATGGCGGGACGGCAGTCCCGAGGGCGTCTCGCCCTCGGCGGGGGCAGGATGCCCCCGATACAGCCAGCGGGACGCCGGCGATACGTGTGCCTCTCCGCGTGCTCTGCGCGCTCTGCGGTTCCACCCTCAGCCGCCGGTGACTGAGGCATTACTTGACAGAAAAGGCTTCGGAACGCATTATGAGTTGCAAGTCGCGAGCATGACCCCCACTGGCGGAAAGGGAGCGGAAGCACACAGCCGAATGGCCTCCCCTCCGCAAGGAGACCGGTCGGGCAGCCGCAGACCGCGACCTGACCTGTGCCGGGGCGCCCCTGCGTTGGAAGATATTGAGACCGTGAAACGCACAGGCGCGGGGCTAACGCCGGCAACAAAAGTGACTATCTGACTGAAAGAAAAGTCCGGCAGATGCTCGCCCACTTTAGTCAGAGGGAGCGTTGCTCTCGCGGCTTTTTGGAGGAGAGAGAGGCTCGATGAAAAAAATAAAGCTCGGCTTAATTGGTTTTGGGACCGTCGGAAAGGGTGTGGTCAGAAACATCATTTCTAACGGCGAGTTCATCGCCGGTCGAACCGGCATCAAATTGGAGATCGCTCGCATCGCCGATATTGACCTGGTACGAGACAGAGATGTCGCGGTTGATCCATCCCTTCTGACCACTGATGCTCGGGAGGTGCTTCACGATGATTCCCTCGACATCGTCGTGGAACTCATCGGCGGGATCCATCCCGCGAGGGAATACGTTCTCAGCGCCTTGCGGAAAGGGAAACATGTGGTGACCGCGAACAAAGCGCTTCTCTCCAAGCACGGCATCGAGATTTTCGAGACGGCCCGCGTCCACGGCGTGGATGTTCTTTACGAGGCGAGCGTCGGCGGCTGCATACCGATAATAAAGTCGCTCAGAGAATCGCTGGTGGCAAACAATGTCCTTTCCATAGATGGAATCGTCAATGGGACCTGCAACTATATTCTCACCAGAATGCAACGTGACCAGATGAGCTTTTCCGCGGCGCTGGAGGAGGCCGGGGCGAAAGGATACGCCGAAGCGGACCCTTCCTTCGACATCAACGGCACCGATTCCGCTCAAAAGCTCGCAATTCTGGCGTCTCTGGCGTCCGATAGCTGGGTTGATGTTGACCGGATTTACGTCGAGGGCATCTCGCACATCACCCAAAAGGACATCGCCTACGCGGCGGAGCTCGGGTATGTGTTGAAGTTGCTGGCAATCGCGAAGTTTGGCGCAGATTGGGTGCAGGCAAGGGTCCATCCGACTCTGGTGCCGGGAGACCATCCTCTCGCAGACGTGAGCGGCGTTCATAATGCCATCTATTACGTGGGAGACTACACGGGTGAGATGATGTTCTACGGCGCCGGCGCCGGCGAAAAACCCGCAGCCTCCGCCGTCGTCAGCGACATCGTGGATATAAGCCGCAACATTAAAAGCGCCGCAAAAAAGAGAATCTCCTCCCTCCCGGAAACTGTCGGCACGAAACGCCTTGTGCCGATTGACGAGGTCCGCGCACGCTACTATCTCCGCTTCACGGTCGTTGACAGGCCGGGCGTCCTCGCGCAGATAACCACCATCCTCGGAAAAAATGACATCAGCCTCTCCGCCGTGACGCAGAAGGAACATCATCCCAAAAACGCTGTGCCGGTCGTCGCCCTGACCCACGCCGCCAAAGAACAATCCGTCCGAAAGGCACTAAGCGAGATTGATTCCTCCCAGGTCGTCAAGGATAAGACGGTTTTGATTAGAATCGAAGAACGCGACTAAACGGGAAGTCCTTTCCACGAGGGCAACCTCCTGACTCTTTGCGGTTCTCGCTCTTCGAGCGAAGCAACCAGCGCAATGCGACTCTCCCTGACCGCGAAAGCCGTTCATTTACCCGGCGCGGGGCCTGGTTCTTCCCTCTTCTCCGCCGGCACGCACATCCGGCTTGCGTTCTGGTAATGGCAGCTCTCGTTGCCGGACGGACCCACCTCTGTGACTTTCTGAAGAATCTCTATCGCTTTGTCACACTCCTTGTTGATGTTGTATAGGTACACCAGCCGACTCATCTGACGAGAAGCTCTGCGGTGCCAGGGTGGTAGCTTGCAATCACTGAAGTGCGGCATTTCATCGAATGGAGACAAGCCGATTGAAGATTCCTAACCGTGGACCGATGCGGGACGCCTCGGTGTCTCAGAATGTTCAGCCGACGTCCGAGGTGATGAGACTTGGGGCAAGAGACCTTCGCCGACGAGCAGCGAGGCCCGCTTTCTGCTGAGCGTCGGGCGCGGCGGTTGCGAGGCACGATGGTTCCTCGTAACTTCTAAGCACGTCTGAGACAGGGGCGAACCTGTGCGTGGCCAGAAGATGCTCGAACCTCGCATCCATCCGGCCGATGTTGTGGTAATGGCGGAACTTGGTTACGAAGGAAGCTCCTATGCGAGGCTGATAAGGGTCGAACTCCCAGGGGTGAACGTAAACGATGACGGGTTGCCCTCGACGGTTTACGGTTTCGATTGCCCGGGAAACGAAACTCGGCGGCAGCAGCCGCATGTAACCGCCGCCTGAGAACGGGAAGTTCACGCCCATGATTCTTATCGTTGACATCGGAAACTCCCAGATTTCGCTCCCGTTGCCGCGTCCGATGACTCCGGGAAAGCGCTCGGCTTTTGGAATGCCGTATCGGTCGTGATGGATGGGAAAGATGCTGGAGTCGTACTGGAATCCCTCCTCTATGAGTATATCCAACGCCCAAAGCGTCTCATTCGTGATGGAGAACGTGGGAGCCCTGTATCCCCTTATCGGCCGGCCTGTAATGTCCTCAAGGATGCTTTTGGCAAGACGAAGATCCTTGCGGAAAGCGCTCGGTCCCTGCTCCGAAATCTCTCGATGTGCGTAGCTGTGGCAGGCTATCTCATGCCCTTCCTCCTGGATAGCCTTCACGAGCCCGGGATGCCTTTTCGCGACCCAACCCACGACAAAGAACGTGGCTTTGGTGTCGTATTTCGCCAGGGTGGCAAGAAGATTGCGAGTGGGGCGCTCGACTCGGCTCTCGTAATTATCCCACACTGCAATCGGGGCATTGCCGTTAAACGCCGTAGCCTGGAAATACTCTTCAACGTCAATGCTGAGAACATTGCTGATTGTTTTGATACCGTTCATCCTTCCTTCCTGAGGAGACTCGAGGTACAGCTTTGCGCAATGAGCATTTCAACTAATGTGCCAAGAGTGGTTGATTGACGTAACACGTTGCGAAGCCGGGAATTAGGTCGGGGGGCATTGGAGTCGCTTCCAGGCGGTCATGTTGACGAAATGCAACGTCAATATCGCCCGGCAAGAACTTCCGAGACGTAACTCCGCCAACCGGAGCGCATTAGGTGGATTGCCTCTTTGAGGAAACCGATGTTTACATTCGTCAACATCAGTTCCACCTCACAACCATCGTAATCTTTTGCCAGAAAGGCCGGTCGGCCATGACAGCGGCGGCCGTTCAAATCAGGCCGTCCAGAGCCACACCTCTCCTGCGCGGAGGAGTGGATTCTGGATGCCATCCCGCGAATTCTTCTTTGCGGCGCCCGAATAGCGGCGCCCGAATAGCGGCGCCTGAATACGTCGCCGAACTTATGAAGCAGAACACTAAGGGGATGCGGAAGCGAGGCTCTACCGCCGTGTTGAACCCGAACCACGTCGCTGAGAAACAACGGTCAAAGAAAGCCAGCGGCTACCACTGAAATACAACGACACCGCTTGAGGAGAGACGCAGAGATACTTTCCCCAGAGGCGCTCTTCCACGGAGCGAAGTTACCCAGACCCCTTTCGCCGAAACTTGCACAACTGACGAAAGCCTAACCTCCGTCTTTCAGTCCGTTAAACCTGAGCGTCAGGGCCCGCTTTAATGAAGGAACGTAGCTCCGGCTGACCGATTGGCCGGCTCAGAGCTGCTCCTTGGCGGCCATTCGGGCTCGTTTGAGGCTTTCCCTCGCTTGTTTCCTTCTCTTGTCCGACGGTTTCTCGAACCTCTGCGCCCGCTTGAACTCTTTCAAGATGCCAGCTTTAGCGCACTTCTTCTTGAAAGCCTTTATGGCGCTGCCGATATCCTGACCCGGGCGGACTTCAATTTTCGTCATAAAAATCACACACCTTTGAGCGAAATCTTTCCTCTTTCTGAGGCATACTTTCTGACAGAATATAGTAAGAGGACAGGTCTGTCAATGGAGAAATCGCGCCTAAAGTAATTCCTCAGTTACGGGCGGCTGAGGTTGGAACCGCAGAGTGCGCAGAGCACGCAGAGAGACGTAGCATGGGCATCTTGCCCATGACTGTTCGCGGGTCCCCTCCCTCGGCGGAGGGTGAGACGCCCTCAGGACTGCCCCGCCATGGCGGGGCGGCGTTACATAGATGGCAACACTGAACTCCCGTTGGGATCATGGGCAAGATGCCCATGCCACGGCAGGCGACAACGCAGTCCTTCTCATGCTCCCCTCTGCGCCTTTGCGCCTTTGCGTTAATCTGCTGTTCTCTCCTTGCCTCCTCCGCCTCGGCCGGCTATCCGCCCGTAACTGAGGCGTTACTGGCCGCACGCTTTTGTTCTTGACACTGGCGGGGTGGCTTTGCTATTTTGGCGTATAAAAGCTGGCGAGATATTCGGCGCGGGGCGGTTAGCTCAGTCGGGAGAGCGCATGCCTTACAAGCATGAGGTCGTGGGTTCAAATCCCGCACCGCCCATTTTATGTCAGAGATTAGCCTTGCAGCGCATTGCCCTTCGGGTTGTGCCGAAGAACGACATCATTTCACACCCGCCTTTTAGTGCCGCGATTGCGGCCGCGCGGGGGCGTAGCTCAATTTGGTTAGAGTACCAGACTGTCGATCTGGGTGTTGCGGGTTCGAGTCCCGTCGCTCCCGCTTTCAAACTTGGCGCGGCGACAATCTCCAAAACCGCCGATCGGAAACTAAAGCAGGATTACTGTGGGAATCCACTTGTAGAGTGGTTGGAAAACCGGTGTCCCTCGCCCTCTGCGGTCAGTTCATCTGCGCCTGAGATTGAGGAACTACCTCTGGCTTGATTTTGTTCTTGAGGGGAAAAGGATTGCCGATACCCGTAACGGCGGTTGTGTCGCCAGGAATGTTTTCTTGCTGAAAAGATTGGCATTTTTCGAGGCCCGACAGCATGAGGCGGGTGTGCTGGCCGCGTGGGATGTGGGAACGTCCGTGGGCTTGATAGAGCGGAACGACGCGACGTTTGGCCAAAGGTCTTTTGATCCAACTTTTAACTTGGAAAGGTGAGGTGAAGAGATGAGCAAGAGAAGTCTACGCTGGTTTGGGGCGTTGCTGGTGGTTCAGCTTGGTCTCGTCGGCGTGTGGGCAAAGAGCAACGCCGACATTCGCGCGAGCAAGCCCCGGTCAAGCCCGCCGGGGAAAAGTGGCGAGCTTGCTGCGCTGAACAGGAACGGAATAGAGTCGGCTTACGACAGGCTGCCGATGAGTTTCGAATCGAACCAGGGGCAGACCGATTCCCGGGTGAAGTTCCTGTCACGGGGCAGCGGTTACACGCTGTTCTTGACCCCGACTGAGACTGTGTTGAGCTTACGGCGAACGCGCGCCCGGCAACCGGCGGTCAGCCCTGGGTCTGCGGCGAGAGCGGAGCTGGCTGAAGGGATGAAGAGGGCCGTTTTGAGGATGCGGCTTGTGGGATGCCTTTCTTCGCCGAGGGTGAGGGGGCTGGATCCCCTCCCCGGCAAGAGCCACTACCTCGTCGGCAGCGACCCAAAGAAGTGGCGGAGGAACGTGCCTCATTATGCCCGGGTGCGCTACCGCGAAGTCTATCCCGGCATTGACCTGATATTCTACGGCAGGCAGGGGCAACTTGAGTACGACTTGGTGGTCTCGCCTGCTGGGGAGCCCGGGGCTATCCGGCTCGCCTTCGATGGTGCGGAAAGCCTTACCCTTGATGATGAGGGCAACCTCATCCTGCAGATGGAGGGGGGCAAGGTCGTCCAGCATGCCCCCATTGTCTATCAGGAGAGCGACGGCGCCAGACGGAAAATCCCCGGGCATTACGTCCTGGTGGGCAAGGAGGAAGTGGGGTTTCAGGTCGCGAGGTATGATCGGGCAAAACAGCTCGTAATTGACCCAAAGCTTAGCTACTCCACGTACCTGGGCGGCAGTCGCACGGACAGAGCCTTTGCGATAGCCGTGGACAGTTCGGGCAACGTTTACCTGACAGGCTCCACGGATTCCGACGACTTCCCGACGGCGAGTCCGTACCAGGGCGACCCAAAGATCGGCACTGACGTGTTCGTGACGAAGCTCAACGCCAACGGTTCCGGGCTGATTTACTCGACGTACCTGGGCGGCAGCAATACGGACAACGCCCATGGCATCGCCGTGGACGATTCGGGCAACGTTTACATTACGGGCACAAGCGCGTCCTCTGATTTTCCCCGCTGGCCGCCATTTCCGCCCGGGGTAGGCTATCCGTCTCCATTCCAGTTTTATATGGCCGGCACGTGGGATGCTTTTGTGACCAAGCTCAATGTCGCTGGCTCTTCGCCGGTCTATTCAACTTACCTGGGCGGCAGCGATTCTGACACAGGGGCCGCCGTAGCCGTGGACCCCTCGGGCTGCGCCTATGTCGTGGGGAGAACTTACTCCGGCGATTTCCCGATTCGGCCCGGCTCTTGCATACCGTATGTCACTTGTCCATTCCAGCGATATAAGGCCGGGCCGCCCGTCGGGGATGGAGGCGCCGATGCCTTCGTGACCAAGTTTAACGCCGCGGGGGACGGCCTCCGTTACTCCACCTATCTGGGCGGCAGCGACAATGACGGCGCCCATGCCGTCGCCGTGGACGCCTCGGGCTTTGCCTATGTGACGGGAGAGACCGAGTCCACAGATTTCCCCATGGCGAATCCCTTCCAACCCGTCAACCACGGCAAAGATGAGGTGTTCGTGACAAAGCTATACATTCTGGGCTCGCAGCTCATCTACTCCAGCTACCTCGGCGGGAGCGGCGATGACCATGCTTTCGATATAGCCGTGGACTCCTCGCTCAACCCCTACGTGACGGGGGAGACTGAATCGAGTTTCTTTCCCACCACGCCCGGCGCCTTCGACAGAAGCCATAACGGCGGCGAATACGACGCTTTCGTGACGAAGTTTAACGCCACCGGCAAGGACCTTGACTATTCCACTTTCCTGGGCGGCAGCAAAGAAGACTCCGCTTACGCCATTGCAGTTGACACCTGGGGCTGCGCCTACGTCACCGGGGAGACGGATTCCGCCGATTTCGCCACGGTGAATGCCATCCAGGCAGTTAAAAGCGGACCAGTCATCGCGTACGATGCCTCTGATGCCTTTGTTACCAAGCTGAATCCCCCCGGCTCCTGGCCGCTCTACTCGACGTACATGGGGGGCAGCCGCCACGACGAGGGCCGGGGCATCGCCTTGGACCCCTCGGGAAACGCTTACATCACGGGATGGACCGGGTCCGATGACTTCCCGTTTCCGTCAGGTTGGTGCATCGTCGGCGTCACGTGTCCCTTCCAGGGCACCTCTGGCGGCTCCGAGGACGCCTTCGTGTCCAAGATCGCGGACATCCCCGTCGGCTTCACGATTCTGGATATAAGCCCCTCAGGCGCAACCTCCATGCGGATTACGTGGAGATCAGAGCAGGGAAGAACCTACAATATATTCGCGAAGGACTATCTCACGCAGCAGTATTGGACTGGTCTGATCACGGATATTGTGGCAACCGGCGACACGACCTCGTGGACTGATACAAGGTTCGGCGCCACCCCCAGCAGGTTTTATCGGGTAGTGCGACTCCCGTGGTAAGCCGCCTCGGGCAGGAAGGTCTCGAACAACTTCTCGGCCAATTCTTTGCGCTTCGTGGTCTTTCGCCCGCCGGCCAACCGGGCTGTGATTTACTGGATGCTTGACGCCTTTGGAGCAATCCCGTTCACGCCGATGTTGTGATTATCGCGTCAAAATAGCTCCTTTCACGAGACCACTGCACGTCACCGTGTTTGCGAGTCCATGTACTAAGCATGGGATTGACGTGAAGCCTGTCGAAGTGCGACCGCTTGCTGTAATTTCCGCGTGCCCCAGCGAAGTCGCTAAAACCATGCGACGCGCACGTGTGAGCAGGGCGAAGAAAAGCCTCATCGCATCCGGTGCGAGGGCATCGGCGAGCAGAGCAGCGATTTCATCGAGAGTTTGGCGGGAAACGTTGCCTGAGACAAAAAATCTGAAAAAAGTGCAAAAAACGTCTTGACACGGGGGACATCACGTATTAAGCTATTACCAGAAGCTTGATTGTATTGGAAAAGAGCGCTTTTTTCCAACTAAAGGGGAAGCAATTGGCCTGGCCCTGAAAACTATCGGTCAAAGAAGCTGGACTTTTGAAGGCGCTCTTGTCGAGCGTCATTTTTGACCGCAGCGGAAGGGCGGGTCGGAAAGATCGTTCTTTGAGAATTGAATAGAGTAACGTGCCATGCTTGAGCGTGCAAACGCCAAGCCTGTCCGAAAAGACAGGTTTCTACGAATCCCGCTGAAGGCGGGGTTCGTACACAACGAGCAAAAGGAGGCGTCTCCAACGGAAGTGATTCCGGGGGAGGAACCTCTGATAGCTTTTACAAACGTGAGAGTTTGATCCTGGCTCAGAACGAACGCTGGCGGCGTGGATGAGGCATGCAAGTCGAACGCAGGTCCATTCGTTAGCAATAACAGATGGGCTTCAGTGGCGAAAGGGTGAGTAACACGTGGGTAACTTACCCCCGACCTGGGAATAACCCCGCGAAAGTGGGGCTAATGCCGGATGTGGTTCAGCCCTGGCATCAGGACTGAATTGAAGGAGGGGACCAGAGACCCCGGCAACGGGGAGGAGGCCTTCCGATCGGGGAGAGGCCCGCGGCCTATTAGCTTGTTGGTAGGGTAAAGGCCTACCAAGGCTATGATGGGTAGCCGCGCTGAGAGGCGGACCGGCCACACTGGGACTGAGACACTGCCCAGACTCCTACGGGAGGCTGCAGTCGAGAATCATTCGCAATGCCCGAAAGGGTGACGATGCGACGCCGCGTGAGCGATGAAGGCCTTCGGGTCGTAAAGCTCTGTCACACGGGACGAATGTCTTTTCAGCTAATACCTGAAAAGGAGAGACGGTACCGTGAGAGGAAGCTCCGGCTAACTCCGTGCCAGCAGCCGCGGTAAGACGGGGGGAGCGAGCGTTGTTCGGATTTATTGGGCGTAAAGGGCAAGTAGGCGGCTCGCTAAGTCAGATGTGAAATCCCTCCGCTCAACGGAGGAATGGCATCCGATACTAACGGGCTTGAGGAGTGGAGAAGCGAGCGGAATTCTCGGTGTAGCGGTGGAATGCGTAGATATCGAGAAGAACTCCAGTGGCGAAGGCGGCTCGCTAGACACATCCTGACGCTGAATTGCGAAAGCCAGGGGAGCGAACGGGATTAGATACCCCGGTAGTCCTGGCTGTAAACGATGGGCACTGGGTATGGCGGGTATCGACCCCTGCCGTGCCGAAGCTAACGCATTAAGTGCCCCGCCTGGGGAGTACGGCCGCAAGGTTGAAACTCAAAGGAATTGACGGGGGCCCGCACAAGCGGTGGAGCATGGGGTTTAATTCGATGCAACGCGAAGAACCTTACCGGGGTTGAACTTTACTGAGAATCCCTCCGAAAGGGGGGAGTGCCTTCGGGAACTCAGGGATAGGTGCTGCATGGCTGTCGTCAGCTCGTGTCGTGAGATGTTGGGTTAAGTCCCGCAACGAGCGCAACCCTTATCGTTAGTTGCCAGCACTTCGGGTGGGCTCTCTAACGAGACTGCCGGTGATAAGCCGGAGGAAGGTGGGGATGACGTCAAGTCAGTATGGCCCTTATGCCCCGGGCGACACCCGTGCTACAATGGCCGGTACAGAGGGTAGCGAGACCGCGAGGTGGAGCCAATCCCAGAAAGCCGGTCTCAGTTCGGATTGAAGTCTGCAACTCGACTTCATGAAGCTGGAATCGCTAGTAACGGCGCATCAGCCATGGCGCCGTGAATACGTTCCCGGGCCTTGTACACACCGCCCGTCACATCATGAGAGCCGACGGTACCCGAAGTCGCTGATCCAACCCCGCTTCGGTGGGGAGGAAGGCGCCCAAGGTATGGTTGGTGATTGGGATGAAGTCGTAACAAGGTAGCCGTACCGGAAGGTGCGGCTGGATCACCTCCTTTCTAAGGAGTCAACTCCCGCCTAACCGCGGGATTAGGTCGGTAGCCTCTGGCACATTACTCTATTCTGAATATTGCTCCGGGACGCCCCGCCCCAAGGCCCGGCGTCCCGAGCTGAAAGTGGCGCGAACCAGAGCCACCCGGGCTTATAGCTCAGTTGGTCAGAGCATTCGGCTGATAACCGAAAGGTCGGTGGTTCGAATCCACCTAAGCCCACCATCGCGGTGGCGAGGGTGGCGAAACGGTCCGACCGGGAGCGTTGCCCCTCCAGGGCACGCCTCCATGGTCAGGGGATATAGCTCAACTGGCTAGAGCATCTGCCTTGCACGCAGAAGGTTACCGGTTCGAGTCCGGTTATCTCCAAAGCCCATTTCAACATCGTGGTCACTTTTGCACAGCAACATAGATTCGCTGTTCTTTGACAACTGAATATTGGCAAAGTTGAAGTCGCGAAAAAAGGCGCCTGAAGAATCGGCGTATGAGGGAGCGAGCAATCGTTTCCTCCTCGCCGAACGACAGTTTTTTGGTCAAGCTACTAAGAGCTTTCGGTGGATGCCTTGGCGTCAGTAGGCGAAGAAGGACGTGGCGTAACTGCGATAAGCTCCGGGGAGCCGCTAGCAGGCTATGATCCGGAGATCTCCGAATGGGGAAACCCGTCTCGCTTAATAGCGAGACATCGCCGGGTGAATCAAATAGCTCGGCGAAGTTACACCGGGGGAACTGAAACATCTAAGTACCCCGAGGAAAAGAAAACGAATCCCGCTTCGGCGGGACCCCGCTTCGGCGGGGGTGATTCCCTGAGTAGTGGCGAGCGAAACGGGAAGAGCCTAAACCTCATGCGTGTCAAAGCCTGTACGCGTTGCGCATGGGGGGTCGTGGGACCCCGTCGGACCGGTGTGCAGACCGGTCAGGAAGTCAAAAAACCATTCCCTTAGCAGAATCGGGTGGAAACCCGAACCACAGATGGTGAAAGTCCAGTACGCGAAAAGGGTTGGTCTTCCCGGACGAGTGTTCCCAAGTACCGCGGGGCACGTGAAACCCTGCGGGAATCCGCCCCGACCACGGGGTAAGGCTAAATACTTACTGACGACCGATAGCGAACAAGTACCGTGAGGGAAAGGTGAAAAGAACCCCTGTTAGGGGAGTGAAATAGTACCTGAAACCGGAAGCTTACAAGCGGTCAGAGGGCTATGTCCCCCGCCTTCGGGCGGAGGAAAGGCCTGATGGCGTGCCTTTTGCATAATGAGCCGGCGACTTACTGTGCGTAGCAAGGTTAACACCGTGCGCGGTGGCAGCCGAAGCGAAAGCGAGTGCGAAATGTGCGACTGCTCGTCGCTGCGAGTCTCTCGCAGCGAATGAGCGCCAGTTGCGTATAGTAGACCCGAAACCGAGTGATCTACCCATGGTCAGGGTGAAGTCCTGCTAACACGGGATGGAGGCCCGAACCAGTGGACGTTGAAAAGTCCTTGGATGAACTGTGGGTCGGAGTGAAAGGCTAATCAAACTCGGAGATAGCTGGTTCTCCTCGAAATAGCTTTAGGGCTAGCCTCACGTAATTGGACAGCGGGGGTAGAGCACTGGATGGGATAGGGAGCCTACCAGCTCACCGAATCCAACTAAACTCCGAATACCGCTGATCTCTATCGTGGGAGTCAGACGGTGGGGGATAAGCTTCATCGTCGAAAGGGAAACAGCCCAGACCGCCAGCTAAGTGTCCCTAAATGTGGGCTAAGTGAGTGAGGATGTGAAATCGCTAAGACAGCTAGGATGTTGGCTTAGAGGCAGCCACCATTTAAAGAGTGCGTAACAGCTCACTAGTCGAGCGATTTCGCGCCGAAAATGATCGGGACTAAAGCCCACTACCGAAGCTGCGGCTCGGCCGCTCCGATCCCGACGATACCGTCGGGATGCCGGAAGGCCGGGGGTAGAGGAGCGTTCCATGCTGGCTGAAGGTGGACCGGAAGGACCGCTGGACGGCATGGAAGTGAGCATGCACGGCATGAGTAGCGATAATCCCGATGAGAATTCGGGACGCCGAAAACCCAAGGTTTCCTGGGGAAGGTTCGTCCGCCCAGGGTTAGTCGGACCCTAAGCCGAGGCCGAAAGGCGTAGGTGATGGACAGCAGGTTAAATATTCCTGCACTGCCTAACTGGTGACAAAGACGCGTAGAAGCGACGCGGAAAGCAAGGCCGCCCGAGCGATTGGAAATGCTCGGCTGCACCTGACGCCGCACCGACCACAAGTCGGTGCGGGGAGGGGTGAAAGGACGTTGAGCCTACGGGCAAGGCGGATCGGCTGGACCTTTTCGCCAAGAAATAACTTCACGCGGACCAGTGGGCACCCGTACCGTAAACCGACACAGGTGGGTGGGAAGAGAATTCTAAGGCGCGCGAGAGAAACCTCGTCAAGGAACTCGGCAAAATGACCCCGTAACTTAGGGAGAAGGGGTGCTCTTCCGGGTGGTCCCCCCTCGCGGAGGACTGCGTAGAAGAGTCGCAGAGAAACGGCCCAGCCGACTGTTTACCAAAAACACAGGTCTCTGCTAAGTCGTAAGACAACGTATAGAGACTGACACGTGACCAATGCCGAAAAGTTAAGGGGAAGGATCATCCCGCTGGCCCCAGCTTATGCAGGGGTCAAAAGGTGAAGTCCGGAACCGAAGCTCCGGTGAATGTCGGCCGTAACTATAACGGTCCTAAGGTAGCGAAATCCCTTGTCGGGTAAGTTCCGACCCGCACGAATCGTGTAACGATCTGGGCGCTGTCTCGACGAGGTACTCGGTGAAATTGTAGTAGCGGTGCAGATGCCGCTTACCCGCGACAAGACGGAAAGACCCCGTGCACCTTTACTATAGCCTGACATTGGGTTTTAGTGCCGTATGTGTAGGATAGGTGGGAGACTGTGAAGCTTGGCCGTCAGGTCGGGTGGAGTCATTGGTGAAATACCACTCTTACCGTACTGGGGTCCTAACCCTGCGCTCTGAATCGAGCCAGGAGACAGTATCAGGTGGGTAGTTTGACTGGGGCGGTTTCCTCCTAAAAAGTAACGGAGGAGCTCGAAGGTTCCCTCAGCACGGTCGGCAATCGTGCGTAGAGCGCAAAAGCATAAGGGAGCTTGACTGCGAGACACACAAGTCGAGCAGGTGCGAAAGCAGGATTTAGTGATCCAGCGGTCGAACGTGGAATCGCCGTTGCTAAACGGATAAAAGGTACGCCGGGGATAACAGGCTTATCGGGCCCAAGAGTCCATATCGACGGCCCGGTTTGGCACCTCGATGTCGGCCCATCGCATCCTGGGGCTGAAGAAGGTCCCAAGGGTTTGGCTGTTCGCCAATTAAAGCGGTACGCGAGCTGGGTTCAGAACGTCGTGAGACAGTTCGGTCCCTATCTGTCGTGGGCGCAGGATATCTGAAGAGACCAGTCCCCAATACGAGAGGACCGGGATTGACGGACCAATGGTGTTCCAGTTGTCCCGCCAGGGGCATTGCTGGGTAGCTATGTCCGGAAGGGATAAGCGCTGAAAGCATCTAAGCGCCAAGCCTCCTCCAAGATTAGATATCCATGGCACACCCTCGGGTGTGCCGAGAGACCCCTTGAAGACTACAAGGTTGATAGGCCAGGCGTGTAAGAGCGTATATACAAAGGCTCTTAGCTAACTGGTACTAATAGGTCGATCAGCTTGACCTTGTTCTCATTGCCCCTCTCACCGTCCCTCCACTCCGAGGGGCGAGCGAGGGCGGCGCCGTTCGCACCTTCTCAAAGCCAATATTCAGTTGTCGTTAATACTTCGCTCAAGAATGATTTTCTTGGCGACCACAGCGGAGGGGGTACACCTGTTCCCATCCCGAACACAGAAGTTAAACCCTCCTGCGGCGATGGTACTGCACACAAGAGTGTGGGAGAGTAGCACGTCGCCAAGAATCAACTAACCCCGACACACGTCGGGGTTTCCTATTGCCCACTCCCCCCCCGGATGTGCCTCCATTTTGGTGTCAAAAATTGCCAGCAACACCGCCTCTCCGTGGGCAGTACGGCGCGGCGACATTTGCCGAAAAGCGGGTCTAAAAGAGTCTGCCACAATGCTGGACGTTTATTTTGGCCGAGACCCCGACCTTGCCTGAGCTTGCTCCCCCTCCGCCGGGCCCGACTCCAATGGAGGCGTCGAGCTTGGCCTTTCCGCAGTCGTTGATTCTACCCGAAACGCTCGCGCCTACAAGCCCAATCCCGGCCGATACCTCTGAGCCGACTGAGGTGCCGCTCCGGTCCAAGCCGCCGGTGCCGAGCTGAACCCCTCCACCTACTCCGACACCAGCCTCAACGCAACCGGAACATCCATCATCCGTGCAGCAAACCTTGGCGCCGGCGCCAAGACCGGCATAAAAGGAGCCCCCTATGCACCACAAGCCCAGCGGGTCGCGGAGATTTATTGGGTTGTTACCCGCGTAAACATAGAGGTTGGGCTGCGCGCCATCAAAGAAAATCGGGTCCCGCGCCGTCCAGCGTCCCGCGACGGGGTCGTAGTCCCGAAACCCGAACTGCACCAGACCGGTCGTAGCATCCGCCAATCCTCCCCCGAAACCTACCGGCAGGTCAAAGTCCGGATTGCTGTCGGAAATGATTCTCCCGAAGCTGTCGTATTCCATAACCCTGACCACGTTGCTGTTCGCGTCCAGCTCCGCTACAGGCTTGAGATTGCCATGGTACAGAAACCCCTGAACCAGCGCGCCGTTTACCTTCTTGCCGATCCTGCGGCTGCGTCCGTCAATGATGTACTCGAGCTCCGTGCCGTCAGGGAGGTGGACGGCTGCGAGGTTACCAAGCACGTCGTAGTCGTAGCGGCCTCGTCGGCCAGGCTGGCTTAGCTGTCGGCGCCAGGCCGCACGGTTTCGGTGCCCTGCTGGCTTCGGTCATTTCTACCGCCAGTAGGCATGCGGCCAGCCTCAATAGACTTGTGGGGGGATTGTCTGCGCGCCTGTCAACCTCGCGTGCCAACTGCCTAACTTCATACCCTTGAGGGATTCGGGTGCCGTGAGCGCTATGTCGATCCGAGAGAGAAGTAGATCCAACCAGGAGACGTGCTTAGCACAGGGCACCGTCACTTTTCTTGCATAGTCCAGAGCCTCTTGAACCTCTTCTTCTGACATGCCCTGCTCGTCAATAATGACAGTAACGCCGTCAATGGTGTATTTTCTGCGACCCGTCGGATCGATGAGGTTCACCGGGTCATTGCCGGCATACAGATATGCATTGGTGTCCTCGCCATTGAGGAAAATAGGGTCTTTGGCTGTCCAACGGCCTATCGCAGGGTCGTAGTCCCTGCAGCCGAAACGAACCAGCCCCGTGTGCCGATCGTAGATACCTCCCGCAAAACCGAACGGCTGGAACCCGGGGTTGGTGTCCAGCACTACATTGCCGAACTCGTCATAGTCCATCCTCTGCGCGACATCGCCGGTGGTGGCAACCACGACAAGTCTTGGACTTCCGAGACGGTCGGAGATGATCCGATAACGGGTCCCGCCCTTGACCATGTAATCTGGGACATTGAAACGGGCACCGTACACAAAGCGACTGACCACATTGCCCACGCCGTCCAGCTCCGCAACGGGATTAAGTGCATCCTTGTACAGAAAGCCCTGGACCACGGCACCGTTCACCTTTTTGCTGATTCGGCGGTTTTTCCCATCAACGACGTACTCAATCCGGGTGCTGTCGGGCAGAGTCACCGCCATGGCATTGCCCAGGGCGTCATAGTCGTAGGTCGTGGTTCGGCCACTCTTAGTCTTGCTGTACAATTCGCCGGCGGCGCCATAAGCGTAGGCTGTGTCCCCGTGCTGGAGAAGACGGTCCTGAGCGTCGTGGATGTCGCTGATAGTGTTACCCTGCCGTCCCGTGTAGCTCAGCCGGTTGCTGTTGAGGTCGTAAGCGTAGCTGGCAATCGTGCTTCCGTCCTGCTCGACTTTGGTCAGGCGGCCAGCCAGGTCGTAACTGTAGCTGTAACTATGGGTCTGGCCGCCAATGTCCTCTGTCTTTTGGGCAATCCGCCCCTGCTTATCCCGGCCGTAGGTGGCGGCGTAAATGTCCGTGCTATTAAAGCTAACGGAGTAGCTCTGCAGTTCGCCGAATGCGTTGTAGCTCCTGGCGTCCTCCACGTTCGCAAGCGTCGTTCCGGTAACCAGCCCGCCCTCCCCATCACGTCTCACTGCGAGGTCGCCGGCCTGAACGAGCAGGCCGTCAGCATCGAACTGGAAGGTGACCGTGTCGCTATCATTGACGCTGCGGGACGTGATGTGGAAGTCATTGTCATAGGTGCGGCTCACGCTCCCGGTAACGGCCCCGGCCCAGGTGGTTCTGGTAAGCAGCCTGCCATCGTAGCTGTACGACAGGGTGTCGCCCGCAACGGTGATGGCGACAAGCCGGCCCGTAGCCGCGTCGCGGGAGAAGCTGGTCCGGCCCCGCGGCAGGGTGACCGCGCTCACCCGCCCGGCACTGTCGTAACCGACAGCCACTGTGTCACCGCCCGGGCGCTCGATCCGGGCCAGTTGTCGGTCGGCGTCGTAAGTGTACAGGGTGTGGTGTTCGCCCTCGCCGACATTTGGCGGTATGTATTCCCCCAACTGATTTATCCCTGTGTAGGCAAACTCGTGGTCGGGTCGCCCCGGCGGGGTAATGGCCGTCAAGTTGCCGCCGGCGTCGTAAGCGTAGTGAATGAGTCGGCCATCAGGGAGCGTCCTGGCGCAGATACGCCCCGCCGCGTCGTATTCGAAGCGGGTGATGCGCCCAAGGGCATCGGTGATGCTTTGCAGATAGCCGTCGCTCTCGTAGGTGAGGCTGGTCGTGCGGGCGTCAGCTCCGGCGCCCCGCGTGATCCTCCCTAAACGCCCCTCGCCGTCGTACTCAACACGGGAGGGTTCCAGATCGCCCACCTGCAGCTCCACCACCCGACCCAAAGCATCGACCGCGGCGCTGGTCTCCCGTCCCTCCGGAGACGTCACCGTCAGAGTCCGGCTCGCGGCACTGTAGACCAGGCTGTACACGCGCTCGTTGATAGTGAGTGCCTGAGTCAAGCTACTCAGGCTCAGGGGGTCCTCCGGAGCATCCAGCGTGACCGTGCGCGTGACGCTAAAGTTTGAAGCCAGTCCAGCCGGTGTCGTAAAGCTCAGCATTTCCGGCACGGGTGACAGCATCCCCCAACGCGGGTCGGGGCCCAGTTCCAGCGTAGCCACTGTTCCATCGGCGTAGGTAACCTTGCGACTGCCGTCGGCGCCGATTACTGCCTCCGTTCCACCGCAGGCACACCCGGGAGTGCTCACCAGGCGCTTTTCCCCCGTGGAAAGGTGCTCCACGGAATAAGTCGTGGTGCGGCCCATGGCTGTCGTGCGAACCACCTCGTAGCCGTTTTCGGTCTCAGTACGCTTCAGAGTACAGAAGCCGCCGGCCGGATCCTGTGTCTTTTCTAACCTCCCGAGGTCATTATATGTGTACCGGTACGCGTTGCCTCGCGGGTCTGTGAGGCCTGAAAGGAGGCCGTCGCCGACATAGGTCAGTCGCAGAGACTCGTTGGCGGGGTTGGTGATCGTGCTGAGGTAGCCATCGTCATTCAGGCTTAAAGTAGTGCGCTGACCGAAAGGAGCGACGATAGCGGTTAGATCTCCATCGGCGTTCCGCTCTATCGTCGTGACATTGCCGTCCCCGTCTTCGACAGCCGCCAGACGCCCTTCGCTGTCGTAGCTGAACTGGTAGAGCACCGCCCCGGTGAGGGCGTTGAGGGTCCGCACATGCCTGCCATCTGCATCGAAGTGGTACAGTTCGCTACCATCACGGGAAGGAATGACAATGTCGGTAGCTGAGAAACCTGGTAAGAACGGCTCCAGACGCCGCACGCGATATGTTCCCCAATCCGAGATGTAGACATTGCCATCCGGTCCAACGGCAACCGCATGCGGGAAGCCGAGCGATGCTTGAGTGGCCGGACCGCCGTCGTCGCTGAAACCCGGCTCGCCGGTGCCCGCCACCGTGTTGATCTCCCCCCCCGGAGTGACCGCGCGGATGCAGCAGTTCCCTGTGTCCGCGATGAAAAGGGTGCCATGTGGCCCCACGGCGATTCCGGAAGGATGGTTCAGCTCCGCGACAATCGCAGGGCCGCCGTCGCCGCTATAGCCCGCCCGGCCCGTGCCAGCCGCCGTGGTGATGATCCCGGAGACGCCCACCTGGCGGACGCGATTGTCGCGACCTGCGATGTAGAAACTGCCGTCCGGACCGAAGGCCACATCAGCCGGCTCGCAAAGCCTCGCCTCGGTCGCCGGGCCGCCGTCCCCGCTGAAGTCACATTGAAAATAGCCCTCACCTGCGACAGGGGTGATGATCCCGTCCGGCGCCACCCGGCGAATCACGTGGTTGTCACCCTCCGCGATATAGATGCCCGCGTCATCCCCTACGGCCACACTGTTCACCCAGGTCAGTTTCGCCTCCGTAGCCGGCCCCCCGTCACCGCAGACCTCCTGGTCATCACAAACCTCTCCAGTGCCGGCCACTGTGGTAATGATCCCATCCGGATCCACCCGGCGGACGCGGTAATTCCCAAAGTCCGCAATGTACAGGCTGCCGTCCGGTCCCACAGCTACATCCGTGGGGCAAACGAGTTTCGCCTCGGTCGCCGGACCACCATCGCCGCCAAAGCCCAGCTCGCCCGTGCCCGCCAGCGTGGTAATGATCCCGTCCGGATCCACCCGGCGGACGCGGCAATTGTCAAAGTCCGCAATGTACAGGCTGCCGTCCGGACCAAGCGCGAGTCCCTCGGGTAAGTCGAGCTTAGCCTGAGTGGCCGGACCGCCATCCCCACCAAAGCCCTCCTTGCCTGTGCCCGCCACCGTCCTGATGACCCAGGGGAGAATTTCGGGTCGGGCTCTCCGCTTTCCGCCGTCGCCGAGGTAAAGCACCCTACCCGAGGGATCGTAGGCGTGATGCATGCTAAGTGTCCATCCTCCGAGGCCCTGGCCACGGGCATCCCACACACCCATCCTGCGTGTCCACCTCTGCCAGATGGTGAACTCCTCGCGAGCCTGGCTGCCGGTGATTTCTGCGGTGCCGAACTGCCCGAAGCCCGCCCCGACCTGCGCCGGCTGCATGTAAACGGCATCGTAAACATAGCCGACGCCGATGAACACGAACGCTCCTCCCTGAATCGTGCGACCATAAGGGTCCTCCCCGTTCCAGGTGAAGGTGCCTGACTGGTTGGACTCGGCAGGGAAGCTCTGCCTGAAAGGCTCTCGGGGCCCGAGAACCTCAACCTCGATGCCTTTGAGGCTGGGCGGGATCGTGTCACCACTGAGCGGGATCTTCAGGGTGTACCTGGCCCGGCGCCCCGGCACCCTGTCGCTGCGGTAGTTGAGAGTGAAAGGGGTGCCGACGATAGGAATGCGTTCGCCCAGAATCTGGTTCTGGCACTCGATGATGGAGCTGCCGCTCTCCTCGCAGGGGTCGTCTTCGGTATCGTCACCTTCGGGGTCTGGGAGGTTCGGCGCCCTTGCATCAGGCGGCGGCCCGTAAGGCCAGTTGCAGTCCCAGGGTGAGAAGTGCGTGACCGGCACCCGCCACAAGCTCTGCCCTGGCTCATAGAGCTCAGAAAGCCGCTCCCGCTCGGCATCGGTGATGCCCAGGTCCGCAAGAGTTGCTTGATTCGCGGGCTGGCCGCTGCCATCAACGTCCAATTCGGCCAATCCGCCCTGGACGCTCAATATTTCGAGCACGCGACCGTTCTGAGAAGGCACCCAGACTCCCCGCTCGCGGTCGTAGTAACCCACAGGCACGATGCCCCCGACCGGAAAACCCAGGAAGTTTTCCTCATAGAAGTAAAGCGGCTTATCAAAACGCACGTCGGTCGCCCCGGCGTCCTGGGCCTCATCGGCGGTGAACTCCACGCAGTATGTGTAACCGGTTTGAGGGGGAAGTTCGGCAGGCATGGCCTTGGGGCCGGTCTCCCCGACGGTGAACTCGGTGGCGCGAACGTTCAAGGCGGAGACGGCCTGGGTGCTGCCGTCGGGCATAACCAACTCCGCTGTAGTGGCCTGGGCCAGCAGCAGCGTGGCTTGCCGGCTGCCGTCGCCGTCTTCGACCCGGCTGGCACGCGCAATCTGGAACTGAGCCGGCGCCGTGAGGTCAACGGCGGTCACCCGCTGATCGTACGGGGTCATGACTACATCCGGCGGGCAGGCGTAACCCTGCCACTGCGATTGCACGTGACGATGAACGGGGAGGTAGCCTTCCTTTTCATATCGCACGGCGACCGGCCCGCCTCCGTTGACGGCCATGTCAAACACGCCGCCTCCGCGGGTGAGTGTTTGGCCGTATTCGGGCTGACCGACGACCGAGACCGTGACCCCTGTCAGGGGCAAGCCCTGGCGCGTCAACACCTTGCTCCGCAAGACCGCCACACGCTTGGGGTCAATGGCGCCCGGAGTCACGCCGGTCTGGATGGGATTGTCGCCTGTGTAGAGGAACTCCGTGGCGGCCGACAACGCCGTGGCCACCGTCGTATCCAGGGGAGGCGCCAGAAGCACGCTGACTACGCTCGACACCGCGCTCTCTCCTTTGTTCCCGACAGCGGTGACCACATAATAATACGTAACGCCATAGTCCAACCCTGAATGCGTAAAGGGCGAGGTGACGTCTTCCACTTTGTTCGCCTCGAGCGGGGAGAATTTCTCATCAATGGACCAGTACACGTTATATGAGGACGCCCCCGCCGCCAGGCTCCACGTTATCACCACATTGCCCTCGGAAACGCCAGCCTTAACATCGCTCGGAGCTGAAGGAGGATCATACAGAGCTTCGGTGTAGATTCTATAGAAGCGGGTGCCCCCTGGGGCCGACGTGTCAGTGCAATTCGTGGCAGGTGTGGGCCACTGGTCAATCGGCGGAACGGGCGCCCAGTTCTGGTCCGTCAAGGAATCACAGAACTCCACGCTGTAAACGAAGTTCGATCCCACATCGCTCCAGCTCAGAGAAATGCCGCCTTCGGCGCTCAGCCAGATGTCCAGTACCGAGAATGCCGTAGGCTCGGGCTTTTCCATAGAGGTTTCGGGTCTCTCGGCTACTTCCTCGTTGCTCACGACTTGTTCCGCGCCTCGGACTTGCACTGTTTGCCCGCAAACAGCCGATACCAGTAGCGCGACTGCGGCCAAAAGGCATGTGGTCTTACGAGTATTGCACGCCATTTTCATACCCCTTCCTTGAACTAGTTCGCGGACCGGAAGCGATCCCTCTGCGCTCGCTGAAATGGCTCGTCGGAAGATTCCTTATTCATATTGAGGATCACGTAGCTCCCACGCCCCAAGCTTGTCAATGCGCGTTTTTTGCAAGCGGATAATGGCAGACCCCAAACAGCAGCACAAGTCTTTTCTGGCATGACGGTAAGTCTCCTTGGCGAGAAGCTATACGGACCCTGGTCTGTCCAAATCTAATTCACGGTCTCCTTTGACCGGCGTGATGATGCGCGAAGCCGGAAGCCCAAAAAATTAGGAGTTGCGTGTTCGAGGAGGTCATAAGCCACGAGAAGCCCGAGAGTAATGGTAGCCTGAACCGAAGCCGGAGGAGGAGAACGACCTGGTGGCGGTTCATACCGACCAGGTGGCTACGGAGCGGCATCGCTCCGCCGGTCATGTGCACGTGGGCTACCAGTTCTGGAATCGGCTGAGGTTGGACCGGATCGTCAAGGATGCTGGGTTGACCGAGCGTGCTTGCACGTTGACCTGCGCTATGACCCTGAATCGGCTGGTTCAACCCGCCTCGGAACACGCCATGCCGCGTTATGATGCGTGCACGTTGCCTTGAGCGCCACTTCGTCCTTTCGGAATCTCGCTACTCTCCGTACCGGCGTCGGAATGCTCAGATATAGCCTTCCCGTTTGTACTTCTGGAGCTTGTAGATGAGATTTCGGCGACTGATGCCGAGGCGTCTCGCGGCTTGAGTTCTGTTTCCACCTGTCTCGGCGAGAGCGTTGAGAATTGCGGTACGCCCGACATCTTCCATTAGTGTGCCTTCCGATTGACCGGGAACGCTGCGGCTGGGGAGCTCGGGCGGGCGCATCTTCACGGGAAGATGTTCCGCCAGAATGATCTCACCCCGCGACAAGAGGCAGGCTCGCTCAACGGTGTTGCGGAGCTCGCGAATGTTTCCGGGCCAGGGATACGTCTCCAGCGCCGCAGAGGCGCCCCCTGAGAAGCGAACCTTGCCGCCGGCAAATTCTCGGCCAAACCGGCGAGCCAGAGGAAGAATATCTGCACGGCGCTCTCGCAGAGGGGAAACATACAACTGGATGACGTTGAGCCGGTAGAACAGGTCCTCGCGGAAGCGACCGTCAGCAACCGCCTTCTCGATGTCGCGGTTGGTGGCGGCGATGAGCCGGACGTCGGCGTGGAGGGTGCGGTTGCCGCCGAGCCTCTGGAATGTTCCGTCCTGAACGACCCGCAGCAGCTTCGCCTGGAGACTCGCCGACATCTCGGCAATCTCGTCGAGGAACAGGCTCCCGCCGTCAGCCGCCTCGAAACGCCCGCTGCGAGCTTGCACAGCCCCCGTGAAGGCGCCTTTCTCGTGGCCGAAAAGCTCGCTCTCGAGGAGGTTATCGGGAATGGCGGCGCAATTGACTTTTACGAGAGGCTTTTGTCTCCGCTCACTCCAGAGATGGACGAGGTCAGCGACGACCTCCTTGCCCGTGCCGCTTTCACCGGAAATGAGAACCGACGCCCTCGACGGCGCCACGACAGCCGCCTCCTGCAATAGGGACAGAATGGCAGGGCTTTTCGCCACGATGCCGTCAGGGATGTCCGGAAGAGAAATGGCCTTGGCGGGTAGGCTTGATGCCCCGACGGCATCTTCCACGGCGACGATCAGTTCGTCAAGGTCTATCGGCTTGGCGAGGTAGTCGAGGGCGCCGTCCTTTATGGCGGCTACGGCGTCGCGGACGTCGGCATAGGCTGTTATCAAAAGGAGGGGGAGAACGGGAAAGGATTCTCGTATTTTTCGCAGCGCCTCCAGCCCGCTCATCCCAGGCATCCGCACGTCCATGATGACCATGTGAGTCGGACGCTTTTTCAGCGAGGAGATAGCTTCCTCTGCCGTCGCCGCCTGACGGCACTCATACCCTCTCGCCGCGAGGAAATCGGCGATGAGCCGCCGCTGTGTGGCATCATCGTCAACGACAAGAACTGTTTTCGCGTCGCGTGCGGTCATTGCTCCTCCCGGGCAAGCGCTATCCCGTCCAAGACAAACATGGAGCCGCGCGGAACCCTCGGCTCATAGCGAAGACCCCAGCCGTGGGCAAGTGCGATTCTCCGACAGATGGCCAAGCCCAGCCCACTGCCGTGCGGGCGAGTTGTGAAATACGGAGCGAATAATCGGTCGCGGTTTTCCGGGGGCACTCCGCTCCCGTCGTCTTCCACAACGATGCGGACACTGCCTTCACCCTGAGCCTCGACGCTCACCTGCAAGTGCCCTCCGTCTTCCAGGGCCTGCACGCCGTTGAGAAGAACATTGAAGAGCAGTTGACGCAGCATCTCCCGGTCCGCCCGGACTACGGCGTCACCGTGCCGTAAGTCGAGGTGCGCCTTTTGCTCCTCCGCATCGAGGGAGACCACCGTGCGGAGGTCCTTGAAAAGGGAGTCAAGCGGCACCGGCTCTGGCTTCGCCTCGCGGGGACGGGAAAAGGCGAGCCACTCGTTGATCCGTGAGTCGAGCCGGTCCGCCTCGTCCGCGATTAGCTTGACTTTCTCCTTCCAGTGGGGAGACGAGGGGGTGGCGTCGGCGAGGGTCTGGGCAGCGATGCGCAGGGCGTTGAGAGGATTCTTTGTTTCGTGAGCCAGACCGCTTGCGGCGAGGTTCATCTCGCGAAGGTATCGGTTTTGCTCTTCCGCAAGAGCCAGCGAGGAGCGGAGTGCAACCCCACGGACGCTCGCTCGCCAGCCCAACGCGAGGGCAAGGAGCAGAAGGAACGTCATAGCAGCCACTCCCGCTCGCAGCCGCGCGCCTGCGGCAGAGGATTCTCGAACGGATTCCAGCGGAAGGAGGACGGTCAGGAAGAATTTGCTCCCCGGGGGAAATCTGGGCGGCCTGCGTCCAGCCCTCCCCCGAGGTCTGAAGCTTCCCCCGGGTCTGCCCTGTCCCCGGCCTCCGGGAGGAGACCCGGGTCCCCGGCGCCAGGGAACTTCTCCAATCCTGACGGCTGACCATAACTGAAGGGAATCTCTCTTCCAGTTCTCAAGGGGACCATTTGCCGGAGACTGAGCGAGTTTTTCCACCTGCCCGGCGGTGGCAATGGCGTTTCCCTCCACGTCGAAAAGGGCGAGGGCGAGCACGCCGGAGCTGGCGGAGACCTCCTTTAGGATCGCTTCCAGGCGTTCGGCTTGGTACATCGCCATGCCAGATTGTGAACGGATGCTGCTGGCGACGGTTTGAATGAGGACGCGTCCCTGAGCCCGCAGACCTTCCCTATCCTGTCGCTGCTGTTGCTTCTGCTCCTGCCAGAGCCAGGCGGCAATTCCAAGCCACAGCAGCGCCAGAACCGGGTAAAGCCAAATCGTTCTCAGGGACGCACGTCGCATGTTAGGTCAACTCCTTACTCTGATGGCGGAGCAGCCTTGTCATCCACATCGTCGGAGACGGGACCCGGGCCCCAGGGACGCATTCCCCTGCCGCCCATCATCGGGCGATCGGGGGGACCGAAATCGCGTCCGAGGGCGCCTCGACCTCTTTTTCCAGTCGGAGGAGCAGCCCGGCCCCTGCCGGGAGCGGATGCTTGACAAGGGCCGGAAACGCCCCGGCCTCTTACTTGGGGCCGAGAGGCTGCTTAACCGCGACCGAAGCCTCCACCTCTTCCAGAGGCGCCTCGACCTCTCATTCCAGCCCCTGGAGCAGCCCGGCCGCTGCCGGGAGCGGATGCTCGACCAGAGCCGGAAACGCCCCGGCCTCTTACTTGGGGCCGAGAGGCTGCTCGACCGCGACCGAAATCTCCACCTCTTCCAGAGGCGCCTCGACCTCTCATTCCAGCCCCTGGAGCAGCTTGGGAGCCGCCCCGACCGAACCCTTGACCTCTTCCGCGAGCACGGCGACCCCTTGCTCCGGCGCCGAGACCCCAGCCCCGCGCGCCCGCAAGAGCCGGCTGCCCGAGAGCCGCCATGGTCGCACGGTGCTCGCCGCACTTCTTCCGGAGACCGTCTCGAAGCTCCGAAATCTCCTTGACGAGCCTCTGGACTTCCTCGACATCTGGAGCCTTCTTTGCCGAAAGCCGGACGAGCTCAGCGCGTTTCTCGAAGACTTTCGAGAGAACCTCTGCCCGCTCCTCCAGGAACCGCTGGCTAAGCTCCTTGACTTTGTCCGGTGGCTCGGGAGCGGGTTGCTCAGCCGCCAGGGCGACAGCCCCCGCAAGAGCGAGCGCCAATGCCACGAGAATCACTTTTGCCTTCATCTTTTTACCTCCTTTGTTGATGGTTTACAAGGGCCGATACTGCGGCCCATCGTGAGCAGAATAAGCAACCTTCGGGCCAAGATGGTAACACGCTTATTGCCAGCCACTTGCGTCAGCAGCGGCTGCAAAACTTGCGCGCTTTCCCCCATTCACGACGTGCAATTCTTGCACAAAGTACCCGGCTGTAACGGCACGCGGAAAACAGACCTTCGCCACACGCGACAGCCGGAATACCGAAATGCCCCTAATACCTCAGTTACCGGCGGCTGAGGGTGGAACCGCAGAGTGCGCAGAGCACGCAGAGAGGCACACGTATCGCCGGCGTCCTGTCCCGCCCCGCGTTACGCGGGGGATATCGAGGGTCTCCCTCGCCCTCGACGGGCTCGGACTGTACCCTTCACGGCAAAAAAGGGGCGTCCCCCACGTGGCACGGGCGTCCCGCCCGTGGGGATCATGGGCAAGATGCCCATGCCACGGCAGGCGACGACGAAGTCCTTCTCCTTCTCCTCTCTGCGACTCTACGCCTTTGCGTTACCCTTCTCTTCCCTTTCTCTCTCCACCGCCAAGGCGGGGTATCCGCCCGAGACTGAGGCGTTACAAATGCCCCCCGATTTTTCTCGACAAGGATGCAGTCTGCGCCTAAACTTCAGACACGTTAAGGGCGCAGAGAATCAGACCGCCCGGAGCATCTCCCGTTTCTGAGGCAGCCCGGAGCGAGAACACGAAGTCTGGACTGCGAATGAAGACATGAACAACATCATCTCCGTAAATGGCGTGACGAAGAGGTTTGGCGATGTGGTCGCTGTGCGGGAGCTGTCGTTTGAGGTGCCGGAGGGGACGATTTTCGGGTTTCTGGGACCGAACGGGGCGGGCAAGACGACGACTCTGCGAATGACCCTCGGCATTTTCCTCCCGGACGAGGGTGCGATCTCGGTCTTCGACGGGCGCAGAATCGCCGACGCCAGGGACAGAATCGGCTATCTGCCCGAGGAGAAAGGGCTTTACCGGAAGATGAAGGTCGGCGAGGTGCTGCGATTCTTCTGTGAGATCAAAGATGTGGAGAAGGAAACCGCCCGCAAAAGTGTAGATTATTGGTTAGAGAGGCTGGGATTGGCGGAGTGGAAGGAGAAGAAGGTGGAGGAACTCTCGCGGGGAATGCAGCAGAAGGTGCAGTTCATCGCCACGATCATCCACGAGCCTGACCTCCTGATTCTCGACGAGCCTTTCTCCGGTATGGACCCGGTGAATACGGCGGAGATGAAGGATATCGTGGTGGAGCAAAAAAGCGCCGGCAAGACCATTATCCTCTCGACGCACATCATGGAGCAGGCGGAGAAGCTCTGCGACGAAATCTGTCTCATCAACAAGGGAACAGCGGTTCTCAAAGGTTCGCTATCGGAGATCAAACGGAGCTACGGCACTGATTCGGTCCACGTCCGGTATTCTGGCGACGGATCGTTCATCAAGGAAATTCGCGGCGTCAGGTCGCTGGACGATTACGGGAACTACGTGGAGATCAAGCTCGCTCGCGATGCCGACCCGTCGGGACTGCTGAGGGAAATCTGCTCGCGTGTGGCGGTGACCCGGTTCGAGGTTGTGGAACCGTCGCTGAACAGTATTTTCATCGAGAAGGTTACCGAAGCTCATGAATAAGACTCTCAAGATCGCTCGAAGAGAATACGTGGTGAGTGTGCGAAGTAAGATGTTTCTCATCAGCGTCTTGCTGATGCCCTTGTTCATCGCTGGAATTGCTATCCTTCCCGCAATTCTGGCGAAGAAGGCGATGAAGGGGGACGGGGGGCAAAAGAAAACTATCGCCATCATTGACATGACAGGGCAGTTGTATCCCCAGCTTGAGAAGACCTTCGCGGAGATGGGGAAAGGGAGGGGCAGCTACGTGCTCGAAGAAATTGCCGCCTCCACTGAGACCTTGAACGACAAGCAAAAGGAGCTCAACGAGAGAATCGAGAATAGGCAGCTCGACGCATACGTGGTCATCGGAAAGAACGTCGTAACCTCCCCCGTTCAATACAAGGATTCTCCCGACCACAAAATCCGGTACTATTGCAGGAACGTCGGAGACATCGCACAGTCGGAAAGAATCAAGGGAGCGATCCGGCGGGCTGTTATCAACGTCAGACTGGAGAAAGCGGGGATTAATCCTGAGAAGACTGCGAAAGCCTCCCGGAACATCGCTATTGACGACATGGAGGTGAAAGGAGGTACGGCGAAGAAATCGCAGAAGATGAGCAACATTTTCGGCGCCTTTGCCTTCATGATGCTTCTGTTCATGGCGCTGCAATTGACCGCACAGGGGCTCCTGCACGGGGTCATCGAAGAAAAGAACTCCAGGGTCATTGAGGTGCTTCTTTCGTCGGTTTCGCCGAAAGAATTGATGATCGGGAAAATCCTCGGTCTTGGTGCGGTCGGACTGACGGTTGTGCTGCTGTGGTCAATCGTGGGATATTCGGCAGCCAGGGCGCGGGACATTAACATCGCCTCCTTGCCGAACGTCGGCTTCTTCGTTCTCTTTTTCCTCCTCGGATATGCTTTCTTTGGGATAATCATGTCGGCGGCAGGCTCCGTATGCAACAGCGAGAAGGAAGCTCAGCAGATGATGATGCCGGTGATGCTGCTTCTGGTTATTCCGTTGGTCGTGTGGTTCTACATTGCACAGCGTCCGGATGGCACCCTGGCAAAAATCCTGTCGGTGATTCCCTTCACGGTGCCGATGGTCATGATGTTGAGGATTGCCCTACAAATGCCACCGGCGGCAGAGATTGCTCTCAGCATCGTCATCATGCTTGTCTCCATCCCCGTCGCTCTATGGGCGGCGACCAGAATCTTCAGAACCGGCATCCTGATGTATGGCAAAAGACCCCGCCTGAAAGAGATCGTGCGGTGGGTGAGGTATAAGTGAGCCGCGAGTCCCTCACCGAGGGCGACACGCCCTCGGCACTCTACCGTTATCCTCCTGTTCCCTCCTTCGCTCGGCCCGCTCCGCGGGGTATCCAGCGGAAACTGTCCCCCACCAGAGGCGGCGCCGGATAGCGCAAAAACGGCCTTTCCTTCGCGCTACGATTCAGCCATAATGAGCGAATCCGTGGCATGGGCATCTTGCCCATGATTCCCACGGGCGGGACACCCGTGCCACGTTGCGTATGGCACACACCCAGGGGTCAGCAGAATCGCTACCATCTTCGGCCTCAAGCTTAGAATAAAATGAGGAGAATGGACTATGACACTCATTGACCGAATCGAAGACAAAAGCGCAGTTATCGGCGTTGTGGGATTGGGGTACGTCGGGCTGCCACTCGTGCGGGAATTCGTGAACGCGGGTTATCGGGGGCTGGGTTTCGATACGGATTTCGTGAAGGTGGAGTTACTGAATGCAGGTGAATCGTACATCCTCTCGGTGTCGTCGGAGAAGGTCGAAAAGTGGAGGAAGGAAGGACGGTTTGAGGCGACGGCGGATATGTCGCGGTTGAGCGAGCCGGACGCTCTTCTAATCTGCGTCCCGACTCCGTTGACCCCGACAAGGGAACCGGACCTTCGCTTTGTGAAGCAGACGGGCGAGGACATCGGGCGGGCGCTGCGAAAGGAGCAGCTTGTGGTTCTCGAAAGCACGACGTATCCGGGGACGACGGCGGAGGTGCTTCTTCCGAGACTGGAGTCGCTGTCGTACTTGAAGGGCGGGACGGACTTCTACCTCGCGTATTCGCCCGAGCGGGAGGACCCCGGCAATCCGAACTTCTCGACGGGGACGATTCCCAAAGTCGTGGGAGCGGACGACGCGGAAAGCCTCGCGGCGGCAAGTGCGATGTACTCGCGGATTGTGCCGAAGGTGGTCGAGGTATCATGCACGCGAGCGGCGGAGGCGGTGAAGCTTCTCGAGAACATTTTCCGAGCGGTAAATATCGCGTTGGTGAACGAGCTGAAAATGCTGTTCGACCGGATGGGGATGGACGTGTGGGAGGTAATTGAAGCGGCGAAAAGTAAGCCTTTCGGGTTCATGTCGTTCTATCCGGGTCCGGGGCTTGGTGGCCACTGCATCCCCATAGACCCCTTCTACCTCACCTGGAAGGCTCGCGAGTACGGGATGCCCACGCGGTTCGTGGAGCTGGCGGGCGAGATCAACAGCTCCATGCCGCGATATGTCGTGAGTCGCGTCATGGAGGCGCTGAACGAACGGCAGAAATCGCTGAAGGGCTCGAAGATTCTTGTCGTGGGGGTGACGTACAAGCCGGATGTGGATGACCCTCGTGAGTCGCCGGCGCTCGAAATCATCCAACTGCTTAGAAATGCAGGCGCGAACGTCAGCTATCACGACCCGCTGTTTCCGCACCTGGGCGGTCACAGGAGGTACGACTTCGAGTATGATTCTGTGCCGCTGACCCGTGAGAACCTGTCGGGGTCGGATTGCGCGTTCATCATTACGAATCACTCGGCTATTGATTATCAGATGATTGTGGACGAGGCGCCGCTGGTGGTGGACACCCGCAATGCGTGCGCAGGGCTTTCCGGCAAGGCGTCGGTCGTGAAAGCTTAGTACATGTCTCGTGAAAGGAGCTATTTTGACGGGATAACAGGATAGAGCGGATTGTTCCAGAGATGTGAAACATGCAGTAGATTAGGAGCCCCGGGCGGCCAGGTCGTGAACCTTGGCGCCCTTGGCGTCTTGGCGACCCCGCGAAACGCGGGGTCGCAAAGTCGCAAAGTCCCGTCCATCTTGTTATCCTGTCGCAGCAAATACGTCACCGAACTTATGAATCCGAGCACTTACGCGGAACCCTCACCAAGGCGTTTCGAGGAGGGGATAGCCGCAGAGAGCGCTGAGATCGCAGAGGAGGATTACAATGAGAGGAAAAACTTTTCGCAATAGCTTGATGCTGCTTGTGTTTGCTCTGTCCATTTTCGCCTGGCGGATTGGCGAAGCGACGCTCTGGTTTCTCTCGCCGCCGTTCCCGAACGAGAGCGGAAAGGCATTTTCGCAGGACCTTCTGACGGAGCTCGGGGGAGAGAGCAACGTTACCGTCTCGAAGATCGCTCATCGGTGGAAGCCGGCTCTGCCTGACGAGAAGGGCTACATGAACCTGCTGCACCATTACCTGACCACGGACAATAAGGTCGTCTATGCGCTGGGGACGTTCGACGCGAAAAAACGGGGCATCGGCGTGTGGCGGTTCGGCTCGAACGATGGAATCAAGGTCTGGGTGAACGGGAAACTCGCTCACTCGCTCCTTGCCCGACGCCGCGCACAAAAGGATGGCGATGAATGCTTGAGCGCATTGGCCGCCGGTGAGAACACGGTTCTGTTGAAGATTGATAACGACACCGGCGATTGGGGGTTCCACTTCCGGCTGGCGGAAGTCTTCCCGCGAGAGAAGGGACGCCACGCGTTAGTGTTCTCCCTGAGACTTCCTCCATATCTCCTCTACGGAAGCCAGTATCCGATTGAGCAGTGGGCTTTCGCGCGAGTTCTCAACAACGGTAGTGAGCCGCTGGAGGGGGCTATCGTGCAATTGGAGCTGGACGGAACCGACATCGGGAAAACCCCGCTTGGGCGGGGCAAGCTGGCACCCGTCGCATCGCTGGAGTGCCGGGTGCGTTTGAAGGTACCGTTCTCACAGGCAGTAGAATCGGCGAGCGGCAAAGCGAGGGTGCTCTTCGGCGAAAAGGAGGTGGGGACTGCGAAATCCTTCAGCGTTCGCGTGCGGGAGGTTCATCCGCTCCTCACGGGGCGCGTCCGGGACGAGGATGGCATTCTCCGTTTCGTCCACGCCACCGACACTCATGTGATCGCGGCGGAGAGCGTCCTTAACGGTTTGAGAACGGCGGACAATATGAAGGGAGCGGTGCGCGCGATTAACAAAATTGCTCCTCCGCCGGATTTCCTGATGGTCACGGGCGACCTGACGACCGACAGCGTCCCCGGACTGGATTATTTTGCGGAACTGATGAAACCCGTCCGCGTGCGCTGGCTTATGATTCCCGGCAACCACGATAAGCCCGGCGGGGAAGCTGCCGTACTGCGACTGTTCGGGCGGCACGGCTTGCCGCTGTACTACTCGTTCGATTACGCCGGGTACCACATGGTCTGTCTGGACGGTGAGCCTCCGAGCGGCTCGCCGGTTGACGGCGGATTTATCCCGGAGGAAATCGAATGGCTCAATGGCGACCTGAAACTCGCAAAAGGGAAGGAGACGCTCGTCTTCGTGCACCAGCATCCGCTTCTGACACGGATTGGGGAACGTGAGCGTCTGGATGGCATGGTGGACTGGCCGGAGCTGGTGGCGACGCTGGAGAGTTTCCCTCAGGTGAAATGGGTCTTCTGCGGCCATGCGCACGTGGATTATTTCGCGCAACGGCACGGCATCCGCTATGTTTTGACGACTGCCACCGCGTACCAGTTTTCGCCGAGTGACTTTCCCTACTTCGCCCACGAGCCCGGTGTGCGGCTGATGCAATACAAGGAGGGGAAAGTGGCCAGCCGATTTCTCCGAATTGACGGCACGTGGCGAGACGACCCGCCCGTTGAGGATTGCCCGGAGTTCTCTCTAAACCCGAAGAAGTAACGGCCTCATCGCCGGCGAACACGCTCCCACGCGGCATCGTTGAACGACACTTATGCACAAGGAAGGAGAGAAAACGGTGGGTATGGCAATGTTCAAAAAGGTTTCGGTTCCCCTGTCAATTTCGCTTGTCGCCTGGCTCGCAATAGCTCGCGGGACTTTTTCGGAAAAGAGCTCAAAGGAGGGGGAAAGTCCGGCGGAGCATCTGCCGGAGCACATCACGCGGCTGACGTATTTCGGGCAGCGGGCGGATTGGTCGCACGATGGGAAAAGAGTTCTCTTTATCGAGAAAACGTTCGGGGACGTGTACGAGATCGAGCTGGCAACGAGAATCATCCGCCCCATGACGCATCACTACTTTCACGAGGGATACACCCGCGCGCTCTATCTCGCAAACGGGGACATTCTTCTCTCGGGAGCGAGGACCTTCGATGCGAAGAATCCCTGGCCGAGCCGTGGCGAAAAGGCGGAACTGTGGATTCTGGACAAGTCGCTGAAGAAGCCGCCGGTTCGTTTGGGTGAAAAATGCTCGGAAGGCCCGGCGGTCTCGCGGAAAAAGATGCGGATCGCCTGGACAATTGACCACGGGGATTACCCCGACAGGCTTGAGAGAGGCGTCTCGCAGATATGGATGGGAGAGATCAAGTATGACGGGGAAACGCCGAAATTGGTGAATAAGAAGCTCATCCTCGACAGCAGCACTCTCCCTTTCAAGTGCGGGCTGGAGACGCAAAGTTTCCGCCCGCCGGATGACAAGGAGCTAATTTTCTCGGCATACGGGTATCAGGGAACCGATGTCGTGGGGATTGACCTGAAGACAGCCAGGGTCGTCAACTACTCGGAGGCGCCTGACCAGTACGACGAGCCGGAAGGAATCTTTCCCGATGGAAAGTGGACGCTCGTGGAGTGCGACCGGGCAGCTCGCAAAAGGGGGAAGAAAGGCTCGCAATATATTGACATCTGGAAACTCCGCCTCGATGGCAGCCACCACGCGGAGCGAGTTACCCACTTCTCCGATTATCCGGGATACAAGGCGACGAATCCCGTGGTGAGCGACGACGGAAGGTACATGGCATTCCAGATGGCGAAAATCGGCGACCCCGCCGGCGTCGGCCGGGGCATTCTCATTTACGATTTTGAGAAAGGGAAGAGGCCGCGCTGACGGCTCCGTTAGGCACCGGCTTCAGGCCCGTGCAAAAGCCCATGATACCGGCCTCTCGATTCCCTCATGGGGCCCTTGTTAAGCAGCGGCGTCAGCCCGTGCAAAAGCCCATGCTACCGGCCTCTTGATTCTGCCTGCCTCCCTGTTAGGCACGGGCTTCAGCCCGTGCTCGGCGAGCGGCGCGGGTTGTTTGAGCCGGCTTCAGCCGGGCTTCTCGCTGAGGGGCTTTAGCCATTCTCGGCAGCTCCCGGCGGTTTCCCGTTCTTCCGACCGGAAACGTCATCTCTGGCCGCGCTTTCCAGCCACTCGTCGTTCTTCGTATGCCGGACGATGTGAAGGCAGATGTCGTGGAAAAGCTGTTGCGGCATGGATGAATCCTTTTAGCCGAGAAGCCCGGCTAAAGCCGGCTCCGACAGGAATATGTAGCGCGTCCGATGACCACCGGCTGAAGCCGGTGGCTAAAGACCGACGCTTCGGATTGTGCGCGGTCAGGCTGCTGCATAGCTTACACCCGGCGTGTGTGTGCCATTATGGGGATTGATTTTCGTTGCGCGTGACCACCGGCTGAAGCTGGGGGCTAAAGACCGACGCTTCGGATTGTGCGCGGTCAGGTTGCTGCATCGCTTACACGGAGCGTGTGTTTGCCATTATGGGGATTGATTCGCGGTGCGCGTGACCGGCGTGTGTGTGGGAGCTGCCGCTTTCGGTCACCGTTGCTCTTGCGGTGGTCGTGGCTCTTCATTGGCGAACGGGAGGAACGCTTGTACCGGCTCGGTGAGCCGCCTCACAGTCTTCCACCTGCGTCTGACACAATCGGGAAAGGAGCGTTCCTTTTTGTAGTAATCGCGCAGAAATTTCTGCGTCTTTTCGTCGGAGGGATACCCCGAGCCGAAATCCCCCAATTCCCGTTTCAGCTCTTCGATTATCTCATCCCTCCGCACCTTGGCGACGATGGATGCCGCACCGACGACGACGTACGTGGCGTCGGCACGATTTTCCGCAATAATCCTCGGGCAATTCTCCCGAAGGTGTCTTGCGATGTGGTCGCAGAACACCTTGATGCCTTTCTCGCCGGCAACCGGGGCGTCCAGATAGACCAAATCCGCTTTCGCTCTCGAGATGATCCGGGCGATTCGCCATATCTCGAGGAGATTCAGGTTGCGCTCCTCGATTTCCGACGGGGGGATTTCCTCGATGAAAACGCCTTCCGCGACGTTCGCAATTTTCTGGGCAAGGAACTGTCTTGTGGCGGGGGTGAGAACCTTGGAGTCCTTCACGCCCTCCGCCTTTAGCTTTGGAATGACGCCCTCTTCGAGCACGACGCCGCAGACCACCATCGGGCCGATGACGCAGCCGCGTCCCGCCTCGTCAATGCCAAGAATCATCCTTCCTTTTCTCATCCTTCTGCCTGAGAGCAGGTTATTTCTTCCTTTGTAATGCCTCAGTCTTGGGCTGTTGAGGTTCGGATCTCATAGGACGCAGAGTAGCCCTTGGGCCGGTGGCATCCTGCCCCCGCGCCGCCGAGGGCGAGACGCCGGCGTTACATAGACGGCAAGACTGAGCTGCACCTGGCAATCAAGCGCGAGACGCCCATGGAGCGATAGCCCCGCGATGGCGGGGTGTCCTTCTCACCTTATTCTCTGCGCCTTTGCGCCTTTGCGTTAATCTGCTGTTCCCTTCTTGCCTCCTCCGCCTCGGCCGGCTATCCGCCCGAGACGGAGGGATTACCTTCCTTTGGAGGCGGCCTAACCTGTCATCAATTGATTCAAGCCCCTTGATGACCTGGTTGAATCCTTTTCGGATGGCGAAAAAGATTCCCCATACCCAGTACAGCATGAGCAGGAGCTCGACCACGATAGCAATTTCCAGGAGAAGAACCTCAATCGTCGGCATTTTTACTTCCGCAAAGGCCGTTGAAGTGTGCTTGCTAACAGAACATCATAGCACACCTCGCCGAATCTTCAAAAGCATCTTGAGCGAACACTATCGCTTCTGCTAAAATATTTGTCAGTAACTTGTCATCCCATCTCCGGCTCCGCTGCAAAAGAGGTTGTGTATGTCGAGATTCGCACGCCGGCGTCTGCTGCTCCTTACGGTTGCCGTGGTCACGATTGCGCAGTGGGGATGTTGCCGACGTGATAAGGGGAGAGTCTTGAGGCGGCAGCTCCCCGCGAGAATCGTCCTCGACCCCGGGCACGGAGGAAAAGACGCAGGAGCATGGCTGACAGGGGGACAGCCGGAGAAGGAGCTCGTCCTGGACGTTGCCTTACGGGTCGAGCGGCTGCTCAAGGAGAAACGCCCCCAGGTGCTCTTGACGAGAAGGACCGACGTGTACCTCCCTCTCGGAAAGCGAGCCAAGATTGCAAACGACTTTGATGCCGACCTGCTCGTGAGCATTCACGCCAATTCCTGTGACAGGAAGAGCGCCAGCGGCTTCGAGATTTACTACGTTGAAAATGCGGTGGGAAGCGAAAGCCTCAAAGCCGCCCGGTTCATTCAGCAATATTTCAAAAGAGCGACCGGCGTGAGGGACCGAGGGATAAGAAAGCATCGTTACTTTGTTCTTGCGGAAGCCAAATGCCCTTCGGTACTTGTTGAGGTGGGTTACCTTTCCAATGCCCGCGAAGCAAGGCTTTTGTCGCGCCACTCCTACAGGGGAAAAGTCGCCGAGGGAATCGCCAAGGGTATCATCGCTTACATCAAAAGCCGAGGTTGAGCGGTGTTTCGAGATATCCCATCGGCATTCTGCCGGGATTTGAGCGGACTCTGCGCCTTAGTGCTCTGCTTCATAATTTCGGTCACGTATTACATTTTTCAAGAAGGCAGAAGCTCTCGCGAGGGACCTGATTTTGCACGAAGAATATGTAGTCGTATTCGCGAGCACCATTTAGCCACCGGCTTCAGCCGGTGGTCACGCGCATGGGGAATCAATCCCCATAATGGCACACACACGCCGGGTGTAAGCGATGCAGCAGCCTGACCGCGCACAATCCGAAGCATCAGTTTTTAGCCACCGGCTTCAGCCGGTGGTCACGCGCATGGGGAATCAATCCCCATAATGGCACACACACGCCGGGTGTAAGCGATGCAGCAGCCTGACCGCGCACAATCCGAAGCATCAGTTTTTAGCCACCGGCTTCAGCGGGTGGTCATCGGACGCGCCACATATTCCTGTCGGAGCCGGCTTTAGCCGGGCTTCTCGACTAAAAGGATTCATCCATGCCGCAACATGTTTTCCACGACATCTGTCTTCACATCGTCTGGCATACGAAGAACGACGAGCCGCTGTTGAAAGGTGCTGTGGAACGAGCCGTGCACCAGTTTCTCAGCCGCCGCTGCGCCCAAACGAAAGCTGTTTTCTTGCACGCCATCGGTGGCACGGACACTCATATCCACCTGGCATTGAGCATCCAACCGTTTGTCAGCATCAGCGATTTAGTCGGCGACCTGAAGGGCGCCTCATCGAGGAAGATTAACAAACAGAAGGGATTTAAGGCGTTGTATTGGCAACGTCGCTTCGGCGTGGTCAGCTTTGGCCGCAAAAACCTGCCGTTTGTGGCGCAATATATCGCGAGGCAGAAGGAGCACCATGCAAACGGAACCCCGCCTTCAGCGGGGTTGGAAAGTGTGGGCAGGCATGACCTTTCCGGTCGGAAGAACGGGAAACCGCCGGGAGCTGCCGAGAATGGCTAAAGCCTCTGGCCGAGAAGCTCGGCTGAAGCCCGTGCCTAACACGGCGCCGGCAACGAAACCACAGGCCGCTATGCCAGCGTTTTTGACTATAAACACGGCTACGTTGTTCCGATGAAGATCAACCCCGCGTACCGCGGGGCTTTGGGCCATGCTTTTCTGCCAAAGGTTGACTGCATTTGCGCTATTTCATGGTCCGGCCTGCCCGTCTGCTAAGGGTTCTGGTTGGCAAGTTCGGTCACATATTCGGCTGCTGCAAAGAGGAAAAGGCTATCAAACACATGAGATTTTGCATCCACAATACGTGTCCGTATTTACGAACACCGGTACGTAGTACCGCGTTCGCAAATACGGTTACGCATGGTCTTGTGAGAAAAGAGGTCCCCTGAGGGGATAACAGGATACAGGATAGATCGAGGCACGCGGGGGCAAAGACCCTGCGCTGGGATAAACAGGATTCAAAGAATCCCATTTATCCTGTCATCTTGTCGGAAGGAATACGTCACCAAACCCATGAATGGGAGCTAATCCCTCACTCTCGGCCGGATCGCCGGCCGAGGCGGAGAAGGCAAGAAGGGAAGAGCAGATTAACGCAAATGCGCAGAGAATAAGGTGAGAAGGATACCCCGCCATGGCGGGGCTGTCGTTCCAGGGGCGTCTGGCTCTTGATTGCCAGGCCCAGCTCAGTGTTGCCGTCTATGTAACGCTGGCGTCTCGCCGGCAGTCCCGAGGGCGTCTCGCCCTCGGCGGGGGCAGGATGCCACCGGCAGAAGGGCTACTCTGCGTCCTATGAGATGGGAACCTCAGCCGCCGGTAACTGAGGCATTACAATGGGAGCACTCAGGGCTCAATGCCGTTCCGCATCTTGAACGAGCGCACGGTGTTGGACATGAGCATGGCAATGGTCATCGGCCCGACCCCTCCGGGCACAGGGGTGATCTTGGAGGCAACGTCCTTCACCGCGTCAAAATCAACGTCGCCCACGAGCCTGTAACCTCTTTTCCGGGACTGGTCGGGAATCCTGTTGATGCCCACGTCAATAACAACCGCACCTGGTTTCACCATGTCGGCGGTGATGGTTTGAGGGCTTCGCATAGCTGCGACGAGTATATCAGCGGTGCGCGTCATTTCCCCGAGGTTCCTCGTTCGCGAATGGCAAACCGTGACCGTGGCGTTGGCGCCCGTTTTCTTCTGCATGAGGAGGGCTGCCAGCGGCTTGCCCACGATGTTGCTTCTTCCGACGATTACCACGTGCTTTCCCTCGATTTCCACGCCGCTGCGGAGGAGAAGCTGCTGTATTCCGAGCGGCGTGCAGGCGACGAAAAGCTCTTTGCCGCACAGGAGGCGACCGAGGTTCAACTTGTGAAATCCGTCCACGTCCTTGGCGGGGTCTATCAGGGAGACCATCGCGTCCTCGTCGAGGTGAGGCGGCAACGGCAACTGAAGGAGAATCCCGTCAATCCTGCCGTCATCGTTCAACTCCTCGATTCTTTTCCGCAGCGTCTCCTCCGGGACGTCGTCTTGGAGAATGTGCTCCTCCGAAAAAATGTTCAGCTCGTCGCACGCCCTTCGCTTGTTGCGGACGTAAACCTTCGACGCGGGGTCGTCTCCGACGAGTATGACGCCGAGTCCGGGCGACCTGCCCACCTTTTCCGTGAGGGACGCAACTTCCGTTTTCAACTCCGCTATGATCGCCTCGGCGATTCTCTTTCCGTCAATAATTGTGCCCATGCTCGTATTCCTCAGGATTGCAGTTTCACAGCCGGTGTCCCGCCCTGTTAGCGCGGCCGCCGTGATGAGATTGAGTTCGATAGGAAGCGTGCCCGGCGGATAGCAGATTTCATCCGAGCATCCCGCGAAACTGAGTTTTCCCAATATGGTGATGCGGTCGCCCTCTTTCCCGGCGGATCTCATCCTCGCGGCGACCCGCACAGAACCTTCATACACCTCGATCATCCCGCTGTCGTCGGGGCCAAAACCCCATTCGTCACGGATCATTCGTCCAGTCGGAAACACATTCCCCACGTGTTCCACGCCCTCAAGCTTCTCCCATTTGAGGGAAATCCTGTCCTTGTACAGATGGACGCCCGCATCCAGCTCAAAATCCACGCTCACATCGAAGGTCGAATTCGCCGGAACTCGCGTTTCAGAAACCGCGACGGAAGCCCCGATCGGATTATGAACGAACTGACCGAACCCGATCGCAGGCGCCAAGGCAATACATACAATGAAAAGTGCCATCCGCATAAAACCTCGTGCTCTCCTTCGCATATCTGTGCTCTCACTGGCTCGCGTTTCGGTGGCACGTCCAAAGGTCCGTTGAAAGTAGTTCCTGCGTTGCATGCATATATCGCCTTTTTATGCAGGAGAAGTGTCCGTTTGAGCCACCTCAATTCGGTGCGAGAGAACCGGAAACGTATTGTGATATTAACCCGAAAAAGGGGCTGAAAGTCCAGTAAACTCCGGTACTCTCTCGTGGACAAGGGATGCTCGAACGCCTTGTTTTTCCCAAGCCTCCATGCAGCATGCAACTCGGCTCTGTTTTTGCCAAGATTATCCCACACATGGCGCCCTTTGTCGCCAGAATTATGCGCGCATTGGAGATTAAGCGCAAACAGCGCAAAGAAAAGAAGGGTTCTGCTGTTAAACTCCTGTGTCATCCCAAGTAGCCATGCGCTCTCTCTGGTTCCCCGTCCACTGTTACTGCGTGTCCCGCAGTTTTTTGAACGACTCTTCACGCAGAGCTTGGTTCCATTCTGCCACCCAAGAACAAGCCAAGCGCTTTGGACGTCCGCGCTTGACAAACCCCCTGCAAGACGACATCATGGCTCTAAAGTTTTTTGTTGAACTTCCGCCATCCGGCAACCGTTTAAAAAAACAGTAGTCAGTCCCGGTGCTGGGAAATCGGTTCCGGTTCGTCGTTCAAGGAGGGCCGGAGAAGTGTTTTTCTCAACATCACTTCAAATCATCACGAGGGTCAAAAGATGAAAACTGCAAGACTATTCCTTAGCGTGGCATTGCTACTGGCATTTCTGCCTTCGGCTTTGGCCATCATCGCGGAAGAGAAACCCAAGACAATCGAGATGGATAAACCTATTCCCTTCGATTTCAATCTCAAAACCCCGGATGGCAAAACCGAATACACCCTCTCCCAGTTCAAGGGGAAGATCCTGGTGATCGAGTTCTACGCCACGCAGTGTCCCTATTCTCGCGGCGAGGACAAGGTCATTCAGAAGATTCACGCTGACTACAGCAAGAAAGGTGTGGCTTTCCTCGGAATTAACTCCAACAAACAGGAAACAGTTGAAGAGATGACGCGGCATCAGAAAAGGCTGGGATTCCCCGTCGTCAAAGACTGGAACAATGTGGTCGCCGACCTATTCAAAGCGACCAACACGCCGCACGTCTTTGTGATTGACGCCAAAGGCGTTCTGCGGTACGAGGGCGCCATCGAGCCTCAGCGAGGAGAGAAAACCCCCTATTTGCGAAATGCCCTCGACGACCTCCTCGCGGGAAAAGATGTCAGGCTCAAGGAAACCCGCCAGTGGGGCTGCACAATCAAGCGGGTGCCCAGGAGTAGGTAGGCGGTTGCTCTCGCCAATGCCAATCAGCCTGTGAGCGTCCATGGGCAAGATGCCCATGCCACGGCAGGCGAGGACGGAGTCCTTCTCATCCTTCTCTCAGCGACTCCCCGCCTTTGCATTACCCTTCTCTTCCCTTTTTCTCTCCACCGCGAAGGCGAGGTATCCGCCCGAGACTGACGCCATGCGGCTGCGCCCGCCAAGCTCACCCGACTATGCGGACGGCGCCGGCCACGTCGCCTGCGGCCCCTCGATCCATCTGTACTGCCGCTGGATGTTGTCGTGCGGGCGATATTTGCGAATGTGATCTGCGACCTTTTCGCCGAGGACCTGGATCTTGTCGAGGTTTCCCTGCCCAAGACCCGCCTGGGCGGAGAACCAGAGGTATCCGACCTTCGCAAAGTCGAAGCCCATCAGCTCGATGCCGATGCGGTCCGCGGCGAGCCAGTCGGTGCTTGCGATGGCGACCTTGTGCTCCACGGGCGTTCCGCCCATGGGTCCGTTCCTTTCCATGCCCTGAAACCCGTCAATCACCGCAAGGTCCGGGTGCAACTTCTCCGCCAACTTGAAAATATTGTAGTGGATGCCCTCGTTTGACCGCCCACCGTGGATGACCGGCTTATCGTTCTTTTTGCCGCGTCCCCCTGCTCCCCACCGGAATCCCCTGTCCTTTATTGCGGCGCCGACGACGATGTTCTTCAAGGAGAGAGTGGCGACCACGCGGTCGTGCGTCTTCATAACCGCCGAGGAGATTACATAGGTGTCCGGGTCGAGCAGCAGCCGCGAGAAGCGAACCGGCTGGGCGTGGAAACGCGGACCAATCACATAACCGATTGTGAAAGGCTCCTGGTCCAGGTCGAGAAACCTGACTTTGTATTTGCTCTTCAAGCGGTAATACCCATAATTGTCATATCCTTCGGCGGCGGGCGACCCCCCGGGGGACTCGGCTATGATGACCTCATCCCTGACCAGGGGCTTGAGGAACTCGAGTATCCCTTCGAGGCAGTCCGCGTGCGTCGCGCAGAGCTGGGTGTTGGTGCCCACCATGTTCGGCTTAATCACGACCCTTTTCTTCTTCGCGAGTCCTTTTTTGATGTCTGCCTCGACCATCTTCAGCGACTTGAAGATGTTGCCGGCTCGCGAATCTCCCGTGACGAGGGCTGCCCGGCTTCGGGCTCCCGAAGAGACCGGCGCCGCCACGCTCCTCGGCATGTTCAGAGCCACAATCCCTCCCAGAACGCCATAGCTGGCGGCCTTGAGAAAATCCCTGCGTGTGACGTTGTGTTGTCTTGAATTCATCTCCGCATTTCCTCCTATTAGAGTCCGTCGCTGACGGTTACGACATAGAATCCGCCCAAAAGTGAATTCCCAAAGCGGGTGAGGGCGCGCCATGCTTGTTTTTCAGGCCGTGGGCGGCAAAGACGCCTCCCGCGTTTTGGCGGCGAGGTTCTCCCGCCGTGCGTCATCGCCCGGTGACCCCCTGCAATAGCTGGCGTGCTCTTCTGCGATATCGGGGATCCTTCAGGAAATCCCGCACGTCCGCAATCGCCGACCTCTCGCCCAGAAGAGCCATGGCGCCGGCGACCTCAAGAGCTACGGGCGTGTCATAAGCCCGGTAGCTTGTGCTGGAGATGTTTATCGTGCCGGATTCCACGTAGTAGTATTCGCCGACCGTCTGCACGATTTTGCCCAGTGCTTTCTCAAAGGGAACCTTCCACATGGCGAGCCTGATGCTCTTGAGGTTTTCCGGCTCGGCGGCGGAGGTGTTGAGCCTGAACAGAACCTCGTCGTCCACTCTGATTTCCACGCCGGCGGCCTGCGAGAGCTTATCGAGAGTCTCCATGAAATAGAGAAACTTGTAGTCGAGGTTCAGCTCTTTCTTGAGAGTTTCTCGTACTTTCTCATTTGCGGTGAGAATTGCCTTCGAGGCCTGAGAGCGTTTTCGGTCTCGGTAGAGCCGCTTCAGAGGGGCGAGGGCGGAACGGTCGCCGAGCATCCCGAGAGCACAGGCCGCTGCTCGGCGAACGCGGGGGCTTTCGTCTCTCAGGAGCGAAATGAGCCTCGGGGCGAACGCCTTGGCGCCGGCCCTCGCGGCTGCAAGAGCGGCGAGCTGACGGACGACGGAGTCGTTGTCCTTGAGGGCTCGCGCCACCCCTGCTATCGCTTTTCGCGACTTGATGTTCCCGATGGCGAAGACAGCCGCCCGCCTGACCCCGTAATCAGCGTCTTTCAGAGCCTCAAGAAATCGCTCCGTTTCCGCCTCGACGTGAAGCAGACCCAGAGAAAAAATCGCCGCCCGCCTGACGAGAGGGTCCGCATCAGAAATGAAAGGTGCAAGCCTCGCGGCCTCCCCCGGAAACCGATAAGCGACATTGTAAACGGCGTAGGCGCGTAGATGTGCGTTCTCGCTGGGCAGAAGTTTCAGAAGCTTCTCGCGGGAAGGAGAGTGAGACGGAGATTGGGCCGCCGGCAGACCCGCCTCCGACCAAAGCATGAACCCGATGACCGTCAAGAAAACCCGGGCCGTGACTTTAAGCCCGGCACGTTTGCGAATCCATATCTCCATAGTGCAACCACCGCATGGCCGTGCCTGATTTCCCCGGCTTTTCACCTGGGGGCGTCCGGCCCTTCTCGCCGAACCGGGATTTTGCGAAGCGGCTCACTGAGGCGCGCGCAATTCGCCTTCGAGAATAGCACGAAGCGGCACGCAGCCCCAAGCTTTTTGTTACATACAGGGTATGGCCTCAGTCTCGGGCGCATACCCCGCCTTGGCGGTGGAGAGAAAAAGGGAAGAGAAGAGTAACGCAAAGGCGCAGAGTCGCAGAGAGGAGCATGAAAAGGACGCCCCGCCATGGCGGGGCTGTCGTGGCATGGGCATCTTGCCCATGAGCGTTCATCCCGCGTTCCGCGGGACCTCCGCCGAGATGCCGCGAGGGCGTTTCCTCAGATCTGAGCGCCGCGCTATCATTTTGCATTCAGAGCACACAGTGACGGGCGCTCACCAAACAGGAAAACGGAACTCCGCGCGAGGCGCGTCAGCCGCACTCTCCTTAACGGTGACCGTTTTCGCCTCTTCTTAATCGCACCTGTCATCAAGTAACTCTGAGATGAAACGAGATTCTTCATTCGCCTGATACTCCCCGTGGCGCAATCGGCTCTCGGCTGCGGTGAGATACAGAAATCTCTTCGCTCTTGTGGCGCCGACGTAGCACAGTCTCCTCTCCTCCTCGAGCTTGTCGTGGTCATCGAGGGAGTTGATGTGAGGGAAGATTCCCTCTTCGAGTCCGACGATGACGACGGCATCGAACTCGAGTCCCTTGCTGTTGTGCACGGTCATCAGGCTGACGAGGTTCTTCTCGTCCTCCCAGGTATCCACATCTGATATGAGGGAGATTCGCTCAAGGAAATCGTCAAGCCCGGCGTCGGGATTGTCCTCGAGGAAAGACGTCATGGTGTCTATCAGCTCACGCAGGTTGTCTATTCTGTCCTCGGCGTCCTCGGGGAAACTCTTTTTCAGCATCTCGTAGTAACCGATTCGGGCGATGATTTCCTTGGTGAGCTCGTCGGTTGGCGTGGATTTCGCCTTCTCGCGGAACTCATCCATCATTTGCACGAAAGACTTGAGGGTTTTTCTGGTCGAGGGAGAGACCTTTGTGAGGGAATCGGCCTCCTTCGCCATCTCGTACATGGTAAGTCTCTTTTTGAGACTGGCGGCGGCGAGCTTGTCGAGGGTCACCTTGCCAATCTTCCGCGAGGGGACGTTGATGATTCGCAGAAGACTGATGAGGTCGCTGGGCGAGGCAATGATTCGCAGGTAAGCCACGATGTCCTTTATCTCTTTGCGGCGGTAAAAGCTGACGCCGCCAACTACGGCGTATGGGACCTTTTCCGCGAGGAGATACTCCTCGATGATTCGCGACTGAGCGTGAGTTCGATAAAAAACCGCAATGTCGCGATACTTCAGCTTTTGCTTCTGCACGAGCTTCTGAATTGTGCTGACGACGAAGTCAGCCTCTATTTCGTAGTCCTCGGCGATGAAAAGATGGACTTTCTCTCCCTCCCCGAGCAGCGACCGGAGGTTTTTGGTCGAGCGCTGACTATTGTTGCGAATGAGGGAGTTGGCCGCGTCGAGGATTAGGGTTGTCGAGCGGTAGTTCTGCTCGAGGACGATTTTTCTGGCGCCGGGGAAGTCCTTCTCGAAGTTGAGGATATTGCGGATGTCGGAACCTCGCCAGCGATAGATGGACTGGTCCGGGTCGCCGACCACGCAGATGTTCTTATGGCCGCGGCAGAGCATTTTGACCAAGCGGTACTGAGGGGCGTTCGTATCCTGATATTCATCAACGAGGACGTAGCGGTAACGCTTTTGATAGGACCGCAGAACCCGTGGATAATCCTCGAAGAGCCTCAGCGGAAGGAGAATGAGGTCGTCGAAATCAACGGCATTGTTTCGTTTCAGGATTGAGTGGTACGACTCGGAGATAGCTCTGAGCAGAGTCAAGTGGGAGGATTTTCTCAGGGGAAGCGACCGGTCGAGGCCGACCTCGTTTTTCTCGCGGCTGATGGCGACCCGGGCCTCCTTCGGGGAAAAGGGACCTTTTTCCAACTTGAGAGATTTTATGGCTTCCTTGATGGCGCGGACGGAATCGTCCTCATCGTAGATGACGAACCGCTTCGTGTAACCGAGGTGCTGGATTTCGTTCCTGAGCACGCGAACGCCGAAGGAATGGAATGTACGCATAAGAGGGGGCGGCAAAGGACGACCTAGCAAGCTTGATGCTCTTTGCCTCATCTCGCCGGCGGCTTTGTTCGTGAAGGTCAGCCCCAGGATTCTGTTGGGCTTAATGCCCTGGTCTATGAGATACGCCACGCGATAGGTGATAACCCGCGTCTTGCCGCTGCCTGCGCCAGCGATAACCGAAAGGGGTCCGTCAATGTGCTTGACTGCCTCCAGTTGCTCCGGATTGAGGTTTTCCTCGAACACGCTTTTCATTCTTGCCTCTGGTTACGATTGTGAATGGGAGCTGCCGCCGCGCGTTCCGCGCGGCTCAACATCGCAGGCTGCCAATTAACTCGTGGATGTCCTCGACGCCGTGGCTTGACATGTACTGGACAATACCATCGGAGACCGTCGCTGCCGCCTCCGGGTGGTAAAAAGTCGCAGTCCCCACAGCGATAGCAGTGGCGCCGGCTATGATGAACTCGATTGCGTCGGCGGCTGTCGTGATGCCGCCCATTCCGACGACCGGGACCTCGACGTTCCTGCACACCTCCCAGACCATCCTCAGCGCCACCGGCTTGATGGCGGGGCCGGATAAGCCGCCAGTGGTACCGCCCAGGACGGGCTTTTTCCCCTCAATATCTATCGCCATTCCGACCAGGGTGTTTATGAGAGAGAGAGCGTCGCTGCCCGCTTCAACGGCGACTTTTGCCATCTCCGCGATGTCGGTGACGTTCGGGGTGAGCTTCGTTATGAGGGTCTTGCCGGTGGCTTTTCTGACTTCTGCAACAACCTCCCTCAGCAGGGAAGCACTCCTTCCGAACGCCATGCCGCCTTTCTCGACGTTGGGGCAGGAGACGTTCAGCTCGATTCCTGCGACGTCTTCCTCCGCGTCCAGGATTTTTGTGATTTGAACATTTTCCTCAACAGAACTCCCCGCCACGTTCACGATGCACGGAATTCCCTTCTCGTGGAAGAAGGGGAGTTTTTCCCGAATAAAAGCTTCCACGCCCGGATTCTGAAGTCCGACGGAGTTGAGCATTCCGGCGGCGGTTTCAACAATTCTCGGCGGGGGATTGCCCTCCCTCGGCTCGAGAGTGATTCCCTTGGTCACGATGGCGCCGATCTTTGAGTAATCGAGGAGGTCGAGGTATTCCTCGCCGTAACCGAACGTCCCTGAAGCGAGCATGACCGGGTGGGAAAGCCTAATTGAGCCTATTGCAACCTCAGTCCTCTGACTCATAAGTTCTGCCACCGATCCTTTTTTGACACGATAACAGGATGCACCGGATTTTACGAATCCTGTCTATCTCTGCATAGCACCCTCGACCTCTCGCCTCACCCGGACCGCGCCTTCACGGGAATTCGGGAGCAGACCTACCGCCCCCGGGGGCGACCGGATAATCGAGGTGCTGTATCCCAACCGACAATAACCCGCTTCACCGGCTTAGATGAAGGATGGCCGTCTCTTCGGCCCCCTCGCGGCCAGTAGCGGAGGGGATTGTGATTCACTGGATACCTCCCATCCCTCGAAGGATCCCGTCTATCGTGTTATCCTGTCTCGATCCCGCTCCTTCCGGACAGCAGAATACGCCATCGTACTTGCAAATATGCGCAGTCAGTCCTCATCGAAAACAAGCTCCCTTGCGTCGAAAACGGGCCCGTCAACGCACACTTGTTTGAAATGGTGGATTCCTCGCTCGTCACGGGTGCGGCAGGCGCAACCCATGCACGCCCCCACGCCGCACGCCATGCGCTCTTCCACTGACAACTGACAGGGCGCCGCGTGCTTACGCGCCAACTCGGCGACGGCCTTGAGCATTGCCCTCGGCCCGCAGGCATAAACCTCGGGGCGATCGTTTCGCCCGGACTTCAATTCTTCTTCGAGGAGGTCTGTGACGGGACCCCTGTGTCCCTCCGTGCCATCGTCGGTGGCGACCAGCACCCTCGCGCCGAGGACGGCGAAAACTTCACGCAGGCACAAGGCGGATGCGGTCTTGCCTCCGAGGAGAACCGTAATCACTGCCGGATGGCGTTTCTTCGCCATCTCAGAGGCGAGGAAAGGAAGCGGCGCGATACCCATCCCGCCTCCGACAAGGACCGGGGTGGACTCCGCTTCCAGGTTGAAGCCATTGCCGAGTGGGCCGAGGATTTCGAGGAGCGCCCCATCCTCGGCACGAGAGAGAATTCGCGTTCCTTTCCCGACCACCTCGAAGAAAAGCTCGATGCGGCTTCCCTCAACCGTGCAGAAGCTGAAGGGGCGGCTGAGGAGGTATTCCCACGAAGGACTCAGCAGCCGGACCATCAGAAACTGCCCCGGGCGAGCTTCCCGGGCAATCTCTTCGCACTCGAATCCAATGCGGAAATACCTATCCGCGATGTTTTCTTTTGAAAGTAGCTGTACTCGTCGGCAGTACATGAAATGGACCCTCCCGCTGCTTCCACGCTCTCTCGCCTGCTTATACTAAGGAGGCCGGCCGAGCAGGGCAATCATTTTTTGCTATCTCGCACGAGCGAAGGCGGCTTTTATGGCGTCGGCAGGAGCGACCGGCAGCGTAATCCCTCAGTCTCGGGCGGATAGCCGGCCGAGCCGGAGGAGGCAAGAAGGGAACAGCAGATTAACGCAAAGGCGCAAAGGCGCAGAGAATAAGGTGATGAGGACACCCCGCCATGGCGGGGCTGTCGTGGCATGGGCATCATGCCCATGGGTGTTCACGGGCGGGACGCCCGTGCCACGTGGGGCACGGCTTTTTTTGCCGTGAAGGGTACAGCCGGAGCCAGTCGAGGGCAAGGGAGTTCCCCGACATCCCCCGCGGAACGCGGGGCGGGACAGGACGCCGGCGATACGTAAGCGTCTCTGCGTGCTCTGCGGATTCTGCGGTCCCACCGCGAGCCGCCCGTAAGTGAGCCATTACCCGTCCGCCAAAAAATCGCTTGCAACGCCGCAAGCGGCGCGCTAAATATGGTGGTAAGGTCTTGGTAGCGTGACGACGTCTTTGGGGGGCCACAGCTAAGGAGGGAATGTCGTGGCAGAGAAGCGGAGGAAGTTTTCATCGGACGAGAAGGTGAGGATTGCGGGGCCTCTGCGGAGAATCACCCCAGGACTGGGCCCCGGCTTCGCCGGAGCCCGGAACCCTGTGGTACGGTTGGGCCGTTGGTTTGCCAGGGAAAGCAGTCGAACCTGGTCTATCGGCTGGATGAAGTGGCCCCTCCTCCTTGCAGGGATGGGTGCAGCGGCCATGTTGGTCGGGGTCTTGTCAGGCCTTCCCCTTGGCTCTCTGGGCGAGCACAAAGTGAAGCTCTCCAACGCGCCACTCCTGCAAACGCTGGTGGCCGCTCTCGCTTGCGCTGGCTTCCTTTTGTTCCTGCTTGGTATGCTCAAATTGTCGGCGCTATCGAACTTAAGCGTGGAAGTGCTGGTCGGCGTACACTGTGGGCAAATGGATGTCGCGCTCGGGGGCTGGTTGGTTCTCCACGGCTGGTTGCTGACGGTCCTCGCCTACTGGGTGGGTGGGTGGTTGACAGGGAGACAATGACATGATTTTGAAAAGGAGAAGGGCGCGGCTGAGCGAATAGCTAACGCATCGCCTGTACGATGAGATGGCGTGGTCCGGAAATCGCATGGTAAGGGACTGACGAGGGAAGGAGGCAATTCATGGCGGGGTTCATCGTTCAAATGGCAGGGGAGAGGCGAATGCAACGGGTGCGGTTATTAGGTGGTCTGCTTCTGGCTGGAGTTGGCGCCCTGGCCGGCTCACCGCGCGCCAGCGGCGCTTTGCCTCAACGGAGAGTCTTCGCGTCAGAGGAACAGGCTCGGCTGACTGTAAACGACTTCTCGCTCTGGGCCCACTGGTATGGCAAAGTCTGGGCTTCGGTATCGGTGAAAGATTCAAACGGCGACTTCGTTACCGGCCTGACGCTCGATGATTTTGAGCTCACGGAGGCTCTCATTTCTCCGTCTCAGGAGGTTCTTCAGGAACGCACAATCACGTTCGACGAGCCGGACTATCAGTTTGACGGAGCCAGCTTCTCGGAAAGGTCCGTGACGGGAGAGAAGCTCGACATCGTTTTCGCGATAGACAAAACCGGCTCCATGGAAGATCAGATGCCGGGGATACGTTCACAGCTTCACGGTTTTGTGGACAGGCTTCAGTCCACCAATGTGGATTTTCGGATTGGATGGCTCATGTACGATTGGGATGTCCCCTGGATTGACGACGAGAGCGGCTGGCCGCTTCCTTTCCAGGGGGTGATGCAGGCTGACGAAATTCGGGGCCGGATTGACAACGACCTGACTACCGAGGGAGAGTGGTGGGAGCCCGCAGCGGGTTACGACGCGGTCATGCTTGCCACCGAGTTCGACTTTCGGCAGGATGCTCGGAAGATAATCGTGGTCATCAGCGACAACGTGCCTCAAACCGTCTATGGAACTTTCTGGTATCTGAACGGCTCTACGGCCGCCACCATGTCGGCTGTGGAGGTGCTGCTTGAGAATTCGGACATCCAATTGCTCTACTGCCAGCCGAATAAGATTACGCATCCGGAATTCGAATATTATGCGAGGGAGGACCGCAATCCTCGCGCTCTGAACACGTGCTTTGACGCCCTGGAATCGCTTGGGCTGGCGGAGCGCATCAACTGGCCCTTTCAGCAGGAAGACATCTTGATAACGGGCGGCGACATCGTGGACTCGCAATATTATTTGGCCTGGGGGAGCGGGCTGGAGGATGTACCCTGGTACGATGACCCCCGAGATTACAGGGTGAAGGTCACCGTCAAAGTGGGGGACCCGGAACACCCGGGTCAGTTTTTGGAGAAATCCTTTTCCTACGTTCCGTACATTAACGAGTCCGAGTTGGTCATATCAGTCACTGACGAAACGGGCGAGCCCACAGATGCCGTGTGGGTGTACCTCTATAGGGAGATGGGCGATAGAAAGGAGGAACTTTACTGGCAACTGAGGCCCACGCGAGGGGAGATTGTCGAGGATGTGTGTGTCGGCGATTACTACCTGGTTGCTACCGATAACGGCGCGTTCTGTTACAGTTATGAGGACCTGCGCTACATAAAGAGAGAGCACATCACCGTGCCGCCCGAGGGACTTTCCATGTCATTGCAGGTCGAAACTGCGGATAAGGAGATTGAGTTCGCGAAGGCGAGAGGGCTGCTCAGAGACCTGAGAAAGTGGGGATACCTCGAGAAGCCCTTCGCGCGATTTGCCCATGACGCTTTGTCGTGGCTCGATACCGTCGAGGAGGAAGGTGTGGACTTGAAGGAAATGGAGGCAGTCAAGCGCTTCTACATCGCCCTTTCCGGCTACGTCAACACCACGGGCTACGCAGAGGTCGAGGTTCAGCGCGCCGTCGAGGACTTCATCGAGGGGTCGAAGGAAGTCCGCAAGCTGCTCAAGGATTTGACCGACACCGGCGATGACCTGACCGACTGCCTGGACGATCCAATCACCCTGGCGTTGTTGAGCGTGTACACCTTCTTCCACGACGTAGAGGCGATTGGCGACTATGTTGCCGAAGAAGGTTTCACGCAGGCGCTCGTTAAGTACGTAAAGGGGCCGCTCATCAAGGAAGTTGTCCCCAAGCTCATTGATGCCCTCCCGGTGCGCTCGGATTTGAAAAATCTCCTCAAGATTCTCATCGAGAACATCGTCTTCGGGAAATGGGATGACTGGAAAGGGGTTGTCAACAGCGCTGGCGCCCTTTTACTCAATGAGGCCGTGGACGAAATAGCAGAGGCGGTATCCGACGAAATCACGGATGACCTGTTCTCGGGCATCGTCGGTTCCGAGACGGTGAAATCGCTTGTCAAGGGCGCGTTGATGGCGATAGCCCATCACGATTGGAGCCAGGGATTCACGTTCGACAGTGACGAATTCGAATCAACCCTTCAAAGCATTGAGGATGAGCTTCCATCTCTCGCCGGCTGGGCTCTCAACGAAATAAAGGATGAGGTAGCAAGCCAAGCGGCAAGCGCAATCACCGACGAGCTTTTCAACGGTATCACCGGCTCAGAGGCCGTGAAATCACTTATCAAAGAAGTGTGCATGGCATTAGTCAACTATGATTGGCGCGGCGGGGACCTTTCATTCGACAGCAACGCCATCAGGGCAGCCCTTCAAGACCTCGGGAATCACCTCCAGTCCCTCACGGATGAGGCTCTCGACGAGATGGTGAACCAGATAATCCAGGCGGCCGCCGCCGACCAGGCCGACGAGCTTTTCGACGATCTCGACGGACGTCCTGAGGTGATATCGCTTGCCAAAGAAGTTTTCGTGGCGTTGGCCCACTTCGATTGGAGCAGCAAGGACTTTACGTTTAACAGTCCTGAAATGAGGGCGACCCTTGACGATCTCAGAACCCAGCTCTTTTCCCTTATCAGGCGCGACTGGCCGGGCGAACTTGCGAAAGCGGCCTTTGATGGAGTCCTCGGCCAGGTGGATCAGAAAGCTGGAGACGGCCCGATAAAAGATTTCATCACGCCCGTGGTCCGCTTGTTCGTTCAAGCGGCAGTGGAATGGGTCGAATTAGGACGGCCGATGCCGTGGCAGTATATTGATCCGGACGCCGTTGCGGAGCTTTTCGACAGCGAGTCAAAGCAACTTGCGTTATCGGCCTTTGACGAGGTTCTCGACCAGATGAAAGAAAAACTCGGAGAGGGGCCCGTAGCGAATTTGGTTGTTCCGCTCGTTCGCATACTCGTTCAACCGGTCATCGAGCAGACGGCGCGGGATCAAGATGCGGTGGATGAGCTGTTTGGCTTCGGGTCAACCGAGAATCTCTTGCAGTCTTTTGACGCGGTGTTTGACCAGATAGAGGAGAGGCTGGAAAATGGCCCGGTAAGAGATTTCATCGTTCCCATTGTTGGCCTGTTCGCCCGAACGGTGATCGAGAAAGGACACATAGACGACGACACTGTGATCGAGGTTCTCGCGCCGCTTTTCTGCAACTGGATTGCGCTGAGGCCCTATTACAGCGGGCCGCTTCTATCGGAGATGGAGGAGTCGCTCCACAGGGCGCAGCAATTCACCCCCGGGGCAGGCGACCGCTGGGATCGCGCCAGCGCGATGTCGGAGGACTTCGCTGATTTCCACAGCGACATCATGTATCCGCTCAACGAAGACGCCTGGGATGCCCTGGAAGTTCAGGATTCAATTGACGACTGGGAGTCTTTGCTCTCGGGCGCCGAAGTGGCGCTGAATGGTCTCGAGGTACTTACGGTGTTGACCGCCCTTTACTACCCCCCATTCTGGGATAAGGTTGACGACATTCATCATTTAATCAGCATCCTCGAGGGATTGCGGATTGTGACCAATATCTTTCAGTTCGGCCTCAAACTGGAGAATATGGCCAGCCTCCAGGAGCAAACTTGGTACGTTAATCCCACCGTCCTCCCAAAATATCTCCGGGTAACCACGCTGCTTCCGTCAGGCGGCGCCGGCCTGGGGATTACCTGGAGAGCGCAGGATGGGATGACGTATCGCGTGCAATGGAAGGATAAGCTCGCGGACCCCGGGTGGAACGACCTGAGTGGCGACATCGCCGCGAGCGGTGACTTTGCATCCTATACTGATGCCGGCGCCGCAGGGGCGACGAGCAGGTTCTATCGGGTCATGCGAGTCGAATAGCTTGGCGCCGCCTCACGTTTTTGGCGCGCGTCGGCACGTAATCGTTCAGGCACGTATCGTTTAGCAGTACGACTGGCTATGTACATCGGTTCGCAGTATGGTAAAGTATGGTGCTCGGTGACCACGCTGATGGCGTGGCTTTGACACGATGAACAGGATTCAGAACATCCCGTCCATCCTGTTATCTGGTCAGAAAAGAATACGCCCCGAACTTATGAATCAGAGCAACAAGGAAAGGAGAACATTTCATGGATGAGAAGAATGTCACTCGACGACAGTTTATCAGGAAGTGCGCGCAGACCACGGCGGGAATAGGAGCTGCGCTCGCGGTGCCTGGACTTGCGGCAGGCAAAGGCGGGCGGATTGGCGACTATAAGATTTCTCTGGCGGGGTGGTCGGTGCATCGCCGGTTCTTCGCGGGGCAGTTCAAGTTGATTGATTTTCCGAAGGTGGCGAGGCACGAATTCGGTATAGGGGCGATCGAGTTGGTCAACACCTTCTTCCCTTCGCCGACATACTCTTTTCTTCACGACCTGATGAGGAGGGCGAAGGATAATGACGTGAAGATTCTGCTTATCATGTGCGATGCCGAGGGGGATATGGCCAGCACCGATAAGAAAGAGCGATTGCAGGCGGTGCTGAATCATCACAAATGGGTGGACATCGCGGCGGTTCTCGGCTGCCATTCCATTCGCTGCAACAGCGGGCACGGGCGAGCCGGAGATGAGGACGCGATAAAACGCTGCGCCGACAGCTTTGGCAGGCTTGTGGAATATGCGAAGCCAAGCAACATCAACGTCATCATCGAGAACCACGGCGGGCTTTCGTCCGACCCCGATTCGCTAATCAAAGTGATGAAGATCGTTGATTCCCCTCATTTCGGCACGCTCCCCGACTTCGGGAACTTCCCCAAGGAGGTGGACAAGTACGAAGCCGTCCGCCGGATGATGCCGTATGCCAAGGCGGTCAGCGCCAAGTGCTACGATTTCGACGCCAAGGGCAACGAGACCACGATTGACTTCCGAAAGATGATGAAGATCGTCACCGACGCCGGTTACCACGGATACGTCGGGATCGAGTTCGAGGGTAGCAGAATGAGCGAAGCGGAGGGCGTCATCGCGGCTAAGAAGCTTCTCGAGCGCCTTCGCGGCGCGGAAGCTTAGCGTTCTCGTTGGTAAGTTCGGTCACGTATTCCATTTTTCAAAAAGGCGGAAACTCCCGCGCGGGACCAGATTGTGCGCGAAAAATATGCAGTTGTATTCGCGAGCGCTTCTACTAAACGTACGCGCATCGGGAATCAATGCCCATAATGGCACGCACGCGCCGGGTGTAGGTGATGCAGCAGCCTGACCTCGCGCGACCTGAGACAGCGCTCTTTAGCCACCGGCTTCAGCCGGTGGTCATGCGCATCGGGAATCAATAGCCATAATGGCACGCACGCGCCGGGTGTAAGCGATGGGGCAGCCTGACCTCGCGCGATCTGAGACAGCGCTCTTTAGCCACCGGCTTCAGCCGGTGGTCATCGGACGCATTACATATTCCCTCGGAGCCGGCTTTAGCCGGGCTTCTCGACTAAAAGGATTCATCCATGCCGGAACATGTTTTCCACGACATCTGTCCTCACATCGTCCGGCACACGAACAACGACCAGCCGCCAGAGATGACGTTTCCGGCTGGAAGGACCAGAAGCCGCCAGGGGCTGGTGAGAATGGCTAAAGCCCCTGGCCGAGAAGCCCGGCTGAAGCCGGCTTAAAGAGGCCGGGCCGCACGCCAAGCACGGGCTGAAGCCCGTGCCTAACGGGAGCGCCGGCAGCGAACCGAGGGGCCCCTCGGTCACGAACTTCGTTCAGCCGGAGGCCATGACAATGCCCCCCAGCATGGGTGGTGGCCAGCCGTCAGCCCCAATGCTCGGACTTGGTTCTCGCGGTCTTGAGGTATGCTTCGATCTTCGCGACGACTTCCCGATTCTTATCCGCTACGTTGTTTTTCTCGCCGATGTCCTCCTTGAGATTGAACAGCTCTAAACGCGGTCGCTTCCGAAAACGGACGGCTTTCCAGTCGCCCATGCGGACCGCCTGCGTGAATCCTCGCTCCTGGAACTCCCAGTACAGGAAATCGTGCTGCCTCTGCTTCCTCCCAAGCAAGGCGGGCAGCATCGAAATGCCGTCAATGTTTGTCGGCGGTTTCACTCCGGCAATCTCCGCCGCCGTCGGCAGGAAATCCCAGAACGCCCACACCTGGTTGCTCACCCTGCCAGCCCTGATATTGCCCGGCCAGCGGACGATCCCCGGGACGCGGATTCCCCCTTCGTAGAGGTCCCGCTTGATTCCTCGCAGGGGACCATTGCTGTCGAAGAATTCCGGTTTGGCTCCGCCCTCTTGGTGCGGCCCGTTGTCGCTGGTGAAGAACATAATCGTATTTCTATCAATGCCCAGTTTTTTGAGCAGTGCCATCAGCCTTCCGACGTCGCGGTCCATCCGCGTGATCATAGCGGCGTGGTTTTTCTGCTGCTGGGGCCACGCTTTGTTGGAGTACGGCTCGTCGCTGGGAACCTCCATGCCGTTGCCCGTCTTTCTGCCCAGCTCGTTGTTTGCGTGGGGAATCGTGTAGGCGAGATACAGGAAAAACGGCTTGTCCTTGTGGCGAGTGACGAACTCCAGCGCCTCCTTCGTGAACAGGTCGTGAGAATACTCTTCCTTTTTGTTCCCGCGATTGCCCTTGAGGAAGTACTTCTCCTCATCTTTCCACAGATACTCGGGGTAGTAGTTGTGCGCCCTTCCCTGATTGAGGTAGCCGAACCAGTAATCGAAGCCCTGCCTGTTCGGGATGCCGGTCGTGCCCGGCTCGCCCAATCCCCACTTCCCGACGATGCCGGTCGAATAACCTGCTCCCTTGAGCAACTCCGCCACGGTCACCTCCTCCGGGGGAAGCGGGACTCGAGCGTTTCCACGCACGTATGCGTGGCCGGTGTGCAAGCCGGTCATCACGCAGCAGCGGGACGGTGCGCACACCGTGCTGCCAGCGTAACAATCAGTGAAACGAACGCCCTCTGAGGCGAGCCTGTCAATGTTCGGCGTTTTGATGACCTTCTGCCCGTAACAACCGAGGTCTCCGTAGCCCAGGTCGTCCACGAGAATGAAAATGATGTTCGGCTTCCCGGCTTTAGGAACCTGCTCGTCCCCAGCGACAACACGTGGCAGCGTCGCCACTGCCGCGCCTCCAGCCAGATAAACGAGGAAACTGCGTCTGCTGATGCTGTGTCGAGTGGACATCGTACCCTCCTTTCCTGCTGATCTCACATTGTACGCCAGGTCGTGTGCTTCAGCCAACAGCATTGTGCAGTTGGGTGTGGCTGTATCTCAGTGGCAGCCGGGACCTCTTTCCACCGTTCTTTCTCAGGCACGTGGTTCGGGTTCAACACTGCAGCAGAGCCTCATTTCTGCCAGGCTTTAGCTGGCATCCCCGTTAGCCACCCGCTTCAGCGGGTGGTCACAGGGCGCGCCATTTTCCTCTCTGGAGCCGGCTTCAGCCGGGCTTCTCGACCAGAGGATTCATCCCAACCCCGCCACTCAAATACAGCCACACCCGTGCATTTACACTTAAACCGCGCTTCATCGCGTCTATTTGAACTGCCGAGGCAGTTTTTTGGTAAAATCTCACCCGTGAGCGGTGTGTCGCCACATAACCGCAGCTACGATATTGGGAGGAAAAGCACTATGAGTTACCGGATGCGTGAGAGCACAACGAGAACGGCGGAGTGGAACCCGGCCGTGGCGGGAATGCTGGTGAAAATGTTGTTGGTCTCATGTGCGCTATGGTGTGTGGGTGTTTTGAGCGCGGCTTGCGGCGGCGAGCTTCGTGCGAAACCCGAAGGCCGAAGCGTTTTTTGGGGGACCGGCCCCTTCATCCAGATTCCCGGTCCCAACCCCATCATCACGCCCGGTCCCGAGGGTGCGTGGGATGATGGTGCCACGGAGGCGGCTGATGCTTTCAGGGACGTGGACACCTATTATTTCTATTATCACGCGACCGGGGCGGGTAAGGGGTATCGGCTCGGCGTGGCAACCGCCAAAAGCCCCTTGGGGCCTTTCAAAAAACACGGCGACAAACCGGTCTTAGACCTCGGCCCGAAGGATAGCTGGGATGACCTTTATGTGGCCTGCGCCATGGTTGTCAAAGACGGCCATCAAAAGTATTACATGTGGTATTCCGGACTCGGTCGCTCCGACAAGCACCGAAAGTGGGGTATCGGCTTGGCAATCGCTTCCCATCCGCTGGGGCCGTGGCAAAAATACGACGGCAACCCGATCCTGGAAGATTTCGGCTATGTGGGCAGCGTGGTCAAGTGAAAGGAAAGTATCGCCTGTACACTGCTCATCAGATCAGCAGCCCCGGATACAAGGGAGATTACAGCCCCTTAGCCGTGGCTTTGGCTGACTCCCCTGAGGGGCCCTGGACGAAGTACGAAGGAAACCCACTCATGGAACGAGGGGAACTGGGCGACTGGGACGACGGCGGCATCTCGGAAGCTGAAATGCTCTTTCACAACGGCATGTATCACATGTTCTACGGCGGGACCGAGCTCTATGGCCCTCGGCTCGAAAGTGTCGGATATGCTTACAGCTTTGACGGAATCAATTACGACACGAGCGATTTGCTCACTTTCGACGACGAGGTTAAGCCGGGCCAGCTCTCGCGGAAAACCTTTGAGCTGGATACAAAGGTTCGGTTTATCAAGGTCCTCGTGGAAAACCTGGACGAATCCGAGAGCGTCTCGAACGTAAAGATCACAGCGTCGCTGGGAGGCTGATTCCCGCCGCCTTCACAGATGAGGCATTATTGCGCGGGTAATGCCTCAGTTACGGGCGGATAGCCGGCCAAGGCGGAGGAGGCAAGAAGGGAACAGCATATTAACGCAAAGACGCAGAGAGAACAATGAGACGGACTGCGTCGTCACCTGCCGTGGCATGGGCATCTTGCCCATGATTCCAACGGGAGTTCAGTGTTGCCATCTATGTAACGCCGCCCCGCCATGGCGGGGCAGTCCTGAGGGCGTTTCGCCCTCGGCGGGGGCAGGATGCCCTCCCGCGGAACGCGGGACAAGATGCCCGCGGTACAATCTCGCGTCTGTGTCCTTTGCAGACTGTGCGGTTCCAACCTCATCCGCCCGTGACCGAGGCCATATTTGCGCGGTCTTTTTCCCTATTGCCCGATAGAGTTAATATGTGGTAAGATAACAACGATTTGGCGCTCGTGTGAGAGCGATGCGAGAATTGAGGAAGCATCTCGACTGGGCGCCTGAAGGCTATGGCAGTCCAGTTGTACGAGTAAGGCTCTGGTAGCGAGCGGGTTAAGGAGAAAGGCATGTCAGCCGTGCAGGAAAAAAGGTCATCGCTCAGACTTTCCGTTCCCCTCAAAATGGAGATTCGACGGGTCGTGGGGGAACCCGGCGTGCCGTTCAGAATCGAGGTTGTCCTCTCAAATATCAGCGCCGGAGGCGCGTATTTCGAGACCGACCGTTGGCAGCTTTTCGATGTCGGCGGGAACGTTCAGGTGGCTGTCCAGCCTCCTTATAGCACCTCCTACGAGGCTCTCGGCTTGCGTAAGCTCCAAACCTCCGCGATGGTCTTGAGAACTCCGCCCGCGGCGCTTTCGCCGGCGGGAGGCGCTTTGCCCAAACAGTGCGGGATCGCCGTCAGATTTGAGCGTCCGCTTTCGTTTATCTGAACACCACGATTCGCACAGCTTCCTGGCGGCGTCAATGCAATCCGCCCGGTTGGAATGAGCCGCATAGAAAAGCCGGGGACACGGATGCTGTAGCGCAAAGAAGCTTAAACGAGATCGCCGGATGACCACCCAGTGCCTCCCAACACGATAATCATCGCTACTCGCGGAAGCGCGCTTGCCCTGAAACAGGCGGAAATCGTCGTGAACCTCCTTTCCGCGAGGTTTCCCGCCATCGAGTTTTCCATCGCGGTCGTCAAGACGAAGGGAGATATACTCCTCGAGGCTCCCCTCGCCGCGATGCCGGGCAGAGGCGTTTTCGTCAAAGAGATTGAGGATCGCCTCTTGCGAGGTCAAGCCCGCATGGCGGTTCACAGCGTGAAAGACCTTCCCGTTGAGGTTCCTCGCGGGTTATGTCTTGCCTGCGTGCCCGACAGAGCGGATTGCCGCGACGTTCTTATTTCGCGAGACAAGCTTGCTTTGAAAGAATTGCCCCCAGGAGCCATTGTTGGCACAGGCAGCCCCAGGCGAAGAGCCCAGATTCTGTCCTTCCGGCCCGACCTCCGGGTGGAAGACATCCGCGGAAACCTCGACACCCGCGTCGCCAAGCTCCACGGCACGACGCCGTCACCGGTGCGTTACGAAGCTATTATGGTTGCAGCGGCTGGTTGTCGGCGAGCGGGCTACGAGCACGAAATCTCGGAGTACCTCCCTTCGGAGTTGATTCTGCCGACCGCAGGGCAGGGCGCGCTGGCTATTGAATGCCGCGAGGACGATCTCGAAGCGATAGAAATCGCCCGGTCTGTCAGCGACGCCGCAAGCTTCGCAGCGGTTCAAGCCGAGAGGGCGCTGGTCGGGTATCTCGGAGGGGGATGCCACATTCCTATTGCCGCCCTTGCGACCCCTGAAGGAGACAATCTGTGGCTTCGCGCCGCCGTCTTATCCCCCGATGGCAAGCGCATCGCCCGGGCACACTTGTCTGGTTCCATGAGCCGCCCGAGAGCTCTGGCAAAAGATGTGGCAGAGCGGCTCCTCTCGCTTGGAGCCAAGGACATCATCCGCGAAAGCGAGCCGTAGAAGACTGAAAACGACATATCAAAAACCTTGGCGTCTTGGCGAGAGAACACGGCACAGAGGAGACCTCTCGCAAAGGCGCAAAGATCGCCGAGAGACACCGAATAGAAAAGCCCCGCAAGGGACTCGCTCAAAGCTTTCCCCCAAGCGCATTGCGCCGCTCCTGTTCGGCAGCCCTCCGTCGTGCCGCCACGGGTGCTGGGCCACGCCAATCAGGCGCCCCGTTAAGGAGATTGTTTCGGCGCGAGGACGCTCAGCGCCCTCGGGAGCACCTCGATTGAGCACGCGAGACATTCTGCCCATTCGCCATCGTATTCAAACGGCAGCGGCTCCCTGGATCTGATGGCGACACTCCGCGCTTTTGCCGACCTGACCACAGGAAGGCTGACGTGTTTCCCGGTGTAAACTTTCGGGAAACACCTCAGCCGCGAAAGCACAGGGAGGTCCTCTACGACGAGGACGTCCAGCAGCCCGTCATCGGGTCTGGCTTCCGGCGCCACGTGCATTCCTCCGCCTTCCCACTGGCTGTTCGCCACGATTGTGCAGAGTAGCCGCGACCGCGCGATTTGCTTTCCGTCAACGTCCACGGTCATTCGGCGACTTGCATAACGAATGAGCTGCCAGGCCGCCCATCCGCCGAACGCCAGAAAACCTCCGAACTTCTTACTCCTCGCTCCTACGCTTCTCACAACTGCGCCGGGAAAGCCGAAGTTCGCCACTGTAACGGCGAGGCGCTGCCTTCGCTCCCCATGAGGCGTTGCCCACTTCAGAAGGATAAGGTCAATGGTTCTAACCATCCCCTCCCCGAGCACTCTCACCGACGGCAAGCCGGGCGCTATCCCAAGCTCCCTCGCGAGCGAGCAGCACGTTCCGACTGGGATGATGCCGAAAAGGCAATCGCGGCCTGAGTTCTTTTTTCCCTCGAATAGGCCGTTGACGACCTGATTGGCGGTTCCGTCGCCGCCGACGGCGATAAGCAGTTTGCTCCCGTTCAAGACCGCGTCATACGCCAGGCGCGCAGCATCTTGCCCCCGCCGCAGCCGAAACAGCTCCGCCGACCGAATGCAGCATTTCAACTCATTCTCGATGGCGGAGATGCTCGGCAGTCCTCTCCTGCCGGCCGCAAAAGGGTTCATTATAACTGTCGCCGTCGAATACATCGCGTCAGCGCTCCTGGCGGGACGTTCCGTTTTCGCCTATGGCCAACTGCCGCCTCTGCGCCCTCTCAAGGCAAAATGACAGCGCGGCGCTCGGATGTGACGAGGCGCCCTCGTGGCATCCCCCGCCTCTGGCGGGGGACCCGTGGGAATCATGGGCAAGATGCCGATGCCACGTCCCTCTGCGTGTTCTGGGCACTCTGCGGTTCCACCCGTAAGCCACCCGTAAGTGAGATGTTAGAAAAGAACGGTTTTCCCCGTTCGGCCAAAAACGTGCTAAACTCTACACGGAATTGGCTTATCTGTCGCCTGAAAAGCTCGATGAGCCGTATGGCCTCAGTCTCGGGCGGATACCCCGCCTTGGCGGTGGAGAGAAAAAGGGCAGAGAAGGGTAACGCAAAGGCGCAAAGTCGCAGAAAGGAGAATGCCAAGGACTGCGTCGTCGCCTGCCGTGGCATGGGCATCTTGCCCATGATTCCCACCGGCGGGACGACAGCCTGCCGACGGCGGGCAGGCCCCTGTCACATGAGGGAGGGCCGTTGTTTCCGCCCCGAGGGGCGGAGTTCCATCTGGCGCCGAAAAATGCGGGTGTTGATGGTTTCGCATGGCTCTTGTCGCAAAGTTCCCGTGTCCCACCCGTAACTGAGGCATTACGATGAGCCGGTTGCGGCAAAGGTTGCGCGAGGCGAGCCCGGGCGCACAGCGAAGTTGATCGCGAGGTGGAAAGACGGCCCCGCGAGGAGCCAGATTCATGGTTAGCAGGAGACGACAAAAAAACCGATACAGCGGAGGAAATTATGGGCGCGAAAAAGGTGTTGTTCAGTATAGGTCTCATTTGCCTCATCTCATTGTCCACATCCGGTATCCTTTTCGCAGCGAAGTCAGCGCGGCAGACGCCCCTTTTGAAAGTACGTGTCGTGAAACCCATTAGCAATGTGAGACTCCTTCCCGAGACCTTCCCTGTCCCGGCGACGGGCGAGAATGCCGTCAGCGTCACGGCGTGCCCCGGGGAGTACGAGGCGGCGAGCTTCGCTGTTCGCGCACTGAAAGATGTGAAAGGGCTGGAACTTTCTGTGACCGATTTGAAGAGCCCGGAAATCGCTCGCCCGATCCCCTCGGTCGCCGTTGACCTTTACGTCGTCAAATGCTGGTATCAATCGGGCCGCGACATCCACTTCCGCAACCGGAGAATCCTTACGCCCGAGCTTCTCCTGAAGGACGACGCTCTCATCCGCGTGGACCCCGCAGAGGCGGGGCAAAACTATCTCAGGTCGGGCGACCTTTCCGGAAGGACTTCCTACGTATTGATAAGTGGGAAAGATAGCTCGTCTCTGAAGAATGTCAGCCCCCGCGACGCCGCTGAGCTTCAACCGGTGGACATCCCCGCAGGAACCTCGAAGCAATTCTGGCTTACGCTGCACGTCCCAGTGAAGGCTCAGCCGGGCGAGTATTCCGGCGAAATCCGCCTGAGCGTCGGAGGGAGAACAGAATCGCCCCTCCCCGTTCGGCTTCGTGTGCTCCCTTTCAAGCTCGAGCCGCCGATGTTGCAATACTCCATTTACTATCGCGGCAGACTCCGGGCGAATGGAGTGGGAAGCATAAGTTCGGAATGGAAATCGCCACGCCAGTACGAGGCGGAAATGCGCGACATGAGAGCTCACGGGGTTGAGTACCCGACGGTTTATCAGGGGTATGACGCTGACCTCTTGAATCAAATGTTCGACCTCCGCGAGAAGGCCGGCTTGCCGAAGGGGCCATTGTACACGCTCGGCATTGGGACAGGCTCAGCGACACAGCCCGAGAAACTCGCAGGGCTGAAGGGCGGAGTCAGGAAATGGATAGAGATTGCCGCCGCTCACGGCTACGGCCCGGTTTACGTTTATGGCATAGATGAGGCAAGAGGCGAAAGGCTCAAGGCGCAGCAGAGAGCATGGGAAGCGGTGAAAGAAGCTGGCGGAAAAGTCTTCGTCGCCTGCTCCAAGGGCACATTCGAAGCTATGGGCAAAAGACTTGGGCTGGCGGTCTTCGCGGGACGCCCCGACCCGAAGGAGGCGAAGAAATATCACGCAGTCGGAAGCCGGATTTTCTGCTACGCGAATCCGCAGGTCGGGGTCGAGCAGCCGGAGACTTACCGGCGCAATTTCGGCTTGCTGCTGTGGAAAGCTGGCTACGATGGCGCCATGGACTACGCCTACCAACATTCTTTCGGACACATTTGGAACGATTTCGACCACAATCACTATCGCGACCACGTGTTCGCCTATCCCACTGCCGACGGCGTCATTGACACTATTGAGTGGGAGGGTTTTCGGGAAGGCGTGGACGATATCCGCTACCTCTCCACGCTGCTGAAAGCCATCGAGGAAGCCCGGCGGTCTTATTCTCCGACTGCGGCTGAGGCTGAACGCTGGCTGGAAAAGCTCGACCCCGCTGGCGACCTGGATAGGCTACGCGACGAGATGATAGCGTGGGTCTTGAAACTTCAGAACCAGTAAACTTAACCGCTAAGAGTTCGGACAGCGCAGAGAAGGAGGATGCGACCATTTCGCTCCGGCTTTCCAGTCATCTCCGCGTGCTCTGCGAGCTCTTCGGTTCATCCTTTTCGCCGTGCTCCGGCGATCGCAGGGGCAGGAACCTATTCGCCTTTAGCCTTCTCAACTTGTGTGCTCGCAGGCGGTGGCGGTTCGATAGGAACGGGCTTTCCTCCGAGCTTTTTGCTCCTGTCCGCGGCGTCCATGAAGGAGTAAATCTGAATCGTCTCCTCGGGCGAGACCGGAGGCTCCCGCGTCTGGAAAAACTCCACTATGGCCTCTACCAGCCCTTTATAGATGTTGCCGTGGTCTGGCTTTGCGGTGTAGATGCCTTTTTCGCAGAAGACAGTTACGCCTGCCCCTCGGTTGCCTTGACGAATTCCGCGAAAGGTGCCGAGGCGCCCGTCTTTCCAGAGCCCGACGACGACGTCGGTCCCGGGCGAGCTGACCCGCGTAACGGAAACGCAGCCCGGCCCCATGGCGGTGAATAGCGTCTCCACCCCGTGAATGCCGTACCAGAACAGGTCGGGATGGTGCGGCTCGATAGTCGCCGGCGAATAGGAATCGCAGCCGGTGACCGTTCCGAGGTCCGGCCGCCCGAGCCCTTCCATGAAGCGATAGCACGAGGAGCTGAAGCACGGCACGCCGCTTTGCGCTGCAAGACGAAATATCTCCTTGACATCCTCGAGGCTTGCCGCCATCGGTTTGTCTATGAAGACAGGTTTCTTCGCTGCGAAGACCGGTCTCACTTGCTTCAAATGTGGGCGACCATCCACGCTCTCGAGCATGACGGCGTCAACTTTCTGGCAGAGAGTGGCGATGTCGTCCACGATCTCGACATGCCACTTATCCCGCAGCTCCGCAGTGAACTTCTCCACCCGCGAGGCGCTCGCCTCCACATCCGGACTCCCTCCCGGATAGCCCACGACTACCTTTGCCCCGGGGACATGGTTCGGGTCCCGCGGATCGTTTAGCAGTTTCGTGAAGGCGAGCACGTGCGAGGTGTCCAGTCCGATCATACCAATACGGAGTGGCGGGGCTTCTTGCGTATCTTCCTTCTCCTCCTGTGCTGCAATGTATTTCGTCAGGGCAACGGTCAACATAATCGCAAGTAACGTCCTCATAGGTTCTGTCTCCTGTGTTTGGTTCCGTCGTGTAGCCTCGGCGCCTCTCCGGACGGGTGGGCCGGCAGCCGGCGCAACAAACCGGGTGAGAACCACGTTCAACTTAGCCTCTGATGCCCTTGTTGTCAAGTCGCACGGCGCCATGGCAGCGCCGCAGATAAAAGGAGCCAGACGAAAGCTTCGGCAGGTTTCTTCCTAAGTGCTCCGATTAGTAAGTTTCGCCACCGGCTTCAGCCGGTGGTCACGCGCATCGAAAATCAATCCCCATAATGACCGACGCATGCCGGGTATAGGCGATGCAACAGCCTGAGCGGTCGCAATCCGAGGCATCACTCCTTAGCCACCGGCTTCAGCCGGTGGTCATCGGAGGCGCTACATATTCCTTTGGGAGCCGGCTTTAGCCGGGCTTCTCGACCAAAAGGATTCATCCGTGCCGCAACATGTTTTTCACGGCATCTGCCCTCAGCTCGTCTCGCATAGGAAGAACGAGGAGTCGCTGGAAAGGGCCGCCAGACATGACGTTTCCGGCCGGAAGGACGAAAAACCGGCGGGGGTTGATGAGAATGGCTAAAGCCCCTGGCCGAGAAGCCCGGCTGAAACCGGCTTAACGACGCGGGTCCGCACGCCAAGCAGCACGGGCTGAAGCCCGTGCCTAACCTAACTTCCGCACTTTGTAGTGAGGAATATAGGAGAACCCCGATTTTTCAGTCACTACATTTGGGCATTCGTG
>Ga0315544_1000058_pt1 | contig 99902 bp, 79 predicted proteins | sample SalMarSW160130MG_2_FD_202543 | JGI IMG/M metagenome (GOLD analysis project Ga0315544, IMG submission 202543) | Salt marsh sediment microbial communities from the Plum Island Ecosystem LTER, Massachusetts, United States - Salt Marsh Sediment SW1601-130 ...
TACAAAAAATAATCCTGATAATTCAATTGAACGATTACAGATTGGTGGTGGATGGTTCCTCACATCAAATATCTTATTGAAAGCCGAATACGTCGACCAGAATTACAACAATTTTGTTGCATATGGTGGAAACGCAGGTTTTAATGGAATAATGGTGGAGACTACTATTTCATTCTGATACTGTTGAATGGACAATCTCAGTCCGTTTTACCAACGAACTGGATTGGTCCCTTGTTTTATAGATAGTGTTGGATTCAGAAATTTGCACTCAAGATGGATATTCAATCGGAAAATAAATGAAAAAGTTTTTACTAATATTAATTCTTTTATTCCCTGTGCTTGTCAGTTTCAGAGAGGATGATAGTTTGAAATCAGAAAGAACGAATTATTCATCCGGATTTATTGATATAACTGTAGAAACTAACATTAACAGGTTGTTTTTTAGATATGATCTTAAGGAGTGGTGTTTATCAGTTATGGGCGCTAAAGAACCATATTATACACATGACACATCCGTATCCCGAATAACAATTCCTGTGAAGGATTTTAAATGTGCCAACAAGTTTGTTTATAGAGATTTTCTGACTTTGCTTAAGGTTGACCAGTTCCCTAATCTTGAAATAGCCATACCTCAAAACCCTGATATCGTTTCCCATAAAGAGGATTCAGTTACATTGAACGAGGTCTCCCTCACAGTTGCTGGTATGACAAAGAAATATGATATAGATTGTGAAATTGAAAGAACTGATGATGAAAGCCAAATTCTTAGTGGTATAATCAGAGTGAAACTTACAGATCATGAGATTGATCCTCCAGTAAAATGGTTAGGACTTGTGAAAGTCAAGAATGAAATTATTGTTAAATTTGGTTTCTGTTTTAAGAAATATCAGGGATAGTAACTAGAATTTGAAAATTGAAGTTCAATACAAAGATAAGATATGGAATCAGGGCAATGCTTGAGATTGCTCTTGATGAAGAGGAAAATGGTGTTTTTCAGAAGGATATTGCTGAGCGGCAGAGGATCTCTGTCAAATATCTGGACAATATTATTGCTTCTTTAAAAACGTCAGGTCTGATAATCAATCATAAAGGGAGAAAAAGCGGATATAGACTTTCACGCAAACCATCCGAAATAAAGCTTCTTGATATATATAATGCCTTTGAACCTGGTATTTTCATAGTCGATTGTATTTCAACAGATTATTTATGTCAACTCTCAGGAACCTGTGGTGTGCGAGAGTTTTGGATCGGTTTGAACAATCAGATTACCAAATACTTCGAATCTTATACTCTTGCAGATTTGATTAAAGAACACAAAAGCAAATTATAACTATCGTAATAGTGTTCATTTCAGATGATTACGGTTCCATCCACGAAGATGCTGTAAATAACCGTATTAACAAATATGTTATTTTGGCAGATATAGACGATGTATCTTTCATATTTTTAAGGATTCAATTCATTGATTTACATGAAACCATTTCATGGAGGAAATAATGGATTTGATATTCATATTAGAAATTAAATTAGTACTTTCCTCATTTTAAATTATGAAAGCAATATCCTACTTATTAACTTTTTCGATTTTCAATCTGGTTTTAAACTCAGTTTCAGCGCAAAGCTACGAAATCAAAGGGAAAATTACTGATTCTAAATCAGGTGAATCAATGATTGGCGTTCATATTACTATCAAAAATAATGTATATGGAACTATTACTGGAAATGATGGTATTTTTGTGCTTAAGACCCATATACCGCCCCCCCTGGTTTTACATATTTCATATGTAGGTTTTGTCTCTCAGGATATTGAAGTGACAAATGAAACTACATTTCTTGATATCAAGATGGAAGAACAATTTTTATTAGGGCAGGAAGTCATAATTTCTGCCAGTCGTATCGAGGAAAATATTTTAAGATCTTCGGTTAGTATCGAGAAAATGAATTTGCGTGATTTGAAACAAATTTCTGCAGCGAACTTCTACGATGGTTTATTTCAGTTAAAAGGGGTAGATATGAATGTACATGGCCTTACTTTTCGTTTACCCAATACGAGGGGATTCAACGATTATACCAATTACCGAATGAACCAGATTATTGATGGCGTGGAGAACATTGCCCCCGGATTGAGCTTCTCTGCTGGTAACATATTTGGATTGTCGCAGATTGATGTTAAAAGTCTGGAAATGGTGGTGGGGGCTTCTACTGCCCTGTATGGACCTGGTGGAATGAATGGTACACTGGTAATGCAAAGTAAAGATCCGTTTCAATATCAGGGACTATCGGTTTCATTTCAGTCAGGTATAATGAACATTGCTTCCCAGACTGTTGATAATCCAACTCCAATGTTCGATCTGAATTTTCGATATGCCAAGGCATTCAGTAATCGAATGGGGCTTAAAATTACAGGTTCATATCTAAATGCAACCGATTGGCATGCAGATGATAAAAGAGATCGAACTGACTTATATGATCCATCATTAAACCGACTTTCAAATCCTGGTTACGATGGGGTAAATACCTATGGTGATGAGTCATTGGTATCGTTGAACCTGAAAGATGTAGGCCCCCAGGTTATTAATGGTATTGCTGAATCTCAAGGTATAATACCGGGTTCCCCGGAATATGAAGAACTTTTTAACAGAGCAATGCAATATTTTCCGGATCAACTGGTTACACGAACAGCCTGGATAGAAAGTGACTTAGCTGATGATAAAACGAGAAACCTCAGATTTGCAGGATCGCTGCATTATTTTATTAATGAACGTACAGAAGCAATTGCACAAGCTAATTATGCACAGGGTACAAGTGTATATACTGCTCAGAATCGTTTTGCAGCATGTGAATTCAGTATCTTTTCCGGAAAAATCGAAGTAAATAATCCTAATTATTATCTCAGAGCATGGGGTGTGATCGAAAATTCAGGTTCATCGTATGATATTGGAGGTGCTGCACTGCGATTAAACGAAGAATGGAAACCTTCAGAAGAGTGGTTTTCAGATTATCTGACAGCATATACACAAACTGCACTTATTACGGGCGATATGAATAATGCCCACCAATTTGCGCGCCTGGTGTCGGACAACAGAGATCCGAAAACAGGAGTTATTTTTGACTTATCTAAACCGGCTTTTCCTGTTCATGGCACCAGTGATTTTAATACAATGATGAACAAAATTACTTCTAATCCCATCGACGAAGGTGGAGCCAGGGTTTTTGACAATAGTAAAATCTATCAGGTTGAGGGGATGTATAATTTTTCGCACCTTATTCACTTTATGGAGATGCAGGTTGGTGCTTCGAACCGTTTTTATTTTGTTAACAGTAATGGTACTGTTTTTATTGATGAACCGGATAATCCAATTACCATTAATCAGTTTGGCTCATTTGTTCAAATCAATAAAAACTTTATAAATAACCATCTTAGAGTAACAGGTGCTTTCAGGTTCGATAAAAACCAAAATTTCGAGGCACAATACACACCTCGATTTTCATTGGTCTATTTTCTGGATAAAAAAATGGAGCATAGTATAAGAGGAACCTTTCAAACGGCTTATCGTTTTCCTTCTATTGCCGATCAATGGGTGGACGTAAGTGCCGGGATATTCAGAACAATAGGTGGAATGCCCAAAGTTCAAAACAAGTATAATTTCAATTCGATTCCACTATATCCCATGTCGGGAAGAAATCCTGTCAAAGACAAACCAATCACGGAGAATGGCCCGATTGTATTGCCGGGATTAAGTCCTGAGAAAGTTGCCTCCTCCGAGATCGGATACAAAGGACTGTTTCTTGGGAAAAAACTATTTATGGATACCTATGCTTTTTATAATAAATACAAGGGATTTGAAGCAATTCAACTAGTGGCTCAATTAGCAGAAGATGCAGGAACAGCAAAAGATATGCTTTACCAGACTTTTTTTACAACCGATCAACCGGTTTCATCATTCGGATGGGCAGTGGGTCTGGATTACATGACGCCCATCGGCATATTAATCAGAAGCAATATGGCCTACAATAAGTTGATGGAAGGCATTAATGAGCCTGGTGTGGAGGCTGGTTTCAATTCCCCGGATTACCGTGCAAACCTGTCTATCGGCCACCATGCTATCATTCCAAACCTTGGATTTAATCTGAATTTTCACTGGCAAAATAGCTTTATGTGGGAGTCAGGTTTTGGTGCTGCAGAAATTCCAGCATTTACTACACTTGATGCTCATATTTCGTACAAGCTTTCTGCAATTAAAACAGTATTTAAAATGGGAGGATCAAATATTTTAAACAACTATTATACCACCAGTTTTGGCAGTGCCAAGATTGGCGGTTTATACTATATCAGTCTTGTTTATGAGGATATTATGGAATATAATAAGTGAACTACAAATTAAATCAACTTTAAAAAATCCTTTTAATCACTGGTTTATAATTGAACAGTATAGTTTGTAATTCAGAAATAAAAAAAGATGACACATCTTTATCCCATTTTTGCGAGATTAGTACCATTAAATGAAAAGGAACATAATCTTCACCAAAAGTGAGAAGTTATTTAGAGAATTGCTGCGTCATTATTTTTCCATGAATTCTATTGAAATTTTTACCATAAAAACATCAGGGGCAGAAGCGCTTAAGGTTAATTGTAAAGAAGTAAGAATATCTGAAATCATCGCCTTTGGTAATGGCACACTGGTTATCCCGGTTAATCCGCTTGCATCTTTCACAATATCTGTTACCGTTAAAACAAATCCGGCAGGAGGAATGGCTGTACTATTCATGTTCAGTTTTAATGATGTAGCAGACAATTCTTCCCAAGTGCCAGCATTTAATGGATTTAATTCTTCACAACTCAAATACAATGAATTGTCTTCTCTTAACTCAACATATGATTTATCAGGAGAAGAACAGTTTACTGCACTCAACAACGCCGTTTGTATTGCTTGCGTAATATCTGTACCAACTGGAACAGCAACATTTCCTGCTTCTTCAGTAGGTACAGTTAATTCTTCTGCCAATTCAGCTTTACTGATGACAAAATTCCCAACAAAATCTGATATTTCTTCTTCATCTTCCTTATTACAACCGGCAATTAATACCAACGAGGCAAGTATAATTGACAGCCACTTGAAATTCAAAGTTTTCATAAGCTTATAGATTTATTGAATAATAATTTCACAACTTATAGGCAAAAATAGTAATATAATTCATTAAATTACTATTTATAATTTAAACTCTTTGTGCGGTTAAGACGCCAACGCATATTTTAATATGTACCTAAATAAGGCTGATAAATTCTTCAACGTATTAAAAACCGTATTTTAATACGTTGATACTTCCTGCCGGAATAAGAAGTCTGACAGAATGTATCTGTTACAACCCATGGTCTCTTCATTATCAACGTATTACCTTTATTACTATGCCACTCACATTTGCTTTTCCTTTGGTACTTAGCGACAAGGAGCCGGTATTTTCTTCCTTGTCAATGAAAATGTGAATGTAATAGAATCCCACTTTTGAGAATTTAAGAGGTATCCTGTATGTACTTCCATTCCTGTACCGGGCCAGATCCCAGGCAGGTATTTTCAGATAATCTTCGTTTGAGTAATCATCATAACTTCCTTTTCTCGAAAGTTGAGAGACTCTCATTCGTCCTGGAAATTTCTCCCTGTAAATTATCAGGTAATACAAATAACCTTCCCCTTTTGTATTAACAGTTATGCTCCCTGGTTCATTTATCTTTAATTCTGCCGGTATGTTTTCAAACTCAAGATATCTGTCAATAAACTCTTCATAATATCTGAACTCATCATTAGTGATAAAGTAGCCAATGCCAACAAAATTGTGAGCTTTATCAATAATATTCTTTTTATGGCCATCATTGGGGGCTCTTTCTGCCATAAAACTTTCATGACCGGTTTTCATCATTTCCCCGATGAATGAATTCGAGATATTATACCTGCCACTGGTCCATTCTCCGAAGGCATTCTCTGTAACATGGTCATAACCACCGGCAAGGGCATACCGGTGATATGGCTTTTCACCTGCAAGGTTCCAGTGTGACAGGTAATTATTCTCTGCTGCTTCACGACACATCTTATTGGCAACTCTTGAAACGAGGATATCAAGTCTGACAGGCGGTGCTTTGAATTCTTTCCTGCTTTTATTAATAACATCAAGCTGAAGGAGCTTAAGTTTTAAAGCCTCATCGCTATCCTTAAACTCAGGTAACCTCAGCTCTTTTTCGTTCAATTGCTTATAGCGTTCAAAACCTGATGTGTTGATAGTTCCTGCCCCTTGAGAAAATAAAAAACAGGATTTTATAATCAACAAGAGAAAAATTAATACCCTTAACATAAATACTATCAATCAGTCTGACAATTGGATACTATAAAAATAAGTCAATAAGAAATGAATACTGTATTTCACGTATTGAATCGATTTTCAAGTGCAATAAGTTGATTATTTAATTCAACAGGAAGACGTTCACCAAACTTTTCATAATTCTCCCTTATTAATTCTATCTCCTCTATCCATTTATCCTTCTCTACTGAAAGCAACTTTGGAAGGTTTACTTCCAGTTTTTCCAACCCACTGAGGTCAATACTTTCAGCATCCGGAATATACCCTATTTGTGTCTCAACAGCATGTGCAGTACCTTCGCATCGTTCAAAAATCCATTTCAGTACACGAATGTTATCGCCAAAACCCGGCCATAGCCATTTTCCATTTTCATCTTTCCTGAACCAGTTTACATAAAATATTCTCGGCAGGGCGTTCTTATCCGGAGCCACTTTTCCGGTATTTATCCAGTGAGCAAAATAATCAGCCATATTATATCCCGTAAACGGCAGCATTGCAAAAGGATCACGACGTACACCCGCTTTTAATCCAATAGCAGCAGCAGTTACCTCAGAACCGGCCATTGAACCAAGGAAAACACCATGATTCCAGTCAAATGCCTCATGTACTAAAGGAATCGTTGTTGAACGACGGCCTCCAAACAGAAATGCCGAGATTGGAACCCCGTTCGGATCTTCCCATGAAGGATCGATAACCGGGCATTGACTGGCAGGTGCAGTAAAGCGTGCATTGGGGTGTGCTGCAGGTTTGCCTCCTTCAGGATCGTATTTTTCATTTGTCCATGTAATTGTACCATCCGGAGCATCATATCCTATACCTTCCCACCATATATCTCCATCCGGAGTCAGTGCAGTATTGGTGAAAATGGAATTCTCTCTTAATGAAAGCATGGCATTCGGATTTGTTTTCATTGATGTTAACGGAGCAACACCAAAAAAGCCATACTCTGGATTGATGGCATATAACCTGCCATCTTCTCCAAATTTCATCCATGCAATATCATCACCCACACATTCAACCTTCCATTCGGGAAGATTGGGAACCATCATTGCAAGGTTTGTTTTTCCACAAGCACTGGGGAAAGCTGCTGCAAAATATTTCTTTTTACCATCCGGATTAGTTATTCCCATAATCAACATATGTTCAGCCATCCAGCCCTCTTTTTTTGCCATATATGAAGCAATTCTGAGAGCAAAGCATTTTTTACCCAGAAGTGCATTACCTCCATATCCGCTTCCATAAGACCATATTTCTTTAGTTTCGGGGAAGTGGCAGATATATTTTTGTTCAATAGGAGCACAGGGCCATTTTTTATCCTGCTGTCCGGGCATCAGAGGATCCCCGACAGAATGTATGCAGGGAACAAATTCCCCGTCTGCGAGAACATCCAGGACAGCCTCTCCCATCCGTGTCATTATCCTCATATTAACAACTACATATATAGAATCAGTTAACTGAATACCAATGTGAGCTATTCTTGAACCTAAAGGACCCATGCTGAAAGGTATAACATACAATGTTCTTCCTTTCATGCAGCCGGTATAGAACTTTCGCAAAGTTGCTTTCATTTCAACGGGTGAAACCCAATTATTTGTGGGGCCGGCATCTTCTTTTTTTTCTGTGCAGATGAATGTTCTGTTCTCCACACGAGCCACATCACTGGGATCTGACTGAAAATAAAAACTATTGGGCCTCTTGGTTTCATCAAGCTTAATGCAACTTCCCATGGCTGTCGCTTCATCCAGAAGATGTTTATATTCAGAATCTGAACCATCACACCAATGTACTTTCTCAGGCTGACATAATGCAGCCCATTCGTTAACCCAGTTGATTAATTTCCGATTTACTTTCATTTTATTAATAATTAATATTAGAATTTACATACTTGATTTAGTTCTTATCCAGATCTTTACAGGCATTATACAGATTCTCAAACATCTCCGGTATCTTCGATTGAGGTACTGCTGAAAAAGCCAGTCTTATAACTTCTCCAAGAGCAATAACACCTGTGCTGTATTTATTTAATAACTTTGCTCGCAAATTTTCGGTATCTATTCCCTTCTTAATTTTTATACACATAAAATAGCCCGAATTGAAAGGCAATGGCTCAAAATATTCAGAGTATTTTGATTGTTGCAGGCAACCTTTCAGAATATTGTACCGTGTTTTTAAAATATCATATTTATTTTCCTTCACTGCATTATAGTTTTCATGTGAATACACAGCCTGAAGCAGGGATTGGGATAAATGGCTTATGTTGGAAATATTACCACGAATGGCTCCTCCGGTTTTGTTCTCCAGAGCTTCATATAATTCAGGCGTTCCATTCTTTATACCATAAGTGATAAAGCCAACTCTGAATCCCCAAACATAATCTTCTTTAGTTGGAGCATCCAGTTTTACGGCCAGCACACTTTCATGCAGGTTCGCAATTCTTGTAAAGATAGACTCTTTGAAAACCTGATCTTCATATACCAGTCCGAAATAAGCATCGTCAATCAGAACAACAACCTTTTTTCCCTTTGATGCCAGATGGTGTATCTCATTAACAATCAATTTAATTTCATCGTTAAGAGGGGTATAACCTGAAGGATTATTGGGAAAATTCAGCAATATTATCACTTTTTCCTGCTGAATTTCGTTAATCCTTTTCGTAAAAGAACTTATGTTGAAACCTCCGTTGTGAAATAGTTCAAATAATCGAATCTTTGCACTATACCCGTTGTCAAGAATCAGATTATAGTTTTCCCAGTAAAGGTTGGGAAGAATAATATTATCGTTTTCATTTGCAAACATATAAGCTGCGATACTCAATCCATGAGTTATTCCATTTGTAGCAATTGGTGTACTTATTACAGTGCCCTCCAATGACGGATTCTTCTTATAGATAAATGCTTTCCAGATCTCCCTTAAATCTTTCTTGCCAAAACTCGGAGCATAAGGAAAGACATTATTCCCTGGTATTTTTATCAGTTCATCAAATTGAGAAAGATGCATGGAAGAACCATTATCCTCAACAGCTTCTCCAATAGTAGAATTAATATTTTTCCCTTTTGCCTGCGCAGATTGTGACAGAATTCCAAGTTTTGGAAAGAAGATATTTTTCCCTCTTTCTGACAACATCTCCAGCACTTTAACATTCTGTTTTTCAATTGTATTGTTTAAAACTGAGGCTTGAACATCCATAACTAAATATCTTTTTAGAATTTTAAGTTATATAGTCACAAAACTAATAAATTATTATAATAAATTATATTTTTCTTAATTATTTAAATAATATTTAATTTATTTCTACTAAATTTTTGTTCAAAGAACTGTAAATTCCTTAATTATCCCTAAAGTGTACCCGATTGAAAAACATCAGTTCACCCTTTTTCAACAGCCCCAGAACTATGTTGCTAATATAGTGCATATTACTCTTCCTTCTCTTATCCATAAGAGTAGGGATTTGGGGGGGATAAGTTCAGGAAATTATTGGCAGAGGACTTAGAAATTAAGATTATGTGTTTTTAGCTGATGTTTTTTATCAGTAGTCCTCCAAAATCAGTAATTCATTAAAACCAGGTTTCTATTGGTACCTCATTATCATGCTGGAATTCACTTAACTTGTAATATAACGAGGAATCATTCTCAATGTGATACTCCCAGTATCCAAAAACCCCACCGGGAGTATAGTATGCTCTTCTCATATATAATCTGTCGCCGGGTGAAAAATCACATTTTTTACCATATGCAGATATTTTACCATATATGCTGTCCATCGATGTTTTTATCCAGATAATGTTGGGTCCTGCAAAGGATTCCGGACCAGTATGACGGTAATCCATATAAACACCAACGAATTTTCTTGTTATTAATAGTTCTTCTTCTTCTAATGAAGTTGAAGATCTTCTTAATGCACTGCATGAGATGAGCATACCCGTCAGTACCAGTAATAAAAGCTTTTTCATAATAGAGACCTCCTATATTTCACACATACGGTTGCACTATTTTTATACCAATTTTATATCAAAGTTACTCAATATTAAACAAATAAACAAATTTTATGTTCATTGATCATTCCATGCATCATAAAATTAACCTGCACGTAATGCTTCTGTTATATGTTTGCGATTACTGCTGAATTGATTCCGGATATGGTTAAAAACGCCCGGATACTACTCCAATATAACATTTTTGTGTAGATTTAAGTAGATTAAGAAGATATCATATTTGAAAGATGATTTTAAAAAGCCTTGAAATCATATGCGTTTAATACAAATTCTTATTGCACTTGTATTACTTTTTCATTCAACTCCATATCAGGAACAAATTGATAAAGCTATGAAAGACCATAACCGGTCATCATCAGCCGGTATTACTCTCTTTCTCTGTGGTGATGTGATGACTGGAAGAGGTATTGATCAGATTTTACCTAATTCAGTTAATCCCAGAATCTACGAGTCTTATGTAAAGGATGCAAGAGTATATGTCCGTCTGGCAGAGACGCAAAATGGTCCCGTCAGGCAACCGGTTTCTTATTCCTATATATGGGGTGATGCAATTAAAGTGTGGGAACAATTGAAACCCGCTTACAAAATCATCAACCTCGAGACCAGTATCACCACTCACAATAAGCCATGGCCCGGAAAAGGAATAAATTACCGTATGCATCCCAAGAATGTTGAAGTTCTGACCAGTGTCGGGATTGACTTCTGTTCCGTGGCCAACAACCATATCCTTGACTGGGAATATGAAGGACTTCTCGAAACCCTCCAGGTCCTTAAAGATGCTGGTATCGCTTACGCCGGAGCAGGTATTAATCTAAGTGAAGCCGGCAAAGGCGTTCAGTTAAAACCAGGGCAATATGACATGATTATCTTTGCTTTTGGATCTCCTACAAGCGGTGTTCCTGAAAACTGGGCAGCAACCGCTAAAAGTCCGGGAGTGAATTTACTTCATATACCTGACGATGAGGCTCTGATCAGGATCAGTGGCCAGGTAAAGTCAGCAAAGAAATCCGGGCAGATTGTTATATTTTCTATCCACTGGGGAGGTAACTGGGGTTATGATATTCCTGATCGCCAACGTTATGTTGCTCACTGGTTGATTGACAATGCCTCTGCTGATATTATTCATGGACATTCATCACATCATCCGCAAGGTATCGAGATATATAAGGATAAGCTTATCCTTTACGGAGCCGGTGATTTTATCAATGATTATGAAGGTATCAGCGGTTATGAGCATTACCGTGACGATCTTACCCTGATGTATTTTCCAACCATTGACCCCTCAAACGGCAGACTGATATCGATGATAATGGCACCTATGCAGATCCGTAACTTACGCCTTAACCACGCCTCTTTACCTGATACCAAATGGCTTTTAAAGATGCTGAACAGGGAGGGAAAAAAGCTGGGAACCAGTGTCTCTTTAAATCAGAATCGTTACTTTAGCTTACATTGGAATTAATGAAATAAAAGACTTTTATGATTCTATTCATGAAAAGTCTTCAATATTTTGTCTGCCTTATAGAAGCAGGAAGTTTTTATAAACAATTCAATCTCAATATAAGTACTGGACGGAACATGGTAATTCATTGGGTTGGATTTATTAACAATCTGAAATTCTATTCCTTCCCGTTTAAGTAAGAGTATTGACTTTCTGTATTCTGCAAGGTCATAAAAGGTACAATAGAGAAGATATTTATTATTTTCATTATTATTTTCTGCCATTTACAATTTTATTTTCCGCTCTTTCAGTTTTAAGTATCAAAAGTACAAAATAATACACCCATTCACAATACGCTGCTTTTCCCACATGCCAAAATAGAACCGGATCCCTGTCCTGTTATTATTTATTTATTTAATTTTATTCGCAGTTAAGAACCTCTTTAAGATATAACCAGGATGAAAAAAAAGATTTTCGTATTGATATTTGTTTCGCTGATGAGTTCGATAATACTCATTGCACAAAAAACCAAGAATTTTGAAATCAAATCACCAGACAGAAGCATCACTCTGAATATAGAAGCTGGTGCTAAGTTTCAATGGTCAGTACAGCATAACGGGGAACAGATAATTGAGCCTTCGATTATGTCCCTGCAGCTGGAGGGAGGTGAAGTGCTTGGAGAAAATCCAGTTATCAGATCATCCAGAACAGAAGAAATTGATAGAGTGATCAATGCCATAAATTATAAGAAAGCAGTGATCACCGATCAGTATAATCAGCTTACTCTTAATTGCAGGAATAACTACGGAATAATATTCAGAGTATATAATGACGCTGTTGCTTACCGTTTTTTCACCAAGAAAAAAGGTGAGGTAATTGTTAAAAATGAAGAAGCTAACTTCAACTTTACTGAGGATTATAAAGCTTTTATTCCTTATATGTGGGATTACAGGGATGGCAGGATCTTTAACTGCTCTTTCGAGTCACTCTATACTGAACAAAATATTTCCCAATTCAGGAAAGATTCATTGGCCTTTCTTCCTCTTCTGGTTGATCTGGGAAATGGAAAGAAAGTGGTTATTATTGAGGCTGATCTCGAAGATTATCCCGGTATGTTCCTGGATATCAATAATACCAGAAAAGGATTTAAAGGTGTTTTTGCACCATATCCGCTCGAAGAAAAACAGATTGGAATCAACTATATCCCTGTCGTGAGGGCAGATTACCTAGCGAGGACAACCGGTACACGTAGTTTTCCATGGCGTGTAATAGTGATCAGTGAACAGGATAAGGAATTATTAAACAACGATATTGTTCAGAAACTGGCTTCACCACCGAGAATTGATGATATTTCATGGATCGTACCAGGTCAGGTATCATGGGACTGGTGGAATGCAATGAATATTTCCCATGTTGATTTCAGGGCAGGAATGAACACTCCTACATATAAATATTACATTGATTTTGCCGCAGCCAATAATGCTAAATATATTATTCTTGACGGAGGATGGTCAGCAAGGAATGACCTGTCAAAGGCGAATCCCGCCATTAATCTTCCGGAACTGGTTGAATACGGAAAGCAAAAAGGCGTGGGTATAATTCTCTGGGCATCATGGTATGCAATTTTACAACAAATGGATGCAGTTTTTCCGTTATACAACGAAATGGGTATCAAAGGGCTTAAGATTGACTTCATTGACCGGGATGACCAGATAGCTGTAGCCTCCACCTATGAAATAGCAAAAAAAGCTGCTGAATATCATCTTTTAGTGGATTATCATGGTGTATTCAAGCCAACGGGATTACAGCGCACTTATCCTAATGTTGTTGGATATGAGGGAGTTAAGGGCATGGAGAATGTAAAATGGGCTAATGAAGATGTACCACGTTACGATGTTACCATACCATTTATCCGCATGATGGCAGGGCCAATGGATTATACTCCCGGTGCCATGAGAAACTCCAACAGGGCTAATTTCAGACCCAAAAATTCCAACCCGATGAGCCAGGGCACCCGGTGCCATCAACTTGCCATGTATGTAATTTTTGAGGTAGCTCTTCAGATGCTGTCAGATAATCCGACAGCCTACATGAGGGAGCAGGAAAGCACCGACTTTATCACACAAATCCCGACCACCTTCGACGAAACAGTACCGCTCGATAGCAAGGTGGGAGAATATGTAGTGCTTGCCCGCAGGAAAGGTAATACATGGTATGTGGGAGCTATGACTAACTGGAACCGGAGGGAATTAACACTTGACTTTTCATTCCTGGGCGATGGAGTTTATGATGCAGTCGTTTTTAAAGATGGAATCAATGCAGACCGTGATGCCACAGATTACAAAAGAGAGGTGATAAAAATATCTTCAGGTGATAAATTAGACATTCAACTTTCAACCGGAGGGGGCTGGTCAGCCAGACTGGAAAAATCAAAATAAAAATATTTATGTCATTTTTTTTGTTCCCTTTTAATAATGGTGGTAAAATACGTTATTCCATTAATCTCTGTCATATCCACCAGTATGAACCCATTAGCTTCAAGGAGCTTTAAAACGTCTTTATTACCCAGATCCCTTTCTGTTCGTGAATCAATAAAATTAATGAATTTATTGAAGATCTTTACAGGTGGGAAGAACCCTATTCCGTTTTGAATCCTGCTCTCTGAATAGCATCCGATGAATTTGGATTTAGGTGGTAATAAACGGTATACAGTGTTCAGGAAACTTCCCGGATTTTTAACCTGGTTCAGTTTTGAAATATTTATCAGTACTTTAACACCTATTAGATCGTGATATTCGAAATAATAATGGTGCCTTGGAGAGAGCATCATTATTTCGGGCTCATGCACCAGATTAAGGTACTTCAGGTAATGGAAAAAATCTTCCCCGCCTTCGGCAACCAGATCCATTATTACCTGATTATACCTTGTTCCGACGGATACAAGATCTTTTCTGTCTTTATCTGTTGTTTTAATTATATTTTTACTGATCCCTGCTTTGTTTAAATCTGAGAGATAATCCATTAATCCGTTTACTTGAATCTCAGGTAAAAATATAGATTAAGATCCTATCAGACAAACGCCAAATGCCCAAATAGTGCTGAAATGGAGTCTGTTTTTCTCTCTTTGTCTTTGAAAACCGGATGAATATATAACAGATTATGCTATTAATACCAGCATGGAGTTATTTCATCAAAAAGCACATAGTATTTTTTAATAATAAAGAATATCAGGCTCTTTATCAGGCCATTTAATTTTAAAGCATTGATTTATAGTACATTATGATTAAGCTGATATCAAATTAACTGAATTATGCTGTAAAACACTATTTTGACAAACGAATGAATTGAATGGATGAAATAATTAATAAGATAGTGCCTGTATTACAGTACAATACTATTCTGCCGTATTACTTTTTACATTACTCTTTTATTCATTTCGATATAATCCATCACGATTTCTCCCATGATATTAGCAAATTTAACACTGGGAATCTCTTCTATCTGGAAAAACTGAGGGCGCTCGCCTTCAAGAAGAGTTATTTGTTCAATCGGCAGGTTGATTTTTCCCGAATAGATATACTTGATATTCGGATATGCATCCCCTTCGAGACAATTGTATTTTCTGAAGAATTTATATTCTGTCAGATCATAATTAAGTTCTTCCTTAACTTCCCTTATAAGAGCCTCTTCAGGTGTTTCACCCTCCTCAACATGACCGCCTATCAGATCCCAGTGTTGCGGGAAAGGTATCCCCGGCTTATTGTCACGCAGAGAGAGCAAAATCTCTCCTCTATCGTTTTCCAGAATTATTGCTGCTATCTTTTTCATATCATTCTCAAATATAGGCAATATTCACTTTAAAATAGTATCCCAGTAACTCTATGGTTCTTTTGTGGTTCTCTTGGTTCGTTGTGTAATATAAGTATTATCAAAAACTTATACAGAGGGACACAGAGAAGTCACAGAGGGACACAGAGTATTGTTAAAAGTAAAATCTGTCTGGGATTAAGGGATCAGCATGAACAGAGCACCGATTAGTCTTCTGTTTTATCGGCAGCAGTTGGTTTAAGGGTTGCAAGCATTAAGATTACTGCTGCTGCTACCGGGATTGCCAGAAGTGCCAGGTCTGGTCCAAGGCTACCTGCATCAGTCGATCTGCCAGGCAAACTGGTAATAAAGGCACCTGAAAAAACTCCGGCCATATTCATCAATCCGTAACCTGCAGCACGGTGTTGTGGCGATATAAACTGACAGAGGACAGGCATATTGTTCGCATCGAACATCCCGAAACCAATTCCAAACATCAGTCCTCCTCCGATAATACCTACCATACCGGTACCAAATCCCATCATTAACAAAGCAGGAATAGTCAGAGACAAGCCTATAGCACCTGTATAGATCCTGCCCCGGAGATTAACTGAAATCCATCTGTCAGCAAGTATACCTCCTGTGATAACACCTATAAAAGATGAGAATGCTATAGTAATAGTACTTAAGGGCCCTGCTTTTGACATTTCAATACCAAGACTGTCTGAAAAAAGTGTAGGCAGCCAGTTTTTGATTGCCCATCCTGGAAAACTGGGAGCAGCAAAATAAAACAGTATCACCCAGAAGCTGATTGTTCCAAGAAGCATACCCAGGCTGTGTCGAACAGAATCAAAACCACTTCTGAAGGATACCGGACGATTTTGCTCTTTGTGGATTGTTCTTTTTTCATACAGCAAAAGGATAAGAATCACACAATAAGCAAGGCCAATAAGGCCAAAACTGTGGAAAGCTGTTTGCCAGCAATGCGACACCCCACAGGAGTGCAACCACAAACCAGGGATACCATTTCCTTTCTTTAATCTGCATAAATTTTAGTTGATTTATTGAGGATCAAAGAAATGTGATAATTAGAGCTTAGAGAAAAGATGATTTATATTTAATAGTTTAACATCATCTGTAAAACGATTGTACATTTCTTCAGACATATTTTTTACCGGCAATCTGAAAGTGCCACAGTCGAGGCCGGCAAGTTTCATATAAGCTTTACCTGTTGCCAATCCACCATATTTGCCAAGAAGCCTGATCACATCAACGGATAATTTCTGTAATCGTCTTGCTTCAATGAGATTACCTTCATTGAAAGCTTTTATCAGGTTATGATACAACGGAGCAGCATAATTATAAGTACTCCCGACTGTTCCTCTGCAACCCAGGACAAGAGCTGAAAGCAAACATTCATCTCTTCCCCATAACAAATCATAGGCACCATTTCTGTAAGTGAGGCACGACTGGAAGTCCATAAAATCTTCCTGTGTGTATTTAATGCCGGCAAAGTTTGGAAGCATGGCAGATATTTTCCTGAGAAATCCTGACATCGGTATGCTCACACCTGTAAGTACGGGAATATGATAAAAATAGACAGGCATTTCTGGAACAGATTCACCTATTCTTGCACAGAATTCAGCAAGTAGTGTTTCATCATCCGGTTTATAATAATAAGGTGCGACGATTGCGATTGCAGAAATACCTGCTTCATAAGAGAATAAAGCATTTTCAATACACTCCATATAGGATGTTCCTCCTACAAGGTTGATTATACGCACCTTACCTCCCGATTTATAACATTTGGCCCATTTTGCTGCTTGAAGCTGTTTTTCCTTCTGGGTCAGTGATGCTCCTTCACCTGTTGAACCATTTATGAATGCTCCTATAACTCCGTTTTTTTCGAGAAATTCATAATAGACTTCTACCATGTCTAAATTTATATTGCCGTCTTTATCCATGGGTGTGAACGGAGCGGCAACAAGACCTTCATATTTTTCGATTTTTTGCATATTCTATTTTTTCTTCTGTCTTTAAATATTGAAATTTTTTGCCAGTTATGATATATTTCCACTGTGAAATTATTAAAAGAGCAATAACTCAGTTCTCCTCTGTTTGAACCTTCATTCTGGCCTACCTCAGTATCACAATTTGCCTGTCACGTGATTTCTTCTTCCCCAGGTTTTCTTTATATGTGTTTCACTGTGGGTTTGTTGAGGTATCTGAAACAATCATATTATTATCAATCAACCTGTTGTTATAGGTCTGAATTATAGCTTTCAGCTTCTCTTCCATTTGTTTTTGCAGCTCAGGATTCTTTCCAAGAAGGTTGGTCTCGAGAAGACGGTCGTTCTTATAATTGAATAATCCGACCGGCTTATTTTCTATCATCTCAAGGATATGATCCTTCATGTATAGATGGTATGTACTACCTGCTGTATTAAACGCAAAAGACTCATATGAGTCGTCGAGAAGATTATTTCCAAATGCAATGTATTCCCTGTCAAAATTCAGATAATGTAATATTGTAGGCATAATATCAATCTGTTGTGCTATTATGTTCTTAACACCTGTCAGATAACTTCCTGATTTGTAGAAAATTATCGGGACACTATAGGATCCGAAATTATTCTGGAATTCTTTATGAATCGATTCGTTGGTATGGTCAGCTGTTATTATAAAAATCGTGTTATTAAACCATGGTTCATCAGTAACCTTTTTAAAAAAACTCTTTAAAGCATAATCGGTATAACCTACGACTTCAACTATAGGAGCAGGACCTTTTTTAAACTTGTCTTTATATTTCTCAGGAACCTTAAACGGATGATGTGATGAAATAGAAAATACTGACGCCAGGAATGGCTCTCTGAAATTATTCAGTGTTGTGGCAAAAAAATCAAAGAATGGTTCATCCCATACTCCCCAGATACCATCAAAATCTCTCTCATCAGGATATTGGTCAAGACCATAATAGTCGTCGAATCCAACCATTTTGGCAAAAGAATCAAAACCCATTGATCCGTTGGGAGCCCCGTGGAAAAAAGCCGAATAGTATCCTTTTGATTTAAGTAAACCGGGCAATCCGTTTATCTTATTATCTGCATAATGTGAAATTGTATATGGAGTTTCAAGAGAAGGGACAGATGCAAAAATTGAAGGTATAGCTTCGATTGATTTTTTACCGTTAGCTATCGTAACATCAAAGGTCAGACTTACATTGATGAGAGAATCAATAAAAGGAGTATAACCAGTATAAGTTCCAGTTTCCAGGTCTTTATTTAAAGAACCTATATATTCCCGTGCAAAGCTTTCAAGAATGATAACAACAATATTTTCATCCTTGAATTTTCCTTCCCCGGCAGGAATATAATGAGGATTGTAAATCTGTTTAAGTTTTTCTTCACCAAAGAATTCGTACCTGACCAATGATTTCTTGTTGAAGGTTCTGAGGAGGCTGAATGGTGTGTTAAGTACTATTGCCACATCTCTGGGAGTATTAACATACTTTGCGGCATTACTTATTGTTATCGGACGAGTTGAATGTTTGTAACCACCGCTGGCTCCTATAACAACCAGGCCAATAATTACAGGAATCAATAGTATATTAACCAGATGATAGGTAATTCTGTTAGACGGTGCAGGTTTAGTAACCTTAATCTGGTTATAAAGAACCACCATAAGAAATATGATAAAGAGTGTAAACAGGACCACAGGCCAGTAATCAATCTGAAATTTAAAGAACAACTTAACCATATTTGATTCATGCTCAAATGTTTTGAATACATCGGCAGTAGCTCTTTTAAAAACAAACCTGTAATAAACATAATCAGCCCCATTAATTGCGAAGGCTATTCCATTGGTAATAAAAAAAAGGTATTTCAAGACTCCCTGGCAAGCATTATTATACCTTATTTCCAGAGGTACAATATGTAACAGAATGAAGATCAAATTAATATAAACTACAGCTGATATATCATAGAGCAATCCGCCCTTTAAAATATTTATCAGCTGCGGGATTGTAACCCCGGGAAACATTTTATAATTGAACAGGTAGAATCCGATCCTGCACAGAGAGAACAGAATCATCAGAAGCAAGATCCTGTACAAAAGTACCGTAAAAATGTTTCTGGAGAAAAGCCAGTTCTTCATATTTTATCTTACAGTCATTAACTCTGACCGATCTGGTTTGATTTCATCTCCAGATCAAAAAGATAAAAATATGAAAACTATCTGTTTGCTGCAAGCCTGATATTATTTATCTATAGTGATACAGGGGGCACAGTTGCCTGTGATGTTCCGGAACCTGATGGCGGCATTCCGCCTCCTGGAGCTCCACCGGGTCTTCCTCCGCCTCTTGAGCCTCCTCCCGGGCGGACCTCCTGAGGATCTGCCTGATGATGCCTGAGGCATCCCTGCAGCTGCCGGACGTGCTGTTACCGGAGCTGCATCATACTCAATCCCGAGTGTAAACAACATATCTTCATCAACCCCCCTGTGTGCCAGTTGCACATAACAAACTTACCCTTCTGACCACAAAGACTCACGCAGGCAAACAAAAGAATAATTGTCAAAACCTTTTTCATTTCCTTAATGTATAAACCGTATTAATGAAATTATCTCATTATAGACAATTTCATATATAAGATAATTCCTTAAAATAGTAACCATTCGCTTTGACAGCTATTAAAAAACGCCGGGTTCTCAGGAATGATTTCCTTTCGTGACCCGGCGCAATTTATTTTAGACAAATATCAATCTGTCTCCAAATCTTTAAGTACTTCTTCAACCTCGCTGGTTTCAAATTGTTTCATTACTCTGTTTCGTGTTCCCATACCAATAAGCATGAACAGCACCAAAAGAGCAGCTAAAACTAAAATCAGTATTTTGGATGTTTCCAGTTTTGCTTTTAGAGCTTCAACAAGTCCATTGTAAAGAAGCCATAAAGCAAAAAGATTTACAGCTAATCCGACTATCATACCGAGAGTCAGGTTGATTTCGGTTGTAAATCCCAGTAAGGCACTAATTGGCATAACAACCATAACAGAAGCTGTTACCCTCACGTTTGCTTCAAAGTCAGTATTGCCTTTACAGATGGAAGAAATTATAAGCAAAATTACAGCACCGATAAATAATCCAATGATTGCCGCAATAATATACCATACTAATGCCATAATTCCGATAGCTCCTCCAAATACACCACCTGTAAATGCTTCAAGTCCGATTATGCTCCAGAGGAAGACTATTATGCCGGCAATAACTCCGTAAATTACTGCCTTGATCAAAGGTTCAACTATACCACCAGTGGTTTTCATAGTTGAGAAATAAGATTTCGGATTTACAAGGACCTCTTTTGATTCCCTGACGAATGAATTAAAATCGAAGGTTGAGTTGCTCATGGTTAAACATATTAAATGAATTTGTTTGGATCGTCCTGTCTTAATAATCAAAACAGGAATACAATTTAAAAAATATTTTCTTAACTCAATAATAAATATTGATAATTGTATAGATGCACTTTATTCCAGGTATGTATATCCGTATAAACCCGAACGATAATTTGACAGAAACTCCCTACCCTCTTCCAGGGTTATAATACCTGTCTTTACAGAGGTTGTCACCCAGGTTTCAACGGTGCGAACCATCTTTTTTGAATTATACTGCACATAATCCAGCACTTCCGCAACTGTCTCACCATCAATTACCTGATCAATTTTGTATCCTTTCTCATCTATAGAGACATGTACGGCATTGGTGTCCCCGAAAAGATTATGCAGATCACCGAGTATCTCCTGGTATGCACCTACCAGAAAGACTCCCAAATAGTAAGGTTCTTTACCTTTTAATGAATGAACAGGGAGATGGTGTGATGAATAGCGTGTTGATATAAAATTGTCGATCTTACCGTCAGAATCGCAAGTCATATCCTGTATAGTGGCTCTTCGCAAAGGCTCCTCGTTAAGCCTGTGTATAGGCATAATGGGAAATATCTGATCTATTGCCCAGGCATCTGGCAGTGACTGGAAAAGGGAGAAATTACAGAAATACTTATCCGACAAGATTCTTGAAATCTGACGCAATTCTTCCGGTACATGCTTTGTTACACTGGCCAGCTGATAGACTCTTCGTGCGATAGACCAGAACAACATCTCAGTCTGAGCTCTTGTCTTAACGTCAATAAGTCCGAGACTGAACCTGTCAAGTGCCTCTTCACGTATTTGCTGTGCATCGTGCCATGTTTCGAGCATACGGGGCTGGTTCACGTTCTCCCATAACTGATAAAGCTCCTTTACCAGTTCATGATCCTGCTCATTTATGCTCTCTTCAGGGTCCCATGAGGGTAAAGTGGCAGTCTCAAGAACCTCAAAGATCAGCACTGAATGATGGGCCGCAAGTGAACGGCCTGATTCTGTAATTACATTCGGGTGAGGTATATCGTTCTTATCGCTTGCATCGACAAAGGTGCTTACTGAATCATTGACATACTCCTGTATGGTATAATTCACACTGCTCTCACTGTTTGATGAACCAGTACCGTCGTAATCAACTCCAAGCCCACCGCCTATATCAACAAATTCAATATTAAATCCCATTTTCCGAAGTTGAACATAAAACTGAGATGCTTCGCGTAAAGCTACTTTAATCCTGCGTATTTTGGTTACCTGACTACCAATATGAAAATGTATCAAGCGGATACACTGCTTCATATTGTTTTTCTCAAGGTAATCAACTGCTTCAAGCAACTCGCTGGATGTAAGACCAAACTTGCTTATGTCACCACCTGAATCTTCCCATTTTCCGCTTCCCACACTGGCCAGTTTAATCCTTATACCAAGGTTAGGTTTTACCTTCAGCCTCTTTGCAATAGTTGTAATTAGTTTAAGTTCGTTAAGCTTCTCAACAACAAGGAAGATACATTTACCCATCTTCTGAGCAAGAAGAGCAAGCTCTATATAGTCCTCATCCTTGTATCCGTTACAAATGATAAGTGATCCAGGATCAGTATTGATTGCAATAACCGCATGAAGTTCAGGCTTTGAGCCAGCTTCAAGACCAATATTAAATTTTTTTCCATGACTTACAATCTCCTCAACCACCGGCCTCATCTGGTTGACCTTTATAGGATAAATAATGAAGTTCTGAGCTTTATAGTCATATTCCTCAGCTGCTGTTTTGAAGCATTTTGATATTGTTACAATACGGTCATCAAGAATATCGGGAAACCTTATCAATAATGGTGTTGATACATCTGAAAGAATCAACTCATCCAGCAGCTCCTTCAGATCCACTGAAATGCCATTCTTTCGCGGAGTAACAGTGATATTTCCCTTCTGATTGATTGAAAAATAATTTACTCCCCATCCCTTAATATTGTATAACTCTTCAGAATCTTCAATTCGCCATCTTCTCATTATCAGTGGTATTTACTGTTTTTTTTCAAAGTTCGTAAAAAACATAATCTCCTGCAATGTTATTAAATTAACCTTAATAAGATTAATAAAAAGATAAAATAATGTCTTTCATCTATACATAGTTACGTCTTTGCCATTAAACGGTTGGTTAGTGAATCACCGATTGGAATTATTGTTAAATTTGTTTCTATTTATAATAATGAAAAAGATAGCATCCCCTGAATCAGTAAAAGCTACCGGAGCTTTAGTAATTTCAATCCTTATCATCTCTTCATTTCTGTTTCCAACACAAATTATATCACAGGAATATGCAATAGGTGCCGATCTTTCTTTTCTTAAGCAGGCAGAAGACCGTGGATTTTCTTTTAGAGAAGGCGGTATCGAAAAACCCGGACTTCAGATATTCAAAGATCATGGCTACAACTGGATACGATTACGTTTATTCCATTCACCAACAAACCTGCCCAATGATCTTGAATATACAATTGCTCTTGCAAAAGAGGCCAAAAAGCTTGGATATAAATTTCTTCTTAACTATCATTATTCCGACACATGGGCTGATCCCGGCAAACAGTATATTCCCAGGGCCTGGGAGGGTATGTCCCATAAGGAGCTGGTTAAGGCTGTTTTTGACTACACGCGTGAAACAATAATAGCTTTCCGTGATGCGGGAGTCATGCCTTATATGGTTCAACCCGGCAATGAAATAATCAATGGAATGCTCTGGCCGGATGGCAGGCTTCCAGACAACTGGGATAATTTTGTTGAGCTTGTACAGGCCGGAATAAACGGAGTAAATGCCGGATGTGATACTATGATGGACCGACCGAAAATAATGATCCATATCGATCAGGGAGGAAATAAAGAGAGAACAAAGTATTTCTTCGATAATTTCCTTTCGTACGGGATAGATTTTGATTACATAGGGCAGTCATATTATCCCTGGTGGCATGGTACCCTGCTTAATCTTCGTAATAATTTGATTTTCATGGCTGATGCATATAAAAAACCTGTCATTCTTGTCGAAGTTGCTTATTGTGCAACACCCACCGAATATAAAGATAAAAATGCACCTTTCCCTGAAACACCGGAAGGTCAGAAGGAGTTCTTGGATGAAGTCAATAATATAGTCCTGAATACACCTGATAACCTTGGAGCAGGCATTTTCTGGTGGGAGCCGGCCACAATGGGGGGACGTTCAAGCCGTGATTTTTTCGATGAGAAAGGCAATGTGCTGCCTGTTATAACGGTCTTTGATAAATATACACGACGATGATCCGCATAATGGATTAATTGGATATATAGAGACGGATCTGAGATCCGTCTCTACATATCCATAACAATTTTTGTGTTTAACTTGACAGCATCCATCACCTTATAAACAGGATACGGATTATAACCCGTACCCCATTGAGGTACTAAATAGCGGTCGAGAAAATTCCATGTTACTAATCCATCATTTGACTGAGGTTCAAGCAAACAGGCAGCAACATTTGCAAGTGGTTGTGCTGTTCTGACAACCAGTGTTCCTGCAGGAAAATCAATTATATCTCTCAGAAACCTGCCTTCCACAGTATTGGTGTAATGACCCTGGTTTAATCTGGATGAGCCTTTCAGCTCAAGGATTTCAAACCGTTCAACTTCAATATTCGCAGCTTCTGTCAGCCTTTCCACCTTTATCCCATGTGCTTTGAGCAAATCTTTTACTGCGGGATCAGGAACAGTAATGAGATATGCAAAAGGGAGCTTAACACTCTTCGTTGGATAATAATCGATATAATAAGGTATCGAAACCGTTTTTTCCCTGTCACTTGGCAGATACCTTCTTCTTCCTTCTGCATCGACCATTATTTCAACCTCATAGGTTTTTACAGTAACCTTATAAGGAGCTGGTTTTGCCAAATATTCAATAGCAAATGAATCTGCCAATGACGGATTTATACCTCTTTCAACAGTTCTATTGTCTGCTTCGACCAGTAAATCCTTTATCTCTGAACCATACTTTGATGCATATTCTGCTAAAGATTGTATTAAATAATAACAGCCAGTCACACGCGACTTAAAATCGGCATAAACATAATTCTCGTTCAGGATACCTAGTCTGTTTCTGATTCCAACATAATTACTCATATAGCGGGTATCAGCAGCATCGAAATACCATCCTTTTTCAGGAGCAGTCATATCCGCAAATTCTCCATAATAACAATTCTCAACGCCATATTGGTTGAAAAGAGTCTGTGATAATTCCGGTATCATTTTGTCGCGCATGTAATTGATAAGCGACCTGTCTCCATTAGGATTCACCATCCAGGTAAAAGTGACAGGTTCAACATGATACGACCCGTTTGTCGTATGACAATCCATGAATACCGATGGATCCCACCGGCTAAACACCTTTGTGAGAACACCTTTTACCTCGGGTGATTCAGCCTTCATTGCATCACGGTTCAAATCAAGAAACTGACCATTATATCTGACGCCAACTCCATTTACAGGACCATTCTGGTAAGACCTGTTAGCAGGACTGATCTTCTCGTTACCATCGGGATTAAATATCGGACAGACAAGCAGTACAATGTTCTTCAAGATCTCCTGATCTTCCAGTCTGAGAATATCTCTGGCATACATCAGAGCAGCCTCTTTGCCTTCAACTTCACCTGCATGTATGTTAGCCTGGATATAAACCACAATTCTTTTATCATTAATCAGCTCCCCGGGTGATTCCGGCAGAGGTTTTCCTATTATAAGCAGAGGTATATCCCGACCTTCAACAGACTTTGCTATGCTCTCCGCACGGATATATGGAGACAGTTTTTTAAGGTGTTCTATAAAAGAAACCACATCATTGTAGGTTGAAGTGGATATAAAATTTGATTTTTCAGCTACTGTTAGCAAAGAGTTCTGGCAGTATATCGTCCATCCTGCCAGTGTCAGCAGAATACATACAAGTAAGAGTCGCTTCATTTCTTCTTTTGATTAATTCTTATCACTAAAATATACTTTTTTTCGTTTCCCCGTCACTCAATTTCTCAGATACACTAAATCACAAACTTTTATCTTTCTACTTTCTCCTTTCTACTTTTCCGCTTCGCGGAATCTCGTTTCGCTTCGATCTCTTTTTGGTTATCTGTATTCCTTCTTACAACCCCCTGATCCTTCCGCTGCGCGGAATAAGCTCTTCGACGGGAGAATCATACAAACTATTAAAAACACATTAACCTGCAACATGCAACTTGTAACTAGCAACTAAGATTAGTTAATATTTATTTAGAATATATGAATTTAAATGGTTAGCTTGCGGCCTTAATTTTTAAACCAATATAAAAATGCACAAAGGAACAGTAAAATTTTTTAATGTATCAAAAGGATTTGGATTCATTAAAGACGCAGAATCGGATAATGAGTATTTCGTACATGTATCTGGACTAGATGACCAGATTAAAGATGATGATGAGGTCACGTTCGAACTTGCTGAAGGAAAAAAGGGAATTAATGCAGTAAATGTGAAACTGGCATGATTAACCATAAAGGAGTAGAAATCAGAGTCCCGCTGAGCCGGGACTTTTTTTTCATTTACCGGTAAAGATCTCAGACCTTTGTAGCTTTTAAATCAGCTTACTGTTTCTTTTTCTCTTCCCTCTTGGCTTTCTTTGCTGCACGTTTTTCTTTCAGACTTTTTGTTGGCTGTTTCTTCATCTTTGTCTGTTCTTTCGATTTTTCGTGTGACATGGCTTTAAGATTTAAAAGTTAATAAGGTACTCAAAGATAAAAAAGATTTTTCACCCTGAGATTAGTATTCCAGTCGCTAATATAATAAACCTGCCGCATCCCTGTCAAGAAACCAGGTTACTTTCCCGCAGGCGGGAGCAACTAATGAAGCAGGATACCTCACTCCTAACTCTCCTCCTTTAAAAATTTTATGTATAATTTCTGCTTTGTCTTTACCTGAAACAAGGAAGACAACATTATCCGCATTATTGATAACAGTGCCAGTTAATGTGATCCTTTTTCCCTGAGTTTCAGGATGAAGAGCAACTGCACAGATACTTTTTGACCGGAATAGTTCTTCATCCCCGGGAAATATGGAAGCAGTATGTCCATCATCACCCAAGCCCAGGATTATTAAGTCAAAAGAAGGCAGGCCATTCCTCGGACGGGTGTTATTCTCTATTTCTTTCGAGTATTTTTGTGATTCGGCCGAAGGATTGGCTTCCCCTCTTATCCTGTGTATATTATTTTCGGGAATATTAATTCTTTGAAGCAGAGCCTGCCGGGTCATTCCATAATTACTGTCGGGATGATCAGGTGGAACGCAACGCTCATCACCCCAAAACAGTTGAACATGACTCCAGTCAGTTGAAGACGAAAAATTATCGGACAGAACAGAAAATAAAATTTTCGGGGTGTTACCTCCTGAAAGAGCAATAGAAAAATTGTTACCTTTCTCTTTTGCCTCCCTTATCATATTCATCATTTTACTGGCAAAGGTTTCAGCTAATTCAAGCGGTGCAGAAAATATTCTGACTGATTTTTCCATATTTTTTTACCTGGATTATTTTAATCCTCTCAATCCCATAAGTTGATACTTTTAACTTTAACTCGATAAACTAAATACTTTTATCTACAAACTTAAGGTCCCTCTGACTTCATAGCTCACAATACAATTCCTCATCAGCCATATTCTTACACGGATATCTCCAGGTAATACTTTCATCGCCAAACAGATCATTAGCATGTTCAGGTCCCCATGTACCAGCAGGATAACCGTAAATCTTTATTTCAGAATTATTAGCCCATGCTCTCTGAACAGGCTCAATGAATTTCCATGCTGTTTCAATCTCATCATCACGTGAAAAAAGAGTTGGATCACCGATCATAACATCGTAAAGAAGTCTTTCATAGGCCGAAGGCACTCTGATATCTGCCAGGTCCTTGTAATGAAAATCCATCGCAACATTCTTTACATTGAATCCCGATCCTGGTTCTTTCATATCGAACTTGAACAATATGCCCTCATCGGGTTGGATCCGTACAATAAGCTGATTACCTGCGAGTTTGCCTAATTCCCTCTGAAACAGGTGATGAGGTGTTGATTTGAAATGAATTACAATTTCAGTGACTCTGGTAGGCAATCTTTTTCCTGTACGGATATAAAATGGTACTCCGCCCCATCTCCAGTTATTGATGTAGAACTTAATCGCTACAAAAGTTTCAGTTTTAGAGTTACTGTTAACTCCCTTTTCATCCCTGTAACCGGTCACGCATTCCCCCCTGATATGTGAACCAGTGTATTGCCCTCTTATTACCTGTTCACCGACATCCTCCTCCCTGACAGGCTGGAACGACTGAAGTACTTTTAATATTTCATTACGTATTGCATTTGCTGCCAGCGATGAAGGTGGTTCCATGGCGGTCAGCCCGACCATCTGAAGAAGATGATTCTGAACCATATCCCTGAGTGCACCTGTGGAATCATAGTAATTACCCCTGTTCTCAACACCCATGTTTTCTGCTGATGTGATTTCAATTCTATCAACATAATTTCTGTTCCATAAGGGTTCAAAAATGCCGTTTGAGAACCGCATTACCAGCAAATTCTGAACAGTTTCCTTCCCCAGATAATGATCGATACGATAAATCTGGCCTTCCTCTATCAGCTCATGAAGGGTCTTGTTAAGTATTTCTGATGATTCAAGATCATAACCGAATGGTTTCTCAAACACAAATCTTCGGAAACAGCCCAACTGCCTTCCCAGCCCTGCTTTTGCAAGATTAACTGCTATGATCTTATACATTTCCGGAGGAGTTGCCATATAAAAAATGCAGTTACCGCAAATACCGTATTCTTTAGCCGTTTTTTCAATAATTACCCTGAGCTTACCTATTTCGTCTTCAGAAGAACTATCAAGCACAAGATAACTAAGCTTATCTGTAAACTCATTCAGTATTTCATTGCTTATCTCTTTTTTCTCCAAAAATCTGATGATTGAGTCTTTCATTCTTCTCCTGAATTCATCTGACTCCATCACAGTCCGCCCGATCCCGATTATAGCATATCGATTCGGCATAAGTTTCTGAGCTCTCAGGGAATAAATCGCAGGTATAAGTTTGCGCTGAGTCAGATCGCCGGAAGCTCCAAATATTACAAATAAAAGATTATCAGGGTGTTCCATAAATAAACAATTTGAGTCCAAGCTGAAACCATATCAGCAGTTTTATTTATCTGATCTACAAATCCTAAAAAAATAATATTTCTGTTATGAAACACAATATAATAATTTTTTGAGCTTAATGTTGCAGGCCTGGTCCAAATATATGAATCATATATTCATGGATTCTATAACCGGTTTATAACTTTTTTACAATTTTTTTTACATTTTGTTAATTTATTATTGATTTTTTGCGTTAATTTGATATAAAATACAGTATATTTGTTGGCAAATTTTAATCAGTCGAATCAATTTAAACGTAAAATGCCATCATTTCTTGTCATAAGGTTTGCCAATAAAGATTGAGAATGGTATTTAGATCTGGATTAGGGATGACCGTTCTCTGTAAGTTCAGAGAACGGTTTTTTTGTGAAGAAAGATAGCTTTCAATATATAATAAAAGAGATGAAGAAAATTCGTCCACAACAGATGGGTTTATACAGGCAGGAGTTTGAACATGAAAACTGCGGAATAGGATTTGTGGCACATATAAAAGGTAAAAAATCTCATTCCATAATTTGTCAGGGCCTTGATATTCTGAAGAACATGACCCACAGGGGTGCAGAAGGTGCTGACAGTAAAACAGGCGATGGTGCCGGTGTTTTGATACAGGTTCCCCGTGATTTTTATCTTATTCAGGGTTATTCACTTCCTCCCGAAGGGCAGTTCGGCACCGGACTTTTATTTCTTCCCCAGGATAGTCAGGAAGCCAGGAAGTGTGAAGAGATCCTGCTTCAATTCACCAAAGAGGAAGGAGTAGACCTTATAGGTTTTCGTGATGTCCCGTGCGATAATTCTACTATAGGTGAAATATCACGCGCTGCTGAACCTTTAATAAGGCAAATCCTGCTTGGGGCTGATGTTCCTCAGGATGAACTTGAGCGCAAACTCTATATTATAAGGAAAAGGGCAGAAAAATTAATCAGAAGCTCTGACCTCTCACAAAAAAATTTCTTTTACATCCCGAGTCTTTCAACCAAAGTGCTGGTATACAAAGGGATGCTTACATCTAATCAGTTGGGTGAATACTACAGCGACCTGACTGATGAAAGGCTACAGAGTGCCATTGCACTTGTTCATTCCCGTTTTAGTACAAACACCTTTCCGAGCTGGGATCTGGCGCAACCCTTCAGGGTACTGGGTCATAACGGGGAAATAAATACAATTAAAGGTAACCGTTTCTGGATGGAGGCCAGGGAATCTATTTTAAAATCAGAAATTCTTGGCGATCTGTCACGGATATACCCGATAATTGAACCGGGAAAGAGCGACTCAGCTTCACTGGATAATGTTCTGGAATTTCTTCTGATGAGTGGAAAATCCCTGCCATATGCAATGTCGATACTCATTCCCGAATCGATAAATGCCAAGAATCCTATTTCACCTGAGTTGCGGGCCTTTTACCATTACCATGCAACCTTCATGGAACCATGGGACGGACCTGCATCTATCATATTTTCTGATGGCAGGTATATAGGAGGAATGCTCGACCGTAACGGTTTGCGGCCATCAAGGTATGCAATTACAAACAATGACCTGATAGTAATGGGATCTGAAACAGGTGTACAATCATTTGATCCCGGAGATATAAAAGAGAAAGGACGTTTAAAACCCGGTAAAATGCTGCTGGTCGATACCGTTGATGGAAAAGTTATATATGATAAAGAACTGAAAGCCAAACTGGCAGGAGAATTTCCCTATGGTAAGTGGATCCAGGAGAACATGGTTAACCTTGAACAGATTGAAACAGGGCATAAGGTTTCACCTGAAATGGGTCCCCTTTACCAGAAATATATTACAGCTTTCAATTATTCTACTGAAGATATTGAAAGAATCATCAAAGAAATGTCAGCAACCGGTAAGGAGCCCATAGGATCGATGGGCAATGATGTCCCTCTGAATGTTCTTTCCCGAAAACCTTACAGGCTCTTCAACTACTTCAAGCAGTTATTTGCCCAGGTCACCAATCCGCCGATTGATCCAATACGGGAGGAACTGGTTATGACTCTTTCAGGATACCTCGGTTCGTTGCAGCAAAACCTTCTCGATGAATCTCCCGATCATGTAAAGATGGTACGGTTCAGGAATCCTGTAATAACCAATACCTATTTCCAGATTGTGAAAAACCTGAGATATAAAGGATTTTCTGCAACTAACCTGTTAATGCATTTTAATGCGCGGGAGGGAGCTGAAGGTTTGCAAAATGCCGTGGAACAATTATGCAGGGATGCTGAAAAGGCTGTTGATGAAGGTAAAAATTATATCATTCTGTCTGATCGTGGTATCGACGAAAACATAGCACCTATACCATCGCTGCTGGCTGTATCGGCCGTACACCATTACCTTATTGAGAAACGCAAAAGAATGCAGATCGATATTGTAGTTGAATCAGCAGAACCACGTGAGGTGATGCATTTCGCCCTCTTGTTTGGCTATGGTGCAAGTACAATAAATCCTTATATGAGCTTTGCAATAATAGAAAAGCTTGTTCAGGAAAAGGCAATTCAGCTTGATTACCAGAAAGCTGAGGAAAATTATATTAAGTCTGTTAATAAAGGTATTCTGAAGATAATGTCAAAAATGGGTATCAGTACTCTCAGAAGTTACCGCTCATCGCAGATTTTTGAAGCAGTAGGCATCCACCCTGAAGTCATTAACAAATACTTTGCCGGTACTATTTCAAGGATCGGTGGTATCGGAATGGCGGAAATTGCAGAAGAGCTTCTTATTCCGCACAGGAAAGCCTTTATCAGTCAACCTCCACCTGAGATCCTGACCGAGGGTCTTTATTCTTACCGGAAACACGCTGAGCATCACGCATGGAACCCTGAGACCATTTCTCTTCTGCAATGGAGCACAAGAACAGCCGATTATGGCAAATTTAAAGAATACAGTAATCGTGTGAATGAAGATACCGCTCACCCCGGATTTATAAGGGGATTACTAAATATAAAGAAAAATCCTGTTCCGATAGAGGAGGTCGAACCTGCAGAAAACATCATGAGACGGTTTGTAACCGGTGCAATGTCCTATGGTTCAATAAGTCGCGAAGCACATGAGACCCTTGCAATTGCCATGAACAGTATTGGAGGCCGAAGTAATACCGGTGAGGGTGGAGAGGATCCCGAACGTTTCAAACCTCTCGAAAACGGCCACAGTACAAGAAGTGCTATAAAACAGGTTGCCAGCGGTCGCTTTGGTGTTACTGCCGAATATCTGGTTAATGCCGATGAAATACAAATCAAAATTGCCCAGGGAGCTAAACCAGGTGAAGGTGGCCAGCTTCCAGGCCATAAGGTGGATAAGATAATCGCCAGAACAAGATATTCAATACCCGGTATCACTTTAATATCTCCTCCTCCCCATCATGATATTTATTCAATAGAGGATCTTGCACAGCTGATCTTCGACCTTAAAAATGTCAATCCCGATGCTACGATCAGCATAAAACTGGTGTCGGAATGCGGAGTAGGTACTATTGCAGCTGGTGTCACCAAGGCAGGTGCTGATCTTATCACCATAAGTGGCTACGAAGGCGGCACAGGGGCAAGTCCTTCATCATCTATCAGACATGCTGGCCTGCCTCTTGAAATAGGTCTGGCAGAAACACAACAAACTCTTGTAATGAATAATCTCCGGCGGAAAGTGGTTCTCCAGGCCGATGGCCAGATGAAAACCGCCCGGGATATAATAGTAATGGCCCTTCTCGGAGCAGAGGAATATGGATTTTCAACATGTGCCCTGATTGTTATGGGCTGTGTGATGATGCGGAAATGCCATCTAAATACCTGTCCTGTTGGTGTGGCAACCCAAAATGCTGAATTAAGAAAGAGATTCCGGGGAAAGGCTGACTACCTGGTTACTTTTTTCCGCTTCCTGGCTGAGGAGGTCCGTGAACATCTCGCCGAAATGGGATTCAGATGCATGGACGATATCATCGGAAGAGCTGATTTACTTGAGAGAAATCCTGAAATTAATCACTGGAAGATCAGAAATCTGGATCTTAGCGGATTGCTTTCTCTACCTGATGAAGCAGGAATAAATGCTCTGCGGTGTGTTACCAGGCAGGACCACCAGATTGAGCATATACTTGATAAACAATTGATCAAGGAAGCAGAAGTAGCAATTTGCAACAAACAACCGGTGGAAATTCAAAAGACAATCCGGAACACAGACAGAACAACAGGTGCAATGCTTTCAGGTAAAATCGCTTCGTTATATGGTTCAGAAGGATTGCCTGAAGGTACTATCAAATGCAGGTTCCAGGGATCGGCAGGTCAGAGCTTTGGGGCTTTTCTATCACCAGGGATAGAGCTCTATCTCGAAGGAGATGCAAATGATTACCTGGGAAAAGGACTCTCAGGTGGCAGGATCATTGTTGTACCTCCTGCCGGCTCTACTTTTGAATCAGACAAAAATATTATTATAGGTAATACTGTTCTTTACGGAGCCACCAGAGGTGAAATTTACATATCAGGAATTGCAGGCGAGAGATTCGGAGTCCGTAACAGCGGGGCAGTTGCCGTTGTTGAAGGTACCGGAAACCATTGCTGTGAATATATGACGGGTGGACGTGTTGTCGTTCTTGGTTCAACAGGAAGTAACTTCTCCGCGGGAATGAGCGGAGGTATTGCATACGTATTTAACGAAAATAGTGATTTTGATTATTACTGTAACATGGGAATGGTAGAACTATCTCTTGCTGAAGATCACGGAGATATAATCGAACTTACTGACCTTATTACCAGGCATTACCAGTATACAGGCAGTAAAAAGGCAAAGATGATACTTGATGATACTGATAAATACTTACAGATGTTCATCAAAGTCACTCCATATGATTACAAGAAAGTTCTAGAAGAACAGAAACTTGAAGAATTAAGAAAGAAAATTGCTGACGTGGAGATCGATGTTGAAATAAGTGCAGGCTGAAAGAGCTTCACTTTTTTAAGAAGAATAATTAGTCATTATGGGTGATATAACCGGATTTTTAAAGATCAGACGAAAAGAAGCAGGTAACAGGCCTCTTCACGAAAGGATCTGCGATTACAGTGAAGTGGAGCAGATTCTGAACAGTGAGGACAGAATGCTCCAGGCATCAAGATGCATGGATTGCGGTGTTCCATTCTGTCATTGGGTTTGTCCGGTTGATAATCTGATTCCGGAATGGAATGATTTGCTTTACAAGGGTGACTGGAAAGGTGCCTTCAACAGATTAATTACAACAAACAATTTTCCTGAGTTCACAGGCCGGATATGTCCGGCTCCCTGTGAACATTCATGTGTTTTAAGCATTAATGATGAACCGGTTACTATCCGTGAAAATGAGGCTGCAATAGTTGAAAAAGCTTTCTCGGAAGGATATATTAAGCCTTTACATCCTTACATACGTACCGGCAAAAAAGTTGCAGTTGTCGGAAGCGGGCCTGCCGGACTGGCTGTATCAGATCAATTAAACAAGGCAGGACACCTGGTAACCCTTTTTGAAAAGGATGATAAGCCGGGAGGACTACTGAGGTATGGTATCCCTGATTTTAAACTCAGTAAGGTTACAATCGACAGACGTGTTGATTTTATGATTCAAGAGGGAGTAACGATCAGAACAGGAACCGATATCGGTAAAGATATTTCCGGGAAGGAGCTTCTTGACCAGTTTGATGCAATTTGTATTGCTATTGGAGCTATGAAGCCCCGTGATCTGTCTGTTACAGGAAGGGAGCTGAAAGGGATCTGCTTTGCAATGGATTATCTTATTAACCAGAACAGGATCAATGCAGGTGACCATTCCGCTGCAGAAAACCATATAAGTGCTGAAGGTAAAAAAGTACTTGTTATCGGAGGGGGCGATACAGGTTCTGACTGTGTCGGAACAGCGATCAGACAAAAAGCGGTAAGTGTTACACAAATTGAGGTCCTTCCTAAACCACCGCTGATCAGAACATCCAACAATCCCTGGCCTTATTACGCCAAAATTCTTAAAACCTCAACATCACATGAGGAGGGATGTGAGAGACTCTGGGGTCTTTCAACTGTTAAATTCATAGGATCAGATGATAATGTTTCAGGAGCAGAAGTTGAAGAGGTGGACTGGATTAATGCTGATGGCCGGGTAACCATGCAGCCTGTTCCGGGAACAAGAAGGATCATTAAAGCTGAACTTGTCCTTCTTGCCTTGGGATTTGTTCACCCCATACTTGAAGGGCTGCTTTCGGAACTCGACATTGAGCTCGACAACAGAAGTAACATAAAGACCGGTTTAAACCAGGCCACAAGCCGTCATAAAGTATTTGCAGCCGGCGATGCAGTCAACGGAGCCAGCCTGGTGGTCAATGCAATTGCATCCGGGCGTAATGCAGCAAAGGAGATCGACAGTTTCCTGAAGAACTCCACCAGGTAATCCGATGATTGTTACTAAAATAATAACTCTGTGGACCTCTGTGCCCCCTCTGTGGTTCTCTGTGTAATAAAAAAATTAAAAATAGATTTACACAGAGCTGCACTGAGAAGACACAGAGTTACACAAAGTTATATAATTATTATTCCTTATCTGCAGTAATTCTCAAACCTTTAACGGTATCAATTAAACGGATAAATTCCGCCCTGTATCCTTCTTCGTCATCTCCCCTTGCTGATTTAGCTAACCCGGAAGCACTTTCGAGTGTTGAATTACCTTTAAATTCCGAATCTCTCAGGATCATGCCGAACTCAGCAATAGCAGATGCAAACCTCAGGTTATCAGATGCATCTTCCATATCATTCACATAACCTTTTACAGTCTTTTCAAGTAACATACTTGTATGGCCGTCAGGCTTTTTATACCTGAGTTTGATTGTCAGATATTCACCTGAAAAATCATTTTCCTGTATAGTCTTTGATACCTGGTATTTCAGACGATCGACCGAAGGAACTCTTTCATCAGAACCGGCAGGTACCAGCTCATAAAGGGCTGTCACATTATGACCTGCTCCCATTTCACCTGCATCTTTCCTGTCGTCGTTGAAATCCTCATCATTCAGCAATCTGTTCTCATAACCGATAAGTCTGTAAGACTGTACTATGACCGGATTAAATTCTATCTGAAACTTTACGTCTTTAGCAATAGTGAAAAGTGTTCCACCGAATTCCCGGACAAGAACTTTTCTGGCTTCCTGCAGGTTATCAATATAAGAGTAGTTGCCATTTCCTTTATCGGCTATTATCTCCATCTTATCATCCTTTATATTCCCCATACCAAAACCCAGAACAGTGATAAATACACCTCGGTCACGGTTTTCTTCTACCAGCCGTTCCATACCTCCGTTACTTGATTCGCCAACATTGAAATCACCATCTGTTGCAAGGATTATCCTGTTATTACCACCTTTTATGAAATTCTTTGAAGCCTCAGAGTATGCTAATCTAAGACCTGCTCCTCCGGCTGTTGATCCGCCTGCTTCGAGACGGTCAATAGCTCTCATGATCTCCTCTTTCCTGTTACCTGTTGTTGATTCAAGGACTAAGCCTGCTGCGCCTGCATAGACCACAATTGCTACCTTGTCCTCCGGACGCAATTCGTTTACCAGCAATCCGAGTGCTGATTTCAGAAGTGGCAGCTTATTGGGAACATTCATCGAACCTGAAACATCAATAAGAAATACCAGGTTTGAAGGAGGGAGTGAAGATTTCTCAATACTCTTACCACGTAATCCGACATGAAGCAGTTGATGTTTGTTATTCCAGGGACAGGGAGCCAGTTCGGTATATACCGAAAACGGATGCTCTCCTTTTGGTTCAGGATAATCATACTTAAAGTAATTGATCATCTCCTCTATTCTCACGGCTTCAGCAGGAGGCAATTGCCCCATATTGATGAACCTGCGGATATTAGAGTATGATGCATTATCAACATCAATAGAAAAAGTCGATAAAGGATTGTTCCTCACATTCTTAAAACCGTTGTCATCTATTGCGGCATAGCCTTCAGTATTAAAATTAAAGTTGTAACGCCGAATATGCGGCCTCGGCCTGTATAACGCTTCAGAGGGAGAGGGAGCGCTTACTGCATACATTTTGGAAGACATATCCCTTTTATCAGCTCCATAACCAATCACGACAAGTTCCTGTAAAGACTGAATATCCTCTTTCATCCTTACATTTATAACGGTTCGTCCTTCAATTTTTTCCTGTATGGTCGTGAATCCGAGGAATGAGAAAACCAAAACCTTATCCTGTTGATCCACATTGATTCTGTAATAACCGTTCATGTCGGTTATAACTCCTTTTTTGGTTCCTTTTACCATTACACTTACACCTGCCAGAGGATTACCCTGACTATCTGTAACTGTACCGGTGATTGTTACTGATTCTGTGAAAGCAATCATTAGTGCCGCCAGAACCGATATGACTAAAATTGTTAAACTGTTTTTCATAACCTCAATTTTTGATTAAACATTTACTATAGGATGCAGTGATTCCATAAATTCCATAAAGAATCCCACACGATTTTTACTTATTTAATATTATCATCTAATTGAATTCATATAGTACACTGAGCGCCACAGAGAATTTACAGAGAGCTACAGAGCAAATCCTCAGTGAAGCTCTGTGCCTTCTCTGTGTATCTCTGTGGAATAAAATATTTTATACTTAACTTTATAGAGTTAACTTAACAACCAGATGAAGTTTAGAATTCCTGGGAACAAGCCAAACCGTAAGATTGATGAAGATCTGATTACTGAATTTATTTCCACGGGAGATCTGGAAGTTCTTGGTGAACTTTATTCAGGATATATGCACCTGGTTTACGGAGTTTGCCTTAAATATCTGAAAAACAGGGAAGACTCGATGGATGCTGTGATGCAGATATTTGAAAAGCTGATAATTGAAATACCAAAACATAACATAGAAAATTTCAGAGGCTGGTTACATGTCGTAACAAAAAACTATTGCCTTATGCACCTGAGATCAGAAAAATCGCAGAAAGAAAAAATAAAGGAATGGATAAATGACTCTGTTATTTTTATGGAAAACAGCATTGAAATGCATCCTTTAGATAAAGATGATACGGAAATGGACAAGGCTCTTGAAGATTGCATGAAAAGACTTAAAGATGAACAAAAAGCATGTATTCAACAATTCTATTTTGAGAACAGGTGTTACAATGAAATCGCAATCAATATGGGGCTTGATGTGAAAAAAGTGAAGAGTTATCTTCAGAACGGGAAAAGAAATCTGAAAATTTGTCTTGAAGAAAAAAATGTCGGGAAAAGATAAAAACAGGAAAAATGATCTCCCTGATTTTCTGAGATACAGAGAAAAACAGATGTCAGACAGGGAGAGAAATGCTTTTGAAAGGGAACTTCAGAAAGATCCTTTTGCTGAGGAAGCCGCAGAAGGTTATGAAGAAATAAAACCTTCAGAAGCAGAAAAAGATTTAAAAGCCCTCCGTAAAAATCTTAAATCGCGCATAAGCCGGAGACAAAGATTTATTTATTACCGTATAGCAGCTTCTATTGCAGTATTGATGATCATTTCTTCAATATTTATTGTTGTAGAAATAAAGAAGTCGCCAAACCAATTAAGCCAAGAAGTAATACAACCGTCTGTTATTGAAATTCCTGAGTCCAAACCAATCTCAGAACCTGTAGAAGTAATTCGGGAAACATCCCCCCCCACTCCACCTCACCCGGATGAAAGCAGGGTTGACCGGATAGAAGCACCTGTGGATAAAAGCGAGGACAGATCAGTTAAAGCACTGTCAGACAGAAGATTAAGGCCAGCAGGGATAAAAATCCCGGACTCAACCATAATACATCAAGCGAGAGATAGAAACCTGTATATTACTGAAGACCATATCGTTGAACCTGCAGTAATGCTTGCAAAGGGTGAGGTGCCGACAAAAGGTAAACTGACTGGTAGAGTACTCTCATCAGAGGATAATTTACCGGTTCCGAGTGCTAACATATTAATAAAAGGTACCAAAAAAGGTGTTATTACTGATGCAGAAGGCAGATTTTCCATAACAATACCGGATACAGGTCAACAGACTCTTATTGCCAATTTTATAGGAATGGAGTCCAAAGAGTTCGTGGCAAAAGCAGATACTGAAGTCCAGGTTAGTCTCGATCCTTCGGTTCTTTCACTTGATGAAGTGGTTGTGGTTGGTTATGGAGGCAGAAAAACAGCAGCAGATTCTGAGGATGAGCTTCCAGCCTTTACTCAGCCTCATCCTGTTAACGGGAAAGCAAGTTTCAACAGGTATATACAGGATAACATCAAGCGACCGGATACAACAACTGTCGGTCAAAGAGTAGTTGTTGTAGTCAATTTCCTTGTCCGAAGCAATGGTAAGATCGACAGCATTAAGATAGTCAGAAGTCCTTCGAAGAATTTTTCTGAAGAAGCAATCAGGTTAATAAAGAAGGGGCCGGCATGGAAGCCTGCAGAAGAGAATGGGATTAAAATTGATGAAGACGTTCGGGTCAGGATTGTTTTCAAGTGATGCCTCTTAAAACATCCAGTCTGCCAAAGATTACCCTGTATGCATCGGAAAGGATTGATAAATCAACTCCGCATACCGGGAATCTGCAGCCATCTTTAATTTCCTGTTCCAGGGCTTCCGGATTAATTCCAAAAATACCGTAAGGTAATCCTGCTGCTTTGCACTTGTTCTTTATATGATCTATCGCAGATCTGACATCCGGATGATTCACCTGACCTGTCAGACCCATACTTGCCGAGAGATCATAAGGACCAATAAAGATGGAGTCAATACCCTTTACCTTAAGAATAGAATCAATATTGCTGACTCCTGCGATATGTTCAATCTGAAGCATAATTTTTAGACTTTAATTCGCAGATTAACTCATCTTCCATTATCTTAGTAGCCTGGCGATAAGAAACATTTCACAGTGAAATTCAATAAACCCGGAAATTTGAAAAATCACTTAAGGTCATTCGCAGATAATAATCTCATGCTCAAAAAACTAATTAATCTCATTTTTTTAATTGCACCCTTATTCAACACTTCAATAATTTTTTGTCAGATTGTCGATTCAGTGTCATTCAGGCTCTTTTCAAGGTATAGTTACTATTCGTATGAAAAGAGTGCGGAAATGATACTTCACATTCCCCAAACCTTAGTCTGGTATAACCTGAAAGTCAGCCTTATGATTGAAAATGATACTGTTTATTCGTCTTCTTTCATGCCCGGGAAAAAGATCTCACGGTTACCATTTGATATGGGACTCTCTCCGGGAGAATATAAAGCAATAGCTGAGATAAGTGTCCCGGTAAGGAAGGTATCTTATATATCTTCTACAGAGCTGAAGGTACTACCCTATAAATCCAATGAGGTTAAGGCTGATAATCTCACAGGTGGACTCATAGTCAATAAAAGACAATTCGTCCCGTTCGGATTCTATTGCTATTCACCTGTTTCGCCGACTCTGCCGGAAGAAGAAGCCATAAAAGGTTTTAACATGATTTCTCCTTATCAGAAGATCCTGCCGGAGACTCTCAGGGAAAGAAAAGCATATATGGATCGTTGTGCGCGGCTGGGCATGAAAGTCCATTATAATCTTTTATCTGTTTCGGGAGGAGGTGGAGTAGGTTCAGACATCGAAGGACTTACTGGAGAGCAAAAAAGAGAAATGCTTATAAACGAGATCTATACATTCATGAACCACCCGGCATTACTGGCGTGGTATATCTCAGATGAACCCAATGGCCACAATATTGAGCCTGAGATTCTCGAAACCATCTATGAGACAGTTAAAGCTGTGGATCCATGGCATCCGGTATCAATTGTCTTCATGGTTCCCTTTCTTTCAGCCGTAAGATATTCCAACGCTCTCGATATTGTGATGGCTGATCCGTACCCTGTTCCCGATGCATCCATCTCCCAGGTGGGAATTGCTGCCCGACAGCTCAGAAACGAATTTAATGGCAAAAAGCCTGTCTGGATTGTCCCCCAGGCTTTTGGCGGAGGTGAATTGTGGAGCCGCGAACCAACAGTTCAGGAAATAAGATCAATGACCTACCAGGCAATCATAAATGGTGCCCGTGGCATACAGTACTTTGTAAGACAAGGACTTAACATATTCCCTAAATCAGTTGCCACCTGGAACGAATGCGGAAGGATGGCAATGGAAATAGCTGAGATCACTCCATGGCTGTTATCCGATGAAGTAACAGTGCCTGTTAGAGTATCTGCCGGCAGCATTCAGGTTGCATCGGCACTTCATGATGGACAGCTGCTGGTTATGGCTGTAAACAGGTCGAACACACCGCAGCAGGCCGAAATAACTATAGCAGGTGGTTACACAGGCAGAGCCAGAGTATTATTTGAAAACCGTACTGTATTTGTAAACACCGGTATAATATCCGATCCGCTTCCTGCTTATGGCTCGCAGGTATACCTCATCACTTTAAAACGAAGCCAGGAGTCTGTTAAACCTTATCCGGGGAATCTGGTTAAAGATCCGGGATTCGAAGATATCTCCAGTCCGGGAATTCCTGCATCATGTTATGCCTGGAACGGAGGCGACAGGGGAGCAACATACTTCCTTGATTCCCGCGAGCATTATGAGGGTAAACATTCACTGAGAATTGTCACACCTGAACAGAACAAAAGTATCAGGCTTCGTTTTTTCCCCATAAACATTATAAAAGGCAGAACCTACGTAATTTCGATCTATGCCATGGCTGATCCGGAACAACGTCCGGTATTAAAAATTAATGCGGTTGATTCGATAGAGTTACCTCCGCAATATTTCGAGATCTCATTGGGGGAGACAAGAAAAATCCGGTTCATCCCGGAAAATAAATGGAATCAATTTGTAACATCTGTGACAATTCCTTTTAATAAAGAACTCCCTTCCCGGATGAATGTGATTTTATCGATGCCGGGATCCGGAGTTGCGTGGTTCGATATGCTCCAGGTTTTTGAGGCGGTTGACCTGAAAAGAAGTGTTAATCCGGAATTGAGACCACCATGGGAGGTTTTATGGTAGATGTTTGGAGTGCCTCAACTACTTAGAGTTTGGGATCTTAGATTTGGGATTTGGGCTTGGGTGAAATTGGAATAATAAAGTCTTTGAGGTTAAATAAAAATTTAAGTTATGAATAAAGTCATCTTTTCACTATTTACTGTTTTAATTATAATTTTTTCTGGTTGTAACAAAATGAAAAAGAATATAAATTATAATATTAATGCTGAACCATTAAAGCAGAATGCTTATATCAGATTGCCTCTTGGTACTATCAAGCCTGAGGGGTGGCTTAAGGTGCAGCTTGAAGTCCAGGCTGAAGGCCTCACAGGCAACCTCGATGATTTCTGGCCTGACCTGGTTAACTCCTCATGGAGAGGAGGCACAGGCGAAGCATGGGAAAGAGGTCCATATTTTCTCGACGGACTTGTCCCCCTGGCCTATCTTCTTGATAATAAACTGTTAATTGATAAGGTTAATAACTGGATAGAACCGATTCTTGCAAGCAGCAACGATACAGGATGGTATGGTCCTGCAAAAAACAAAGACCGCTGGCCCCTGGCAGTAGCTAATAAAGTACTCATGCAATACTATGAAGCATCCGGGGATAACCGTGCTCTTAATGTATTAACAGAGTATTTCCGCTATCTCCATTCATCTCCTCCTGACTGGCCTGACAAAGACTGGCGTGGTGTGCGAGCAATGGAGAATGCAGTGACCGGATACTGGCTCTTCAGACAATTAAAAGAACCATGGATACTTGAAACTATCGAGTCAATTCAGAAAAACAGCTCAGACTGGACAACTTACTATGAGAATTTTCCATGGGATTCAGCAGCTTCGGCCGAGAAAAAAATACCTCTGAACTGGGGACCTGACGGATTAACTGCCCATGTGGTCAATAATGCCATGGCAATCAAGTACCCGGGTTTGTGGTATCAGCAATCAGGTGATGAAAGATATAAAAATGCTGTCTTCACGGGTATCAGCAAATATGATCTTAACCATGGCCAGGCAGGAGGCAGGTTCTCAGGTGATGAGCATCTTTCAGGCAAGAGTCCCGACAGAGGTACTGAGTTGTGTGCAGTAGTTGAATACATGTTCTCACTCCAAAACCTCTATGAGATATTTGGTGACAATACTCTTGCTGACAGACTTGAACTACTGACTTTTAATGCCTTACCTGGAACTATGACACCTGATATGTGGACACATCAGTACGACCAACAATCGAACCAGGTTTTGGTAACCGGTGATAAGAGAGAATGGAGCACTAACGGGAATTATTCGAACATATACGGCCTGATGCCCAACTTTGCATGCTGTCTTGCAAATATGCACCAGGGATGGCCCAAATTCACAGAGAGTCTCTGGATGGCAACAAACGATAATGGTTTGATTGCAGCGTCTTACAGCCCTTCAAGGGTAAAAGCGAAGGTAGGTAAAGGAACAGAAGTCACAATTTTTGAAGAGACAGATTATCCATTCAGAGGGAGTATAAAATTCAGGATCAGCACACCTGAACCAGTCAGATTCCCTCTTTACCTGAGAATCCCGGGCTGGGCTGATACAGTAAATGTATATTATAAAGATAAGACTATTAATAGCATTGCAGGATCAACCGTCAGGCTATCAGAAAGATGGAATAACGGTGACGAGGTCCTGATGGAGATGCCTATGGAAATAAGAACCGAGAAGCGATATAACAACTCGCTGGCTTTGCTGAGGGGTCCCCTCTACTTCTCTTTGAGAATAGAAAAGAAATATAAGAGTGTCAAAATCAACTATAATAACTTTGAATATAAGGGTAGTGTCGACTGGGAGATCTATCCGGAATCCCCCTGGAACTATGGTCTTATGGTTGATATACACAATCTTTCGAGAGGTGTTACATTAGTAGAGAACCCTATAGGCAAGTTTCCCTTTGCTGATAAGGGTGATATGATATGGTCAGAAGAAACAGGAACATATGTCCAATGGGACAATGATGCCCCGGTAGTGATTAAAACAAGGGGTATGATAATTCCATCATGGACAATGAGAAATAACTCAGCAGATATTCCTCCTGTAAGTCCTGTTAAACTGGAAGGTGATCCGGAGATTATTACCCTGGTTCCTTATGGAAGTGCAAGACTCAGGATAACTGAATTTCCGGTAATTGATCTGACATTGATGACGGATGTTTTAAGGCAGGGAAATTAATCCCCCATTCCCCCTTTGGGGGGATTTAGGAGGTGAAATTAAGGAGCCAGTTAATCTCTTTGCTGTCAAGTAATGATTTATCAATCAATGCCTTATCAATATAGCATAATGTTACAATATCAAATTTCAGGAACTGTCCAAATTCAGTCTCCTCATCTTCATAGCATATCATCAGATTCTCAGTTCTGATACCATATTCCCCTTCCCTGTATATTGCAGGTTCATTTGAAAAAAGCATTCCGGGCTCAATTATTGTATTGTTATCTGCTGATGCTGATGGACTTATATTATGTGGCCCTTCGTGAACATTAAGGTAAAAGCCCACACCATGTCCTGTACCATGACCATAATTAAGACCAAACTTTCATTAATCCTCTGATTTGAGTAAGTTTTTCTTTATAAGAGTTCATTTATATTCTATTTATTTAAAAATTATGTGACCATTGTTATTAATAATAGCTCCGCTTTTAGCTATAAAGCAAACTTAATGTTTCGTAAAGTGTTTCACTAGTTTATTCAAATTAATATATTGTAATGTATTAATTTAGAATATATTATAAAATTAATTGTAATATGCAGAACTGTAGTAAATTAATTATTATGTTTGTCATCGTAAAAATCAAAAAAATATTTGACTGATGTACAGAATTATTGAAAAGGAGGTATTTTCCGAGAGTGTTATAAAATTGGTAATTGAAGCTCCTGAAATATCCCGATCAAGAAAGCCCGGCCATTTTGTAATTTTAAGGATAGATGATAAAGGAGAACGAATTCCACTTACAATTGCAGGAGCTGATGAAAAAAAAGGTACTATAAATCTTATTATCCAACGAGTTGGAGTCACTTCCTGCAAATTAACTGATTTAAATGCCGGTGATTTTATTAAAGATGTTGCAGGGCCATTGGGTAAGGCTACTCACATTGAAAAAGCAGGTACAGTTTTATGCGCCGGAGGTGGTGTGGGTGTTGCTCCGCTGCTTCCAATTGTTGAAGGTTTTAAAAAAGCAGGGAACCGTATTGTAACAGTTATTGCTGCCCGCTCAAAAGAGCTTATCATACTGGAGGAACAAATGAGACAGAATTCAGATGATGTCATTATTATGACTGATGATGGATCATATGGGAATAAGGGACTTGTCACTCATGGAATGGAAGAAGTGATTAAAAGGGAGAAGGTTGACCTGTCAGTTGTTATTGGACCAGCTGTTATGATGAAATTTGCCACTTTATTAACAAAAAAATATAATATACCAACTGTAGCCAGTCTAAATACTATTATGGTTGATGGAACTGGCATGTGTGGTGCATGCAGGTGCACAGTAGCTGGAAAGACTCGTTTTGTTTGTGTTGACGGACCTGAATTTGATGGACATTTGGTTGATTTTGACGAAATGCTTCAACGTTTGGGTGCCTATAAAGAAAAAGAATTGGAAGCTTATCAGGAATATTTAAGAAACAGATCCTAAGATGAATGAAATAAAAGACTATCTTAAGGAAGAACGCAATCAGCCATGGAGAGTTGAATTGAGAAAATCAATAAAATCCAAAGATCGGATCGACAGACTGCGTGTACATATGCCGGAAGCTGATCCAACAATAAGAAATAAAAACTTTAATGAAGTAAATAAGGGTTTAGATCCCGAACAGGCAGTTTTTGAGGCTGGCAGGTGTCTCGATTGTGCTAATCCTACATGTATTGATGGTTGTCCTGTTGAGATCAATATTCCTAAATTTATAAAGCAAATTGAAGCCGGCGATTTTAACGGAGCTGCAGCAACACTTAAAGAAACCAATTCACTTCCGGCAGTTTGTGGCAGGGTTTGCCCTCAGGAGAAACAATGCGAAGCCACTTGCTTTTATTCAATTTCACTTAAAAAAGATCCTATAGCTATCGGACACCTTGAACGGTTTGCTGCAGATTATGAAAGAAACAGCGGAAATGTGTCTGTCCCAGTAGTGGACAAATCTAACAGAATAAAGATTGCAATAATCGGATCCGGGCCTGCCGGGCTTGCTTGTGCAGGCGATATGGCAAAATTAGGATACCATGTAACTGTTTTTGAAGCATTACATGAGCTGGGAGGTGTATTGAAATATGGGATTCCTGAATTTCGACTACCAAATAAAATTGTTGATTTGGAAATCGATATATTGAAAAAGATGGGTGTGAATTTTAGGAAGAATTTTATTATAGGGAAAACGCTCACATTTGATAATCTGAGAGAGCAGGGTTTTAAAGCATTTTTTGTTGGGAGTGGTGCAGGAAATCCAACATTTATGAATATTCCTGGAGAAAATTATAATAACATATTTTCATCTAACGAATATCTTACCAGGGTAAACCTGATGAATGCTGCAGACATAGAGTACGATACACCAGTTATAAGCGGGAAAAATGTTGCAGTGATTGGAGGAGGAAATACAGCTATGGATTCGGTAAGGACTGCAAAAAGGCTTGGAGCCGACAGAGCCATAATAATCTACAGAAGATCAATGGAAGAAATGCCTGCCAGAGTCGAAGAGGTAAAACATGCTCTTGAAGAAGAAATCGAATTCATGAATCTGCATAATCCGGTTGAATATTTTGCTGATGAAAAAGGCAGGGTAAACAAAATGAGGATACAGAAAATGAAATTGGGAGAGCCCGATTCTTCAGGTCGTCGCAGACCAATCCCAATAGAGAATTCGGAATTTAATATCGAAATTGACACTGTGATTCTGGGTGTCGGAGTATCTCCAAATCCACTTATTCCAGGTGTAATGCCCGATTTGAAAATCTCTAAATGGGGGACCATTGAAGTAAATCCCGAAACAATGCAATCCTCTGTTGAAGATATATTTGCCGGGGGTGATATCGTAAGAGGCGGGGCAACTGTTATACTTGCATTGGGCGATGGAAGACTGGCAGCCGCAGGTATGCATAAATATATTTCAGAGAAAGTTAAGGTAAATTAATTTATATCTATTAAAAAAATCTAAAACTATGGCGGATCTAACTACAAAATATATGGGCTTGACACTAAGAAATCCGTTAATAATAGCTAGTTCAGGTTTAACAGATTCGTTTGGTAAAATTGCTGAACTGGAAAGGAATGGTGCAGGAGCGGTTGTGCTGAAATCTCTTTTCGAAGAACAGATTATTCTTGAGGCTGAACATAATCTTAAGGAAGCCAGGGATAATAGACTAATATATGCCGAATATTCTGAAACACTCGATTATATTGATGTTCATGTTAGTGAAAAGGAACTTGGCAAGTATTTGGATATCATTAAACAAGTAAAAAAAGATCTTATGATACCCTTAATTGCCAGCGTAAACTGTATTTCAAATATCGGATGGACTGGATTTGCCAAACAAATAGAAAAAGCCGGAGCCGATGCTCTGGAGCTTAATATCTTTATTACGCCTTTCGGTTTCGATAATAATTGTGAAGAGACAGAAAAAAAATACTATAAGATATTGAGAAAGGTAAAACAGGAAATTAGTATTCCTGTAGCTGTAAAGATTAGTCCATTTTTTACTAATCTGGGAAAGGTGATAATGAATTTTGAAGCAGAAGGAGCAAATGGAGTTGTACTTTTTAATCGTTTCACAAACCCTGATATTGACATTGATAATATTAATGTTACTGTTGCTGAAGTATTTAGTAATCCAGCTGAAATGAATAATTCTTTGCGATGGATTGCTATCCTTGCCAATAGATTAAAAATCGACATTGCTGCTTCATCGGGAGTTCATGATGGGAAAGCTGTGATAAAGCAAATTCTTGCAGGTGCGAGAGTCGTACAGGTGGCTTCAACGTTATATAAAAACGGTGTCAGCTATATCATCGAAATGTTGAAATACATGGAAAGCTGGATGGATAAAAAGGGATTTAATTATATTGACCAGTTCAGAGGCAAGTTAAGCCAGGAAAAATACTCTCGGCCGGATATCTATGAAAGACTACAGTTCATGAAGTATTTTGGTGAAATAAAATAAAAACATAAATCCTGCCAGCCGCTCAACTATTACCTCAACACCTTGATTTTTCAATAGAGTAACTGCATCAGGAAGCATTGCTATCCTGTTCTCAGTACCGGATTCTTTCAGAATGCCAATAGTCATATGTTTAATGATTTATTAAAGAGTTTTATTAAAAGTCCTAATTACAGTAAACAAAAATTATAACAATATGTTAAGTGCTGATCACAAGAAATATTATTTTAAAAAGAATAGATATTGCCGTAGTCGACTATTTTATGTGTATCCTATTCTTTCCCAAAGAAATTGGCTAACCAGAAATTATTTGCTTCATTGCGCGAATGAATAGCCTTGGCTCCTCTCCAGCCATGGCGACCGTTCGGATAGAGCATAAACTGAAAAGTCTTTCCTTCGTCCTGCAACCTCGATATAAGGTAAATTGAGTTCTGCATATGCACATTATCATCCATATCGCCATGAGTCATATAGAGTTTCCCTTTATAATTCTTTACCCAGATAAGTGCTGAACCATCCTTATAACCCTCAGGATTATCCTGGGGAGTATCCATATATCTTTCAGTATAAATATTATCATACAGACGGTAATCGGTAACTGACGAGCCTGCAAAGCCATGTGTCCAGTAATCAGCACCTTTCGTAAGTGCCAGACAGGTCATATAACCCCCGTATGAGCTTCCTGTTATTCCTATTCTAGCCGGATCAACAAATGGCTTTTCAAGCAACCATTTAACTGCATCTATATAGTCGAGAATCTCCCACTTGCCGAGTGATCGATACATATAATCAAGACCTCTCTTCCCAAAATGACCAGATCCCCTGTGATCAACCGTAAATGTAATGATACCATTCTGAGCATCCCATGAAGGATTCTCACCCTGCCATCTATTGGATGAAATATTTTTGGAATCCGGCCCTCCGTATATCCTGAAGAGTACAGGATATTTCTTTTTGGGATCAAAATTTAAAGGATAGGTAATCATAGCCGGCATATCGAACAAACCATCTGAAGTTTTTATCCTCAGTAATTCTGCTTTTGCATGTTTTTCAGGATCATAAACCAGTTGTTCATACTTATGGATCTCTCTGATCATCTTACCTTTTCTATCATACGCAATGATGGAACCGGGTGTTGTAATGTTGTTCCAGGTATCGATAAAATAAGTCCCTTCAGGAGAAATACTTACATTATGGGTACCTGGCCCTTTAGTGATCTGGAGAAGGTTTCTACTATCAAGCCCTACTCTGAAGCAATGATTATCAGTCGATTCAGATCCCGTTCCGGTAAAATAGACCATTTTCTTATCTTCATCGATCCTGACTATATCATTTACTCTCCAGTCAAAATTTGTCAGCTGGGCTAAAAGTTGCCCTTCCCAGTTGTAGTAGTACAAATTCTCCCAATCGTTCCTGTAACTTCTCACAATAAAACCGGTGCCATTGTCCATTACATAGATATCTTCATAAAACTGAACCCAGGTTGTTCTTTTCTCGTTGTATATTTCATTAAAATCACCTGTTTCAGGATCAGCAAGTATGAACCTTATATCGTTCTGGTCGCGGTTAAGTACCTGAATTGCCATTTTCTTACTGTCAGGAGTCCAGAAGGGCCATGCAACGTACTGATCAATGCTGTAATCAGTCTTAACCCATGTTGTTTTACCAGAAGAAAGGTCTGCAATCCCCATTTTTACTTTCGGATTCGGATCACCAGCCTTAGGATATGGAACCTGTTCAAGCTTTCCATGAATACCGTCGGGTTCGTCAAGTCTGTTAAGGGTGAATATCGGAACATCACTCTCATCGGTTCTGAGATATGCAATTTTAGACCCATCCGGTGACCACCAGAATGCGGCATAACGGCTTGATCTTCCAAGTATCTCTTCCATATAAACCCATGAAGCGTAACCGTTATAAATTCTATCAGAAGCATCAAATGTAAGCCTTATCTCTCTGCCAGCTGCAAGGTCATAGACATAAAGATCCTTGTTCTTTGTATAGGCAATCTTAATACCATCCGGGGAAAAACGGGCGTTTACTTCCGGTATACTGTCGTTTGTCAGCCTCCTTAGTTTCTTATCCCCTTTAGTAAAAAAGAAAAGATCATTTTCTTTAACAAAGATCACACTTTTATAATCAGGACTAACAATATCATTTAATCCTATTGATATACTATCAGGCAGAGATTCATTCAGTAATTCCCTGTCCGTTTTCCTGGAGGGAATAACTACTCCCTTACCGGTTCTGATATTAACACTTTGAATGACAGGTCTTTTATCTGCATCATATGTCTGAAAAAGATAGTGGGTATCATCAGCCCATCCGATAATCCGGGGCAAGGTACGAGTCTGTTGAGGCCTCTGTGCCAGTAATAGATTGCCTGTCAGTAATATTAACAGGAAGAAACCTGTCAGCGTTCTAAGTAAGTGTGTTTGTTTCATGTTGATGGTATTAAGACCAAAAATCATTAATTGCTGTATGAAACAAAAATAATCAATTTAGTATACGATCCGAATTGATTCGTACAATTACAGATATTCATTTTTCCTGACTTCTAAAGGATTCAGTATTCAGAAAAAATACAATAAAAGAAAACCCGTCAGATATTACCGGGATATAAAAAAGTTATATTAGCTGATTATTTTATTAATGTACGACAAATAATCTCCAAATGTCTCAAGAAGAGTGAAAATCAATTAATTTTAAATTCAGATACCGGATAATTTGGATTCTTTTTAAAAGATAGTAAACAATGAGAAGAATTTTATTCACAGCAATTTTTTCTGTATTCTTTGTAGTCGCCTCAGATTCACAAACAATTAAATCTCCTGATGAATTCCTCGGGTATGAACTCGGTACACGATTCACCTTTCATCATAAGGCAGTAGAATACTTCAAATATATATCTGATGTATCATCAATGGCAGATTACCGGGAGTATGGTTACAGTTATGAAGGACGACCTCTGGGAGTATGCTTTGTCTCATCAGAAAAGAACCTGAAAAATCTCGAAGAATACAGGAAGAACAATCTTATTAAAACTGGTCTGGTTAAAGGAGAGTCTTCAGGAAAACAGGTACCATTCATCTGGCTTGGATATAATATACACGGTAATGAATCGGTTGGTCTCGAAGCTGCAATGAAAACCCTTTTTACCCTTGTTGCATCAACTTATCAGGGTGCCGATGAATGGCTTAAATCATGTATTATTATAATAGATCCATGTCAGAATCCCGATGGGCGCGATCTCTACGCAAACAGGTACAGAACTTCCCGGAATACTATCCCGGATCCTGACAAAAACTCATGGGAACATAACCAGGAATGGCCCAGTGCACGCTTGAACCATTACCTGTTCGATCTGAATCGCGACTGGACCTGGCAGACACAGATTGAGACACAGCAACGGATAGAACTCTACAATCGGTATATGCCCCATGTTTTTGCCGATTTCCACGAAATGGGAACAGAATCAACGTTTTTCTTTGCACCGGGAGCTGAACCCTGGCACGAGGTAATAACACCCTGGCAACGTGAATTTAATGAACTCATGGGCAAAAGTAATGCAGAATTGTTTGACAGTAAATCGAAGCTTTATTTCACAAAAGAAAACTACGATCTGTTTTGTCCTAGCTTCGGCGATACATGGCCGCTTTTCAACGGTGCCATGGGTTTCACATTCGAACAGGGAGGCGGTGGTGTATCAGGACTGGCTTATAAAAAAGAATCAGGTGACACTCTTACACTTAAAGAGAGAATAGATGGCCATTTTACTGCATCGATGGCAACCCTTAAGGTGTCATATGAAAACAGTGAAAAACTTATTTCCGAGTTTAACAGGTTCTTTGAAGAGAATGAAAAGAGACCTCCGTTTAGCTACAAATCGATAATAATCAAAGGATCAAACGATAAATCAATTCTTGGAAGTCTGTTTCAGCTTCTCGACAGGAACCAGATAAGGTATGGTCCCGCAGGAAGCTTAGGGAAAAAATTCAAAGCTTTCGATTATGCTGCAAACAAGGAGGGTGAACTAACAATCGAAAAGGACGATATTCTGATCTCAGCTTACCAGCCGCAATCACGTTTTGTGCAGGTACTTTTTGAACCCGACAGTAAAGCCTCAGATTCCCTGAGTTATGACCTTACTGCCTGGTCAATACCATATGCTTACAATCTGAAAGCTTATGCCCTTGCAGACCAGATCAAACATGAGGAAGAAAATATTGAATCAGAAAAAGTAACCAATACAATAGGTCCAGACAAACCTTATGCATATATCATTAATTATTATGGCTTCAGCGAGATAAAGCTTATTGCAGCCCTGCACAAAAAAAATATCAAATCAAGATATTCGGTAAAACCATTTTCAATAAACGGTATAGACTTTAACAGAGGGTCTGTAATTATAACCCGTGGTGACAATCAACTAAATGAAAATAAATTTGATGAGATAGTTACTGACGAAGCTAATAAATGCCAGGTTAAACTCATACAAGTCAAAACAGGACTCTCAGATAGCGGTAAGGATTTAGGATCAGCCTATTCCCCTCTGATGAAAAAGAACAGTATTGCATTATTATGCGGTGAAGGTACATCTTCCGGATCGGTAGGTGAGTTATGGTACTTATTTGAAAGGGAACTGGAATACCCTGTAACTCTAATAAATACAGCAAATGCTGAAAGGGTCGATTTCAGGGATTATGATGTATTGATACTCCCATCAGGCAGTTATTCCAGACTTAAAGATACTATTATGGACTACGTTAAAAAAGGTGGAAAGGTGATTGCATTCGAAAATGCAATATCAGTTTTTGCAACCGAAAAAACCACGGCACTGTTCAAAGCAGTGGAAAAAAGGAATACCGAACTTAAAGCCACCGAAAAGAAAGTGAAAAGCGATGATCCGTCACTTCTTAAGAAATTCGAAGATGAGAGAAGGCAAGCATTATCAGAAAGGTCTGCCAGAAGTATCTATAAAGTTAACCTTGATGAGACACACCCTTATGTTTTTGGATTGGGTATCGAATGGTTTATCATGAAAAGGACAGCCGGTTATCCCTTTCTCGATAAGGGCCGCAATATTGGTTATATAACTGAAAAAGATCCTGTTGCAGGATTTGCAGGATATAAGTTCCGGGATAAGATAAAAAACACGCTGGTTATAGGATCTGAGAATATAGGATCCGGAGAGGTTGTTTACATCACCGATGATCCCTATTTAAGAGCTTTCTGGAAAAGCGGAAGGATATTGTTAGGGAATGTGGTGTTCCGCTAGGCTACAGGCTACAGGCTACAGGCTACAGGCTACAGGCTACAGGCTACAGGCTACAGGCTACAGGCTACAGGCTACAGGCTACAGGCTACAGGCTGCAGGCCAAACAGTTTTAAAATCTGCCCGGCCTTTTATCCGGAAAAATTACAGGAATTTACTACCTTGCTAATAATTCTGATATAATCAGCAGATTATTAATGTCGTCAGTTACCGCAAACATGTTTGGCAGTAATGGAGGGATTATCACAAAAGTTATCCTGAAAATCTTCATTATAAACATATTCATTGTATTTCTCCAGTATGGTTTATTTGCTCAATCGGCGGTATCAAGACCACGCATAGGGCTTGCCCTGAGTGGAGGTGGGTCGAAAGGGATAGCCCATGTAGGTGTGTTAAAAGTCATGGAGGAGGCTGGTTTAAGACCTGATTATATTTCAGGTGTAAGTATGGGCAGCATTATCGGTGGCATGTATTCTGTTGGCTATAAAGCTGACACTCTTCGTGAATTATTAAAAAACACTGACTGGGATCTTATTCTTTCAAACAGAATTCCGGAGGATAAGATCATCTACCTGGAGAAATGGCATTATAATAACAGCATCATGTCATTACCAGTCTCCTTCAGCAAAGTACAGCTGCCAACCGGACTGATAAACGGGCAACAGATCGAAAATATGCTCAGCTTCTATGCATGGCCTGCAGCACTTATCAATGATTTTTCAAAGCTGCCGATCCCGTTTATGTGTGTTGCAACTGATATTTTAACCTTTAAAAAGGTTGATCTCAAGAACGGTTATCTCCCGGATGCAATAAGAGCAAGCATGGCTGTTCCTTCAATTTTTACTCCATTGAAAAAAGATACTGCCCTTCTTATTGATGGTGGCGTTCTGAGAAACTATGCTGCCGGTGAAGTAAAAGATATGGGAGCTGAAATAATTATTGGGTCCTATACCGGCTTTCATCTGCATAAAGAAGAGGATCTTCAGTCGTTAACCGATATTATGATGCAAATCAGTATGTTCAGAAGCTTAAATGATTATAATGAGCAGAAAAAGATTGTCGATATTATTATTGAACCGGAACTTAATGATTTGTCATCATGGACTTTTGATAATATAGATACCCTCATCCACAGAGGATACCTAGCGGCACTTCCGTATAAAAAAACTTTCAGCAGGCTTGCAGATTCTCTGAACCTTATTTCTATGCAACAACCTGTTAAGAATCTGTTCGATAACCGGAGCTATGCTTTTGACAGAATTGATATTAACGGAAACAAGATATATTCAGATATCCAGGTTCTTGGCATTCTTAATATCAAGCCAGGACAAAAGGTCGACAGCCACACAATGAAAGACCGAATCGATTTATTATATGGCAAATCATGGTTTGAAAAGGTTAAGTACAGTATCACTCCGCGGAACGATTCTCTTATACTGGTAATTGAATGTACTGAAAGGCCAAAAACAATGTTGTACGGATCGTTACATTATGATAATTCGCTTCAGTCAGGAGTCATTCTGGGCATGTCCGCAAAAAACCTTCTTATTCCCCGGTCGATTATTAATATTGATTCTTATTTGAGCCAGTTTTACAGGTTCAGATTTAATTATCTTCAGTTTATAAACAGGAATGAGAAGCTGGGATTTTCGATGAATTTTTATAGTGACAAAACTCTGCTTCCCAGGATGGAATTTCAGGGAGAGGTCGGGGATCTTGTTAACAGGAATTATTGTGCCGGGCTGACTTTAAACAGGATTTTAGGATTAAATCATCTGATAAGTCTATCTGCAAACATTGAGAATATGACTCTTAGTCCGGATTATGTTTCTGATAATCTGTTAAAAAGTCACTCATATAATTACTCTTCAACTAAGTTCAATTATCAGGTTAATACACTAGATACCAAACACTTTCCGGACAGAGGATTAATATTTCAACTGACTTTGGGCACAACAAAACTCTTCTCGGGAACTGTAAGATCAGACACATCAAAAATTACTTATTATCCTGATTCGCCCGGTGATTTCTCATTTGACAGGTCATACTCTGTCCGGGGGCACATAAAACACTATTTTTCTCTTGATAAAAAATTCTCGTTAGCTGTAAGCGGAGATGTTCTATTAACCTTTGGTGATGGTTCAGTATCATCACCAACCAATTATTATTTTCTTGGTGGAATAGAATCTCTGAATAACCGATCTGTTCCAATGACCGGATTTCACGGGAATGAAATCGCTGTTACAAAACTTGCCGGAATAGGTGCTTTTTTCGATCTGGAGATATTCGAAAACATCCATATCGATATTATATCCAATTTTTTTGCTATACGTGAAATTGAAAAAAACAAAGATCTGATAATTTTTTCCGGTTATGGTGCAGGTATCGGATACATGTCAATTATTGGTCCTATGAAAATCGGTCTCATGTATGGCATGCCTGATCGCAGGAGAAATATTAATGCACTGAAAGGTTATATTAGTATTGGTTTCAGATTCTGAATTCTCCGAAAAGATAATACCCTTAAAAATGTCAGTATTATATTTATTTCAGCATTTTAAATACTGTGTTCACAAAAATATTAACGGCCTGATTGTTGCATATATCATTTTGTTAAAACAGATTGTATAAAAATGTACTAATGAATTCTGTGTGTATTTCTTATGAACACTACAAAGATAATTCAGCAACATAAAAAACTCTGCCGCCTTGTTTCAGAAAAGATGATCAAGCAAAGTCTTGATATACTGGAAGATATGATCTCAGGGACCATCTCTGGTGATTTACATGATGATTATCAAACTATTGCAATGACCTACAGGAATATGCTCACTTATACCATTGAAGGCATAGATGATCCGGAACGAAACAAAGTATATCTTAAACTCATTCAGTCAATTCTTAGTCTGTCAGATCGTGTACGGCAGGACATATTGTCACATTATTCAGGATGGCACACTTACTGGGTGAAGCAACAAACTGACAAAGAACAGAAACTCTCGGGTAAAACAATTGTAGAAACCGTTGATGATCTGATGTTTAAATCGGAGCTTGATGAATGGCTAAAACTGAGTATTGAAATTAATCCTGATCCCGAATCTGAAATTTCGAAAAAACACAAACAACTTATAAAAAACATTTTCAATCACTTATGGCTTACCGATTATTATGGTGAAGCAGAGGAGAGTCTGATAGATATCATTCTGAATTCAGGGAAGTTCAGGTGGTACGAAGCCAGTATCTTTGTCAGTGCCATTACATTAAGTGCTTTGAGAACCTGGGAACCGGACAAGCTGTTTTGTCTTATGGATATTTATGAAGCTGGAATAGAACAGGTTATGGAAAGAGCTTTGTCCGGTCTGATACTTAACCTGCATTATTATAATGACAGGTTAATGCTGTACCCTGAGATTACCTCAAGGATAAAAAAGATGAGCAAGGGCAACCAGTTCAAAGAACATTGCAGGATAATAGTCCTCCAGACGATAAGATCGCGTGAAACGGAGAAACTCAGCAAGAAACTTCATGATGAAATAATTCCAAAAGTGGCAAAACTCAAGCCAAGAATTGATGAAAAACTTGATCTTGATAACATTCTTCCAAGCGACAAGAGTGAGGAAAAGAATCCTGACTGGTCAGAAATGTTCAGTGACTCGGAGGAGATATTTAAAACAATGGAAGAACTGACCAATCTCCAGATGGAGGGTGCAGATGTGTATATGTCGGCATTTGCTAACCTTAAACATTTTGATTTCTTTAAAGACTTCCAGAACTGGTTTGTACCTTTTTATCCAGATCATGAGACTGTAAATGAGATCTTCAAGGACGAAATACTGGGTCCGGGAACTAATGAACTGGCAGAAGCTCTGTATAAAACTCCTTTTATCTGTAATTCAGATAAATATTCCCTTCTTCTTAATCTTAAATATTTGCCATCGACACAAAAGAGTATGATGCTTAAGGTGTTCAGAATGGAACTTGAAGGTCTTCAGGAATTAAGCGATGACAAATCTGTCACAGATCCCTACAGTAACTTCAGGACATTTGTCACTCAGTATCTTCAGGATATATACAGGTTTTATAAGCTATCGCCTTACAGGAAAGAATTTGAAGATTTATTTTCAGGGAAACTTGATATTTACAACTCAGAGTTCTTCAGGATGACATGCAATGCTCCTGAAGCTGAAGCAGGGCTTGCGGACTACTTTTTCAGCAAAAATTTTTATGATGATGCCCTTTCACTCTTCCTTAAGCAGGTTGATGAAAAACCTGCTGATTCTCAGCTTTATGAAAAAGTTGGTTATTGTTACCAGCAGGATGGAAATTATGAAGAAGCTTTGAAGTTCTACAGAAGGGCTGATTTGATTGACAAGAAAGTATGGACTTTAAAGAAAATAGGTTTATGTCTTCGCCGGCTTGACCATAACGAGGAAGCTCTTGATTACTATCTCCAGGCTTATGATATGGAACCTGAAAATACCCACACGGCAATAATGACAGCACATTGTTACCTCGATCTGAAAAACTATGAATCAGCGTTGAAGTACTATTTCAGGGTAGAGTATCAGAATCCGGGTAATCTCAAAATAATGCGGCCAATAGCATACTGTTATTTTGCGCTCGGCCGGTTTGATGATTCTGAAAAATACTACGAACGGTTATCAGAGGGTAAGCTGAATGCCCATGACTATATTAACAGGGGTCACCTGGCTTTATGCAGGGTGAAAAAGAAAGAAGCCATCGACTATTACAGGCTAAGCATCAACAGCGGGGAATTATCTGTTAAGCAATTTATAAATATTTTTACTGAGGACCAGCCATTGCTAGTTTCCCTTGGGGTTAATCCCGATGATTTGCCAATCCTGCTTGACTATCTCTTATTTTCTATCGAATAATGCTATAGTATCGCTTTTCTGGAATGGAGGAGGTGGCGGTTCGTCGGGCATTCTTCGCCTGTTGAAATCTCTCTCATTATCATCCCTGGTATTAAGGGAATCTCTCCTTTCCTCACGTCTGTCGTCGCGTCTGTTGTCCCGTCTGCCTCTTCTTATCATTTCCTGACGTCGTTCATCCATCTCTTTTAAACGAGCAAGCTGTTCCTTTGTAAGATTGGAATCAAGCTCTTTCCTGAAAGCCTTCATACTTGCATCGAGCTCTTTTCTGAAATTGCTCTGAAGTTCGCTGTTTATTTTTGCATGTTTATTAAGTACCGCTTCAATTTTGGCTCTTTGATCTTCATCAGGCTGTATAGTATTGTAAAATCCCTCTCGGAAACGTTCCTCGGAAAAATAAACCCTGACAGGTTTAAGTCTGTGTAAGCGCAACTGGGCTGAGGTAAGCATACCAAGAATGAATCCGATTATCAGGGTGATTACCATTAGTATTATTGGTTTAGCTTTCATAGTCTCCTAATTAATTTCCCGTCAAAAGACAAATAATGCTTTCATCATAGCTATCACTCAGGCCTAAGAACGAGTCAAATGAGAGTGATCCTTGCATTAAAAAGATAGAGATGAGCAGGATAACTATGGCTGCCACACCCGTTAATGCAATGCGGTAGAAAGCGTAATTAAAATTTTTTACTAATTCTAATTCCCTGACTTTAGCAGATCCTGCAGCAGAAATTCTACTGAGGACCTTGTCGCGAAATTCAAAGCTGAAATTATAAGATATCCCTGCATCCTCCAGTTTACGGGAAATATCCCCTGGATCAGCATCAGAATCCAGCGACTTGATTAATAATTCTTTAATCACTGAAGCTTTCATGACATTATAATTTTCGTAAAATTCCTTTCAATTGTTCCTGTGCTCTTGATAGTCTTGAAAGAACCGTTCCGAGAGGTAAATCCAGCATTGCCGCTGTTTCTTTGGTGGAATATCCCTGCAACATTCTCATTATTACCACTATACGGAATTTTGGATCCATACTACTTAGTGCTTTATGCACTATTTCTGACGCTTCTTTCCTTTCTTCAGTATTCTGATCAGCAATCATATATTCTCGCATCTTATTATTTCCACTCTGCGTAAACATTGAGAAAAATCTTTTTCTCCTTTTGATCTCATTCAGGGTAAGGTTAATAGCAATTTTCTGAATATATGTTGACAGTTTTGCTTCTCCTCTGAATTCTGACAACGACTGGAAAAGTTTTATAAACACCTCCTGTCCAATGTCTTCCGCAAAAACTGAATCGCCAAGCATCCCTTTTACAGTCCGTGCCACCATGCCCTGATACCGGGTAACAATCTCACCAAATGCCAGTTTATCACCATCGATAGAGGCCTTTACCAGTTCATTTTCCTCTTTTTGCCTGTACGATTCTCTGATCATACTCGATTAATAGACAATATAAAACGGACTTATATTCCCGTTTTGTTAATTTTTATTAACATTTGTTTTTCAGAAAAAGATTAAACAAAGGTAGTACTGTTAATATCTTTCTGTGGCAAATACATTTTCCTCAATAAGTTCAATCTCATAATCATTTGAATATCTTATAGGGAACATTTTCTGGTTTTCAAAACCATCGGTCATCGTTTTTCGTCTGAAGTCAAATTCGGTCTGCAACAGATCAGGGTTATGTATTTCCGGATTTTCAATGAATCTTTTCCCGTATATTGCCAATCCGCTCATAAAATAATATGCTATGTCATATCCTTGCCAGGCAAAGCTCAGCTCAGATGGTTCCGTAAAAAACTTTCTCCTGAAATCAGCATTAAACTGTTTTATATCAGATTTTGAATAGTCAATCCAGTAGGGAGAATAGATCATAAGATCCAACTCAAAAAGGTATTTGGGATCAAGGTTATCGAGATCCCTCACTGAGGGATAACCAAAAACCTTTAAATCAAATTTCTTTGAAAGGGCATGTATGTCTATTAATGTTTCGCTCACGACAGGAGCCTCCTCTGAGGCAATAACTATAATATTACCGGTATTTTCTGAAAGTGCATGTCCGAGCCTGTTTATTGAATCATTTCCAAAAACAGATCTGCTGTAAAATATTAGTTCTTTGAACTTTATCTGGTCGTAAGGGAGTTTGTAACTCAGCTCGGCGAATATTTGGTTTTTTAAATTAATAACATCCTGATCGATTCCTGCTGAATCAGTGTGAATAAATACAATATTATGGTCATAGTACCGGCTAATTTCTCTTGCCAGCATATTTTGCGGCACTTCGATGGATGAGCTCGCCATAAAAAGAGAAGGATTGTTACGGAGTGCATGATTATTTGTAAGCGGAACAGGTGAGACCACAGGTATATCAAACATGCCTGCATATGAAGCAACTATGCTTAGATTTCCGGAATATACAGGGCCAATAATAAGGTCCATCCTATCAAGCCTGCCTGATCTGATTAACCTTGTTATTTCCAATGAATCACTTTTAATATCGAAAACGCTCAGGTTAATATCAAGACCCAGAGATCGTAAGGTGTCTGCTGCAATCAAAATACCCTGATACATTTCGATAAATCCCAGACTTCTTGAAAAAATCCATTCTTCAGGTTTGTAAATTACTTTATAAGTTCTTTTACCTTTTACCCACCGCGAAGAATCTATTTCAGTTCTCTGGGTATTTTCATCAAGATAAAAAGGGAGAAGAACAGCTACATTCAATGATCCTCTGAGGTTCTCAATAGGTGTATACTCTGCAGGTCTTTCAAGCATCACTACAGGTTCTTCAGCAAAAAGGCTATCAGGGACTGGTATTTCATCAACCGGTCTATCAAACATTATTATACGGGGGATCCTTATAAAGTCACCAACCTGTGGAAATCTTATACCCCTGTTTTCTCTTCTGAGCTCCCTGATTGAAATTCCATATTTATCAGCTATTGAAGAGAGCGTTTCGCCTCTCAGTACTTTATGATAGCGGTAATCCTGAGGCTGATCATCAAATCGCTCCTTTTCACTCATGAATTCCCTTCGAGGTATAGCTATTTCATAGCCGACAGGAAGATTGTCTATCTCAATACCAGGATTACTTAAAATGATTTCATTTTCCGAAACATCATAGGTTCTTGAAAGATAATAAATTGTTTCCCCTGGTTGAAGCTTGTGGTAAATATACCTGTCGTAATCCCGCTCAGCCTGTTCCTGAAGGGTAACGGAAGGAGGAGTATCTGTAACTGAATCAACAGGAATACGAAGAGCCTGTCCTTCATTTACTCCATACAGGACCGGAGGATTTTCTTTGATCAGTTCTTCCACAGTAGTACCGTATGCCTTTGATATAGAATATGCTGTTTCACCTTTCTTTACAAGATGAACATAATAAACTACTCCCGAAATGATAACTTTATTCTTTGATCTCTCAACTACTACCTGAGAATATGAGGAGTAACTCAAAAGCAGGATGACAAATAGGGTAATCCAGGATTTAAAACACTTTATCATTATCTTAGTATAATATACTTTCATTATATTGACACAAATGTAAAAACAATTTAAAATTGGCTTTCTGAATTCGTTAATACCTGACTGAATTAATCAATTTATTATTCCGCACGATTACAATGTTCCAAGGAATTTGATACAATTTCCTTCTATCCTCTCCGGGACATTACTAATGTCAGCCTTTATGAATTTGCTTCCCGTGATCTTTTCATAAAGCTCTATATATCTGTCTGACACCTCATTAACAAACTCATCAGTCATTTCCGGAACCTTCTGGCCCTCTTTTCCCTGGAAACCATTTGCCATAAGCCATTCCCGTACAAACTCCTTTGACAATTGTTTCTGTGGAAGGCCTTTGTCGAACCTCTCCTGATATTCATCAGCATAAAAATAACGTGAAGAATCGGGTGTATTGATCTCATCGATCAGATATATCTTTCCGTCTTTTTTGCCAAACTCGTATTTGGTATCGACAAGAATAAGACCCTGTTCGGCAGCTATCTCTGAACCCCTGATAAATATCTTCATTGTATATTTTTCAATCTGATCAAACTCCTCCTCAGGAATGAGTCCGCGTTTTATGATTTCCGACCGGGAAATATCTTCATCATGCCGCCCTTGTTCAGCTTTTGTTGTAGGAGTGATTATTGGAGAGTGGAAACGCTGGTGTTCCTTCATACCGTCAGGAACAGGTATGCCACATATTTCCCTTGCCCCTGCTTTATAAGATCTCCATGAACTACCTGTAAGATAAGCCCTTACAATCATCTCCACCGGGTATGGTTCGCACTTATGTCCAAAGGTTACATTTGGATCGGGAGTTGCTATCTTCCAATTGGGGACAATATCGCTTGTTGCATCAAGAAACTTTGATGCTATCTGATTCAACACCTGACCTTTATATGGTATTCCTTTTGGAAGTACAACATCAAAGGCCGATATCCTGTCCGACACAATCATCAGAAGGTAATCATCATTGATGTTGTAAACATCTCTGACCTTACCCTTGTAAATGCTTTTCTGTCCCGGGAAATTGTAACCGGAACTTAAAATTGTCTTTGCCATACTTGCTCAATAATTTGATTTGTTATATGTCTTCTTTCTCAGTGGTTCTCTTTATATCCTCAGTGTTTTTCTGTGTGGCTCCTGTTTCGTTCTCCTCCTGTTCGTAAGCTTTTACAATCCTCTTTACAAGTTTATGTCTGACAATATCCCTTTCGTCAAACTTTATAATTGAGATCCCTTCGATTCCAGCCAGTATGCGTATAGCCTGAACCAGACCGGACTCGCTTTTACGGGGAAGATCAATCTGAGTTGTATCACCGGTCATTATGAATTTGGAGCTGACTCCCATTCTGGTAAGGAACATCTTTAACTGATTAATAGTGGCGTTTTGTGCCTCATCAAGAATTACAAAAGCATTTTCGAGAGTTCGTCCCCTCATAAAAGCAAGAGGTGCGATCTGTATAGTACCATCCTCAAGCCATGTTTCCAGTTTTTTATACGGCAGCATATCATGCAGCGCATCATAAAGAGGTTGAAGGTATGGATCAAGTTTCTCTTTCATGTCACCAGGAAGAAAGCCCAGCCTTTCACCGGCTTCCACAGCAGGACGGGTCAGGATTATCTTTTTTACTTCTCTTTCTTTTAAAGCTCTTACAGCCAGCGCTATAGACGTATATGTTTTTCCTGTACCGGCCGGCCCATCTGCTATTATCAGATCATAAGTTTTATAATCGTGTACCAGTACTAATTGATTCACTGTACGGGCCCTGACTGGCTTGCCGCTTGTGCCAAAAATTATGATCTGTTCAAAATCACCATTCGATGCGGTTTTCATATGTTTCGTATCGAAAAAATACTTTTCTATATCCTGTTCATCAAGCCGGTTGTATTTCTGATAATACTCAACAAGATCGTTGAACTTTTCAGCAAAAAGCGTAATCTCTCCCTCTTCACCTATACACTTAATTTCATTACCTCTGGCAACTATCTTTATTTTTGGAAAAAAACTACGGATTTTATCAAGTAGGGTGTTGTTTGTGCCGAAAAAGACAACGGGATCGATATCGTCAAGAAATATTATTATCTCTGTCATTAAGCCATTCAGATTGGTTAACCGGCCTGTTCTTTAAATATTAACCATTGAAAGTTTCATGGTTTATAAAAAAAGAATCTTTGAATAATGCAAAGTAAGCTTATTTTTCTTTAGAAGATTATCTTTGTCTAAAGTTTTTTCCCTATGCCGGTAATTACCTTAACTACTGAATGGAAGCCTGATGATATCTATTACGGAATCATCAGAGGAAAGTTATGCAGTATCTGTCCCGGTACAACTGTTATTGATAATGCCAGCAACATACCTCCCCTGAATTTAGCTTATGCCTCATTCGTAATAAGAAACACTTTTAATAATTACCCTAAGGGTTCAGTACATATAATATGCGTGCATTCCGAAGCTCACCATCAGGAAGATCATCTGATAGTAAAAGCCAAAGATCACTATTTTATAGGGACAGATAACGGTATTTTTAATCTTATCCTTAATTCAGAACCGGATGAAGTAATTAAGATTGATCACAAAGGGAATGATGATGAACTCGATGTATTTGCCAGGGCAGCAGCAGGTTTAATAGAAGGTAAGAAACCTGCCGATCTGGGGCAACCTTTAGAAAAGATAAGCGAAAGAATACCTTTGAGAGCGACTATTGATAAAGATGTGATTACCGGGAGTATAATTTTTATTGATTCTTATGGTAATGCTATTTCAAATATAACCAGGGAAATTTTTGATCGGGTTTTTGAAGCTAAAGAGTACCGTATCCTGATTCAAAGCAATAAAAACTATACAGATCAGATATCCAAAAAATACAGTGATGTGCCTGTTGGGGAGCTTTTATCAAGGTTTAACTCACTCGATCTGCTTGAAGTATCAATTAATGGTGCCAATGTTGCTGAACTGCTCAATCTGAATATTGGCTCTGTTATCCGGGTTGATCTGGCTGCCAGGTCAGCTTCGCCTAACCGATTGTTTTAATGTCTTTTGCTAATGAAAAATAAAGAAAGAAGTGCTGAAGAGTTTAAAAGACTCCTTGATATTATTGATGAACTCAGGTCAAAGTGTCCCTGGGATAGGAAACAAACTAATGACACTCTTCGTAAACTGACAATTGAAGAAACTTATGAGTTGGCTGATGCAATCTTTTCCAGGAACGATGAGGCTATTAAAAATGAACTGGGAGATCTGATACTTCACATAGTCTTTTATGCAAGAATCGGATCTGAAAAAGGGATTTTTACAATGGCCGATGTACTTAAAGGTATAAATGAGAAACTAATCTACAGACATCCTCATGTATTTGGAAACATAACTGTCGCAGACGCTGCAGAAGTTGAAGAAAACTGGGAACAACTTAAAATAAATGAAACCGAAGAGTATAAGGCTGTGTTGTCAGGTGTTCCCTCTTCTCTTCCAGCAATGGTAAAAGCCAACAGGATTCAGGAAAAGGTAAGAGGTGTCGGTTTCGACTGGGAGGATCGCAACCAGATCTGGGATAAAATTCTTGAGGAAATAACCGAACTTAAAGAAGCGATTAATGATCATAATACAGATACTATCGAATCAGAGCTTGGAGATGTTTTGTTTTCAATAATAAACGCATCACGCCTGTACGGGATCGATCCCGAAGCTGCACTTGAGAAGACCAACCGAAAATTTATTAAACGGTTCAATTATCTGGAGAGAGAGACACTCTCAAAAGGCATTTCACTTCATGACATGAGCCTTGATGAGATGAATGTTATCTGGGAGGAGGCAAAGAAGGTTGTTGACGATCAAAACCCATGAGTAGAGCCTTTCTTTCTTTCGATTTTCACAGTCCCTTTGCAACGATATAACTGAGAAGTTGATAAACTATTTTTGCTGCTATAAAATCCGGAACTTTATTATGAGGAGAGGGACATAATTCTACAACATCAAATCCGACGACATTTCTCCTCTTTACAACATTTTTCAGGAAATGCATAATTTCATAATACTCCGGCCCTCCAGGATCAGGAGTGCATGTTGATTGCATCAGTGAAGGATCAAATACATCAAGATCGATTGTAATATAGACATTTTCCGTAAGCTTGTCTATAGCCTTGTTATACAAACTCTTATTATAATAGAGTTCGTGCGAATAATAAATTCTGCCACTTTCAGTATATGACACCTCACCGGCTGACATGCTTCTGATGCCTACCTGTACAATCGGTACGACTTCCCTTACCCTGGCCATAACACAGGCATGATTAAATTTTGATCCTTCATATTCCTGTCTCAGATCTGAATGGGCATCCATCTGGAGGACTGTAAGCTCATTAAAATAATCCGTAAATGCTTTAACCGCGCCTATGGTGACTGTATGATTGCCGCCTATGATCACTGGAAACTTCCTGTCTTTAAGTAGAGATATTATCGTGGTATATATAGTATCTACAAGGGATTCAGGGGTTTTTTCAATCCTGACAGGATCAATAGTATGGATACCTGCCAGATGGGCTTCTGAAGAGGTTTCTACATCGTAAAATTCAAGATTAACTGAAGCCTTAAGAATTGCTTCAGGTCCTTTATCAGATCCTTTCGTCCAGGTGCTGGTTTCGTCGTATGGTACCGGAACGATGATTATTTTAGAATCGGAATAATCATAAAGCACTTCATTCCCGCCAAAATTCATAACTTTATTATCAGGATAAACAATTAACTTGTTTTTTCTGGTTTTGGAGAAGCTTTTGTTTTCTTCTCTGCTTTCTTCTCTGCTTTCTTCTCTGTTTTCTTCTCTGTCGCCTTTTCTTTTTCCTTCTCAGCGACCGGCATTTCTTCAGATTCTGAAGCAGTTTCCGGTTCTTCCTTTATCAGAAGGTTCTTTTTGTGGAGAATGTTATACCATTGAATAACCTTCTTAATGTCACTCAAGTATACTCTCTCTTTCGAATAGTCCGGAATTATAGTTTCAAAGTATTCTTTCAGTTCCTCCACTCCTGTTTTTGCATCTATTGCCAGACCTCCATTTTCTTTTGTAAAAATCCTGTCAAAAACCTCACCAAGAGGAAGGTCTTCATTTTCAGTGAATATTGAAATATCTTCGAGAGAGCTTACTTTTGCGGAATTAAAAGCACTGGTTCTTTTGCCTGTTTCAAGATGTTCAACAATAATTGCATTCTTACCCTGTGCAATAAATTTGAAAAGGCCGGGTTCGCCTGAAATCGCCAGGAAATCCTTTAATATCATTTTCTTCTTTTTTGTGGATAAATTTAATTCTTATGATTGTATGTTGGTTTCAGACCATTGATTATTTTATCCGGAAGTAATTCTCAGACAAGATTTCTTTCCTTCCTGATTTTCTTATAGGCTTCGTTTACTTTTTTAAACTTTTCATTAGCCATTCTTCTGAAGTCTTCTCCAAGATGGCTTACTTTATCAGGATGATATTTCATTGCCATTCGCCTGTAGGCTTTCTTAACCTCCGCGTCAGAAGCTGATGGATCAATCTCTAAAATCTTATACAAAGAATCCGTTTCGCGAATAAACATATTTTTAATGGACAGAAAATCAGATGATGCAATTCCAAAATAACCAGACATTTTTTCAATTGCCTCTATTTCTGAATAATGTATTATTCCATCGGCAAGTGCGATATTAAATAAAAGATGTAATAATTGTAGTCTTGATGAATAATCCATGTTTTTACCAATTTGTACACATACATCTTTGACAGGAATATCCTTTTTAATCAGATCTCTGAGTAACATAAGAGCTTCACTGGCCGTTTCCCGCCCGAACTGACTGATAAAAAACTGTTTCACATAGTCAAGCTCAGATTTGACAACCTTACCATCAGCTTTCATTACAGCTGCAACAAGTACTAAAAGGCTCATTCCAAAGGCACCGGGAGTGGTTTTATAAGCTGTTGATTTGTAAGCTGAAGTCTGTACGGAAGCAGTATCTATAATTGATCCTACAAGAAAACCCAGCAATCCTCCGATAGGGCCACCCATAACCCAGCCCAACCCACCACCTATCCATTTAGCAAAACTCCCCATTGTCAGATACTATTATTAATTTGAGCCATTAAATCCTCATGAATTTTGAGGATAGCCGGTATGATCATGTCATTTTCTGAATTATAAATTACATAGTCCGATTGTTTTATTTTTATGTCGTCATCCAACTGGTTTCGTATTCTCTCCATCACCTGTTCTCTGGTAAGCCTGTTTCCTTTAATAACTCTCCCAATCCTTTCATCCAGAGGTGCTACAACTGTTATTATTTTATCGACCAGTTTTGATCCGCCGCTTTCAAAAAGAATAGCGGCATCCATTATTACGTAAGGTGCGGTTTGTTCTTCCTGCCACTGTTTGAAGTGCTCAAAAACAACAGGATGAACTAAAGAGTTTACCTTTTTTAAAAGATTCTGGTCATTAAAAATTAGTCTGGCCAGTTCAACACGATCAAGGTCACCGTTGCGATAAAGATCCCTGCCTGCAATTGAATTGAGTTCCCGGCTGATATTCTTTTCATTGTCCATGATATGTTTTGCTTCACTATCAGCTGAAAAAACAGGTATTCCCAGAACATTGAAAACCCTGCATACGGAAGTTTTACCGCTTCCGATGCCACCAGTGATACCCAATTTTAATCTTGACTGTTTCATCTGGTCTTTTTCTCAATTAAAAAATCAATCTCTGTTGGGGCAAATCTCAGTGAACTTACGAATGTCGGAGTATTTCGTACTTCAACAGGTAATTTTTCAGATGAAGTAAGATCAGCTTTTTTTAAATCAAGCACCACCTCAAACGGTATTTCCTCAATTTTTTTATAATCGGATACTGCAATAAAACACTTAACTGTCACAACATCCGGGAAAATCCTGATATCAATTGAATCCGGTATATTTAATATCCTGATAGGTACAAGTAGTTCAGCTTCAGTAAATTGTTCAACCGGTATTGTTACTGCTACTCTCTTTTCCGATATACTATAGCCTTTTGAATCTGCCAGCGTGAAATTTCTTCTTACAGTTTCACTCAGACCGGTAAGCTTCTTAAACTGTGTTTTAATTGTTGTCAGAGTATCAAGAATGTGTCGTGGCCCTGTAATCTGCACACTATCAGGATCAATAACAACAGAGCCCTTTATGAAATATTGCCTCTCAGTACTGATTTCCAAATCAGCTGTTACAGGGACAGATTTCGAAATAATACGGTCGAGAGAAAAGAAAAGTGTATCCGGTTTAATTGAACTAATCTGACACTCAGCTCTCAGCTGGTTTGTTAGTCTTGGTATCAGTCCTGACGTTACTATATAATATGTAAGGGTAGTACTGCGTGGGACTCTTTTATAATTTACATTCGAAATGTCAATTACTACCGGAGTACGGTTACCTGAAAGTTTAAGTTTAAGTATTGAATAACCCGGACCTTTAAGATAGAGGCTCAGTCTGGAGGGAAGGTCTTCCACAAGTACTCTGTCTTTGGGAAGGTTAATATACCTTACCGGATACCTTACATCGGCTTCAATATCTTTTGCAAGAGAATTAAGAAACCAGAAAATAAATGAAAGAAATAGAAAGAATGAAAAAACTACAACATCTCTGTTAATAACATTTGAATCCTTCCCATATAACTTTCTTAACCATATCCAGTATTTCCCTGTCACGTAAGATAATATGAAGTTATTTCTGATCAGTGACGGTAGGATCTTTCAGGAGGGCACTTTTATCTACTTTTAGTTTAAGATCGCCTCCGACTTCCATCATAACATAGTTGTCCTTTACCTCATAAATCTTTCCATAAATTCCACCGGTTGTTACTACTTTGTCACCTTTCTTCAATGAGCTTCTGTAGCTAGACATCTCTTTCTGTTTCCTCATCTGAGGTCTGATCATAAAGAAATAGAAAACAACAAATACAAGTATTAATGGCAGGAAAGTTACTAGGGCATTGCTCTGACCGGAACCTCCCCCGGCAGGCTGGCCCATTAGAAATAAAAAAGCGAAATTGGTCATTGTCTCAGTTGTTGGTTATTTATTATTTGTTATTTGTCATTGCTTTGTGGAATTACCTCTGCGGTTATTTTCAGAATAACGACCGGAGTGGTTGCATTTGACTTCACTGAGATTGTTTTTGATTGTATTCCGTTTCTTCCTGATGTATCAAAAACAACCTCAAGGCTTCCTCCGTCACCGGGAGGAATAGGTTTTGTATCATATTTTGGTACTGTACATCCGCAACTTGTTAATGCAGAAGTAATAACAAGATTGCCCGGGCCCTTGTTATGAAAAGTAAAAACATATGCAACCTTCTCTCCTTCAACTACTTTGCCAAAGTCATGTTCGTATTCTTTGAAACTGATTTCAGTACTACCCCCCGGAGCTTGTCCCCTTGAAGTTTCATCGATTTCATGACTGGTTCCGGCTCCGCATCCAGAAGCGCACATTATCAAAATAATCAGTGAAAATATAAATTTATTTTTCATAATCAAAAAATCTTCAGATATTTACATATCTCTCTCATTCGTCTCACCAACCAGCCCCCTTCCTGATTTTTTAATAAGCCCCTGTTCACGTATCTCCTTTACAATATTATCGAGAATTCCGTTAACAAAGGTACTGCTTTTTGATGTACAATAGTATTTGGCCACTTCGATATACTCATTGAGAGTTACCTTAACCGGGATTTCGGGAAATTCAAGAATCTCGGTAATTGCAAGCTGCATAACCAGAATGTCCATAAGTGCAATACGTTCCACTTCCCAGTTTGTTGTGTTGCTGTCAATAAGTTCGGAACATTTTTTAGAATTAAGAACAGCTTTTCTGAACAATACTTTCACAAATTGTTCATCTTCATCGTTTTTAAACAAAGGCATCAGTTTTTCTGTCTCCTCCAAACCGGCTTTAAACTTTCTTAGAGTTTTTTCCACCATCACTATTACATACTCCAGATCGTCATTCCAGTAAATACTTTGCTCCTCAAGATTTGACCCAAGATCTTCTGAATTGACAAAAAATTCGGTAATCAGTTTAATAACAAACTTCTTATCTGTCTGATAACCATAATCTTCAGACATAATATATTCATTATATGTACTCCATTTAATCATTTTGTTGTAAAGGATTCTCGGAATATGCGAATAATTGACCCATGAAAGTTTTCTGACAGATATATATTTTTTTAATGACTGGTTATTTCTTATCTGGGCTATAACCATATTATCAATAAATTTTCTTTTGGGATTCAGATCTTCAGGTGATGGGACACGTTTCTGGAGTGCCTGATCAATTTTTTCAGTTGCCAGATCAGCTACCTCAAGAGCAAGCAGAAGTATGTAGTGGTAAAGATCGTATGTTTTGGTAATACTAAACATCAGTTCTGTTTCAGCCTTTGCCAGATCATCATCTTGCCTGCGGTTAAACGCATAAAGAATTAATAATGCTTTAATACGTAGTAATCTTCTGCTTATCATTATAAAAGAACTTCAGATTTCCGGTTCAAAAATAATCTTTTTCCGGATGCCTCAAAACATCTGTACAAAATATAAAGTCATATGAATACACTTGTTTTGATTTAAAAAAATATTCTTACTTTTGACAATCAAAATGCTAGCCTAACATAAACCGACCCAAAAATGGAAGAAGAAACCGGAATGAAAGAAATCACAAGCGGTAGTGATGAAAAAATCATTAAGGATGAGATTTTTACGAAAGTAGTAAGAGCCGGGAAGAGAACCTATTTTTTTGATGTAAAGGCAACCCGGAAAGATGACTATTATCTTACGATCACGGAAAGTAAGAAGCGCCTGGGCAAAGAAGGAAAAGTCTTTTATGAAAAACATAAGATCTTTCTCTACAAAGAAGATTTTGAGAAGTTTACGGAAGGACTAAAGGAAGCCGTAACATATATTGACAACGGGAGGGATATAGAACAAAAGTCTGAAATTCAGGCTGAAGCCGAACCGGAACAGGAAAAAGGAGAAAAGACTTCGGAAGAGTTCACGAACATTGAGTTCGATGACCTTGGCAAGAAATAAAGAAGACTTTTTTCCGGATGTCCGATTATATTCTTCTCATATTTGCAATTATCCTGATGCTTTTCGGAATTATAGGTTGTCTGGTACCGGTTCTGCCGGGACCTCCGTTAAGTTTTCTGGGACTAATCTTATTGCAGTTTACAAAATTCGCTGATTTTTCTTCAGGGATATTAATAACAATGGCTCTTATTGCTTTGGTTGTTACTGTTCTGGATTATATCGTTCCTGTTTGGGGAACAAGAAAATTCGGCGGATCAAAATACGGAATGAGAGGTGCTGCCGTAGGGCTGGTAATTGGATTATTTCTTGGTCCTGTCGGTATTATTGTCGGACCCTTTGTTGGAGCAGTTGTTGGAGAGTTGATCTTTAAAGATGACCTTAAGTATGCTTTCAAGGCAGGATTTGGCAGTCTCCTTGGATTCCTTACAGGTATCGGATTAAAACTTGCCGCATCGTTTGTTATGACATTTTACTTTGTTAAGGAACTGATAGTGTGAAGGCTCAGACTCTGCCAGCCATATCCGCCGGTTGGCGGAGAAGGCTGGGCTAAGGTTATCCGAGTGTGGCTACCATAATGGCTTTAATAGTATGAAGTCTGTTTTCGGCTTCGTCAAATACTACTGAATGGTTTGATTCAAAAACATCCTCAGTAACTTCCATTCCATCAAGACCGAATTTCCTAAAAATCTCCTCTCCCACCTTTGTTTCCCGGTTGTGAAAAGCAGGAAGACAATGAAGGAATTTTACTTTTGGATTACCTGTTTTTGCAAGCACACCACTGTTAACCTGGAAGGGTTTAAGAAGATTGGTTCTTTCTTCCCACACTGAATCGGGTTCACCCATAGAAACCCATACATCGGTATATAGAAAATCGACACCCTTTACCGCTTCATCAACATTATCGGTAATGATAATCTTTGCACCTGTAATATTGGCTATCTCACGACATGATGCGACCAGTTCTTTACCCGGTTGGAAGGCAACAGGCGCAGTTGCTCTGAAGTCCATTCCCATTTTGGCTGCTCCAACCATCAGTGAATTACCCATATTAAAACGGGCATCACCGAGATAACAGAATGATATCCTGTTCAATGGCTTATCACAGTGTTCAAGCATGGTCATAAAATCCGCCAGTATTTGTGTAGGATGAAACTCATTGGTAAGACCATTCCAGACGGGTACACCTGCATATTTTCCAAGGTCCTCAACAATGTCCTGCCCAAAACCACGGTATTCGATCCCATCATACATACGACCCAGAACCCGGGCTGTATCTTTCATCGATTCTTTCTGCCCGATCTGTGAACCACCGGGTCCAAGATAAGAAACATGCGCACCCTGATCCATTGCAGCCACTTCAAAAGCACATCTTGTTCTGGTAGAAGCCTTCTCAAAAATAAGTGCAATATTCTTTCCTCCAAGTTTCTTCTTCTCGGTACCTGAACATTTGGCTTTCTTAAGCCGGACTGCCAGATCAAGAAGATAACTTATTTCCTCCGGACTAAAATCGAGTAGCTTTAAAAAATTTCTGTTGCGGAGATTAACTGACATGATGGTTAAAATATTTATTGATCAACTTAAAGGTACGAAAATAATAATAAATATTTTTAGAAAGGATAAAATAAATGGTTTAACGCTACAGGCTATGGGCTATAGGTCATCTTCATATTCCATGGTGATTTTGGATCCGATTCGTCGGAATCCACCATCAGTTTTCACTTCCTCTTTAAATATCCGGCTTTATAATTTTCAAGACTATCAACCCAAAGAACAAAAAGCTAAAAAATTCTTTGGATCAACAACTCGTACGTTAACCACCCAAAACAAATAATATATATGTTTTATAATATATTGTTTTGATCAGGTGTATATTTATAATTCTAAATTATTGAAATTAAAAAAAAATATTACATTTACATTTTTCAAAAATTACCAAATTCGTGAGATTCAGATACGGGTTATTTATTACAGTCATTTTTGCAATTACCAGCTTTTCCTGTAATGAAAGGAGAAGCAAATATATCAATCAGGGTGAGATACATTATTCCATAGATTATGTCGGCAAAATTGGCTCAATGCCCAAGGAACTGATGCCACAAAATCTTGTTGTTTCATTTAAAGGCGATAAGATTCTTTTCGAAATGATCTCACCTATTGGCCATTCAGGTATTATGAACCTGGCCAATCCCGAAAAAGAGATCTACGATACTTATTTGAGCCTGTTTACAATCAGATATTTTTATCCTTCCAAGCCCGATGAGACACGACCGGGTTTTGAAAATATGGATGGAATGGAAATAAGAAAAACTTCAAAATCAGCTGTAATATGTGGTTATAATTGCAAAAATGCCGAGGTCACATTTCCCTTTGACAGGAGAAAAGTTTTTAACATCTGGTATACGGACGAGATAAAAGTAAAAAATCCTAACATCTCTACTCCCTATTGTGAAATAGATGGTGTCCTTATGAGCTTCCTGTTCTTCATGGGTCATTCCATACTTCATTTCGAAGCTGAAACAGTCTATAAAAAAGATATCCCCGATAATACTTTTGATAGAAGAGAAAAATTCAGGAGAGTATCCAAGGAAGACATTGGTAAATTCATCGACAAGATGATTAATTTGTAGGACGCAGGGTATTACTTTTCGAATAAGTAATATTCTGAAAGTATTGTTCCTTGCTGACTTCTGCAAGATCTGTGAATTTAAATCCATCCCTTTCTGATAAGTATGGATTCAAAATTATTACCTTTGGATTGATTTTGAAACATACACTTTTGTGAACGAGGATTAATACTGCTGGAAATCAGAATTTACATGAAAAAAGAGAAAGAAGATAAAGGGAAAAAATCTGCAAAGAATTCCGGAAAATCTAAATCTTTCGTTGCTGATGAGAGGATTAGATTTGTATTTGGTATTCTCATAACAGGATTTGCAATGTACCTTCTTCTTGCATGTATTGCATATCTTTTCTGGTGGAAGACAGATTTGAGCATAGCAGCTTCAGATATTTTTTCGGGCTCCGAAATCCAGGTTAAAAACTGGTCTGGCAAGAGTGGGCACTGGCTTGCTGATATGATAATAGGTTTCGGGTTCGGATATGGTGCTTTTTTTATCCCGCTTATCTTTGGTTCTGTCGGATTATATCTGCTTGATTTTCCAAAGATCCGCCTCTGGAAGCTCATTACAAAGTTCACCTTCGGTACTATTATCCTGTCACTCCTGCTCGGATATATTTTTGGTGAGGCAGGAGGTTATCTCAAAAGTGGACCGGGAGGTGCTCAGGGGTATGAAATAACCAGATGGCTGAATGCTTTCATGGGCAAAATAGGAACCGGGATACTCATAACCTTTATTTCTATAACCTATCTGATTCTCGCACTAAAAATCCGCCCCGGTGTTCTCGGAATAAATATACCTTCTGTCTTCAGGAGGAAAAAAACTGATAATGAAAAGGATGATTCGGGTCAAAGCACTGTATTAAGCGGTAAACCTGATGATATAGAGTTTATAGTCAGAAACAGAACCGACAAGGTACTGAGAAATGAAAGTACTGACGGGAGTACTGTTTTATTGCATAAAGGATCCATCATTCACGATATTGACAGTAACAGCAAGGATGGGCAATCAGTCAGAGATGTTCCTATAAACATTAATAAACCGGAAATAGATGACCTCCTTCCTGATCATGAAGTGGAAAAAATAATGGAAAACTATGATCCCCGGCTTGACCTGTCGCACTATAAATTTCCACCCATTTCAATACTGAGAGAACATAGATCGGCAAGTGCTTTTGACAATACCGAAGTATTTGAGAACAAAGAGAACATTATTAAGACTTTAGGAGACCATAAAATAAGTATCCGGCATATTTCTGCCACTGTTGGTCCTACAGTTACATTATATGAGATTGTACCTGAGCGTGGTGTCAGGCTTGCACGCATCAAATCGCTCGAGAATGATATTGCACTTAACCTTTCAGCACTTGGCATACGAATTATTGCTCCAATTCCGGGAAGGGGAACCGTAGGTATTGAAGTTCCCAATAAGAAACCGGAAGTGGTTTCGATGAAATCACTTATTACCTCTAAAGCTTTCCAGGAGACCAAATTTGATATTGCTCTGGCGCTTGGACGAACTATAACAAACGATCCTTATATCATCGATCTTACAAAAATGCCACACCTCCTTGTGGCAGGAGCAACAGGACAGGGAAAATCAGTAGGTATAAATGCCATCATCACGTCTATCCTGTATAAAAAGCATCCTGCCGAAGTCAAGTTTGTGCTTATAGATCCGAAAAGAGTGGAATTGCCTCTCTATGCAAAAATTGAACGTCATTTTCTTGCGAAGCTTCCAGGTGAGGAGGATGCAATTATTACTGATACACAAAAGGTTATTAATACACTCAACTCCTTGTGTATCGAAATGGACAACAGACTTGAATTACTAAAGGGTGCACAGGCGCGTACAATAAAGGAGTATAATGAAAAGTTTATCTCCCGCAAACTGAATCCTGATAAAGGACATAAGTACATGCCTTATATTGTTCTTATTATTGATGAATTTGCTGATCTCATCATGACTGCCGGACGGGAGATTGAAGGTCCGATAGGAAGACTGGCTCAACTTGCAAGAGCTATCGGGATTCATCTGATAATTTCAACACAAAGACCATCGACAAATATCATTACCGGTTTTATTAAAGCTAATTTCCCGACTAGGATTGCATTCCGTGTATTTTCCTCCATCGACTCCAGAACAATAATTGACGCTACAGGTGCTGACAGGCTTGTTGGCCGTGGAGATATGCTCGTTTCGTCTGGTAGTGAACCTGTAAGAGTTCAGTGTGCTTTTATTGACACCCCTGAAATTGAGGAGTTGACAGAGTTTATCGGATCACAACATGGTTACGCAGATGCCATGCATTTACCGGAGTTTATTGACGACAGTGAATCCGGTTCATTAGAAGTTGATCTGAAAAAGAGAGACCCGATGTTTGATGAGGCTGCCAGGCTTGTTGTTCAGCATCAGCAGGGATCAACTTCACTTATACAGAGAAAACTGTCAATAGGGTATAACAGGGCAGGAAGAATAATTGACCAGCTCGAGGCAGCTGGCATTGTCGGACCTTTCGAAGGAAGTAAAGCGAGAGATGTTCTTTGTTCCGATCTTATCTTTTTGGAACAGATTTTGAAGCGACTTGAGTAAACAAGATAAGATGAGAAAATCATTATCATTATTATCCGTTTTACTTCTGATCTCTCTGAATCTGATTTCTCAAAGTGATCCTGAAGCTATTAAAGTCCTTGAGAGATTTTCTGCAGCCGCACTATCAGCTCCATCGGTATCTATGAAATTCGATCTGGTCACTGTTGATCAGATGGAAAGTACAAGCAATACTGTTCCCGGTTCAATCATCTTAAGCAAGGATAAATACAGACTCGATCTGGAAGATAACATAATCTGGTACAACGGTGAAATATCGTGGAACTATATGCCGGCGGAAAATGAGGTTACTATTACAAAACCTGACAAAAATGACGAATCATTTCAGAACCGCCCCTCTTCCATTTTCTCGATGTATAAAGAAGACTACAGGAACAGGCTTGTGGAAGAAACCAGCGATCGGTATATAATTGATTTATATCCTGAAGATATCAAAAGTGACCTTATAAGAATAAGACTGGCAATTGGTAAATCATCAATGAACCTCAGAACACTCGAGTATAAAAACAGAAATGGTATGATCATTACACTGATTGTCAAAGACTATGACCTTAAACAGAGACCTGACCAATCATTTTTTAACTTCTCACCATCTAAATATAAAGACATTGAGGTAATAGATATGCGCTGATTCCGGTATGGTTATCTTTCCGGATAAGCTATCCTTGCATGATAAATATTTGAAAGCCTTTTCACGAAAACTCTCTTGATTTCAGTAATGTCTTTGAAAGTAAGTGGTGTTTCAGAGTATTGGCCATCCTGCTCCTGGATATAAATAATTCTTTCAACAAGCTCATTTATATTATCTTCCGAATAGTTAGCAAGGGTTCTTGATGATGCTTCAACAGCATCAGCCATCATAACTATAGCAGTCTCTTTTGAAAATGGTTTGGGACCGGGATAGGCAAAATCTTTTTCCCTGTTACTGTTCCTTGGATTCTGATCAAGAAATTTCTTGTAGAAAAAGTATGCTACCGTTGTACCATGATGGGTTTGTATAAAATCGATTATAGGTGACGGAAGTTTATATTTTTTTGCGAGTTCCACACCTTCGCTTACATGACTGATAATGAATTTTGAACTCTTCAATGGATTCAGTCTGTCATGAGGATTGAATCCTTCCGGCTGATTTTCAATAAAATACTCTGGATTAATAATCTTCCCGATATCATGATAAAGGGCTCCTGTGCGGACAAGAAGATGATTAGCACCAATCGCTGTGGCTGCCTCCCCTGCAAGATTAGCTACCTGCAGTGAATGCTGGAATGAACCGGGTGCTTCCTCTGCCAGTCGCCTTAATAGTGGCTGATTTGTATCGGATAGTTCAAACAATGTAGCATCAGACAGAAATCTGAATGTTTTTTCAAAAACAAAAATAAGAGGATAGCTAAGTAATAATAGTACACCGTTTCCGGCAAACCACATGTAATTCTTCCAGTTCATATTGACAATGCTTCCTTCCTGCATTACTCCGATTCCGAAATAAACCAAAGAATAGGTAAGAACGACCATCAATGTAGAAAAAAACAATTTAGACCGCCTGTATATGGTTGTAAGTGAAAATATTGCAACAACACCTGCAATAAAGTTCATAAAAATAAATTCAAAAGAATTAGGTACAATGAAACCTGCAAGCATAATAGCAACCAGGTGAATAAAAAGAGCAAGCCTTGCGTCATAGAATGTTCTTATAACAACAGGAATTATTGCAAATGGAATAAGAAAGATGACTGCGTTGGGTAAATAAATCACCAGACGTGTAATTATATAGAATAGCAGAATAATCAGTATTATAAAAAAAGTTTTTTCAGTTGAATTAAGAACCTCGCGCCTGAAATTATACATGAACAAATAAAGTACAAGGTAACATGCCGACACCAGCATCAATCTCCCTAAGAGAACAAACCACCGGTCATAAAGTCCCAGTCTTTTTTCAAATTCCTTTTTAAGTGATTCAAGGATCATATATTTTGAATCATTCACTATTTCTCCATGTGATATAATAAGCTCTCCTTTCTGAACCAGGCCGCGGCTAAGGCTGATCTCTCTGATCAGCCTGTCTTTTACAGCAGTTGAAGTTACTTCGTCATAGAAAAGGTTAGGCTTAACATAATTGTAAAGAGCAGTTGAGGCAACAAAAGAGGCTGCTCCTTTCTCTTTCGAATCCAGCAGTCTCTGTTCAATCTCATCTTTTTTGTTATTTGCATACTGGTAAGCATCTTTCTGCTCTAATACATTACTTAATTTCCACTGTTCTGCAATTCTGCCCTTTACAACAGTAATCTCATCCTTGGTTAGATCAGCGGAAGCCGTAACATCATTAACTTCCAGAATACCTTTCTTATAAATATCTGACAGTATCGTTGCCAACTCTTTTCTGATTGTATTAAATACAGCTGTGGAAAAAGGTGGTTTATCTGACTCAATACTGTCATATAGTTCGTTAAGATATTTTTCAAATTCCTTAATTTCCGTTGTGTCAACTTCCGAATCGTATCTGAAAAAAGGAGTAAAGTTCTTAATTATACTATCGCGTTCACGAGTAATAACATTTTCAGATTTCAGGATAGGAAAATCCCATGGAGCAATTAAGGCTACACGTAACCATGGCTTGCCTTTCTGAAATTCATACCTGAATTTACCTTCCCGGGGTGAGATAATGACAACTAAAGCTATGCTTAGAATGAAGAAGACAAGATGAGTAAGATATTTCTCGCCTTTCTTCCATTTTTTTAGTAGTTCAAACATTATTTAAAGAATTATTTACATCTTAATATAAAATGCAAAATTAACTGATTTTTTAAATAATTGCTTTTTTCAATTTAACATCGGTTATACCGGAGGTTGCAAACTATTTAGTAATTTTGAAACAAAACCAATCAAATATGGCACAATTTATATGCGAGAATGTTTATGTTCCTCTTCGCTCAGGTTCTTCACACAGATCTGAAATGCTGAGTCAGATCCTGTTTGGCGAAAAATATATAATTCTTGATAAATCGGGCAGCTGGATGAAAATAGAATCTCTTTTCGATAGTTATACCGGCTGGATCGACATGAATCATCTCCAACATTCTGACGATAATGATAAATCGGACGGTCATATACTGAACCGCTCCTTACTATGTTATAAAACTGACAAAACTAAAATGGTCCTAGAAGCAGGATGTGAAATTTATAATCCTGATTTTGAGAACAAAACATTTACTATCGGGAAAAATATTTACACAACCTGCCCTGAATTTAATAACAACTTTATTACTATCAGCAAAACTCTGGCTGACAGCGCCATGAGATTCATAAACAGCCCATACATCTGGGGAGGTCGTATTCCATCTGGTATAGACTGTTCAGGATTTACACAACTGGTTTATAAGCTTCATGGGATTCAGATACCCCGTGACAGTTGGAAACAATCAGAAGCCGGAAAAGAAATCAGCTTTGTTGAAGAAACAATACCAGGTGATCTTGTTTTTTTTGATAACGAAAGAGGTATTATCTCTCACGTAGGAATGATACTTTCAAGAGGTCTGGTTATTCATGGCTCCGGACGGGTCCGCATTGACACTATAGATCACCAGGGAATATTCAAACCGGAGATTGGCAGGTATTCACATCATCTGCGTACTATCAGGAGAATCATTAAATAGCATCTCCGCCATCAACAAATATGGAATCTTCCCCAGATTCCCGGGATTTCCTTACTCCAACCGTCAAACTTCGCTTTGATCTTCTGGTTGCCCCTTCATATCCCGTGATATCATTGAATCCACAAGCTTGATAAGAGCTTCTTCCTCCAATATTGCCTTTGATTCAATCTCACGGCCTTTTTTAATAATGTCAACAGTAAAAGCTTTGTCATCCAGCCCCATGGAATTGATTTTCACATTCAGGAATGCACCTCTGATGCATGACCGCAGAGCCAGTACGCCAACAGCCGCATCAGTTACAGAACTGGGATTTCCTTTTTCGACCATTTCCCTTAATAATTCGAAACCCTCAAAAGCTGTTTCCATAACCTTGAATGGAATAAGTGTGGCATTTTTTGTAGCTTCCTGAATTCTATTATTCCTCGTTATCTTATCTTCTTCCGCTTTTTTGGGCAGTGCGTATGCAGCAATTATTTTATTAAAGGCTTCCGTATCTTCATCGACAAAATGGAGGAGTCTGTTCTGGATATTTTTCCCTTTTTCTGCCCAATCCGAGAATTCTTTCCATCTGTCATCCCATCCACGTTTATGGCTTGACAAGTTTGCAACCATGGTTCCCAGTGCCACACCAAGTGTTCCTATATATGATGCAACAGAGCCTCCCCCGGGAGCAGGTGTTTCTGAGGCTGTGATTTCCATGAATGATTTAAGGTTCATGTTAATAAGCCTGTTTTTATCCTCCTTTGTCATGACATATTCAATTATTTTTTCTTCTGGTATGAATTGATATAATTCATTAAGGCCCATTGATTTAACAGCGATCTTTATCATCTCATCATCAGATACACCTGCTGATCTCTGTTGCTTTGCAAGAAAATATCGCCCTGCATCAAGCATTGCTTTCAGAGGAATAAGACCTACCAGTTCCGATCCGGTTACTCTGATTCCCCTGGCATCAGCTTTCCGGCAGACTTCGTCAAAAGCAAGATGCACAGGTGTAACTGAAATGTTTGTAAGGTTCATAGAAATCTGGGCTATTCCGAATTCCTTAAGGTACCAGCCGATTGCCTTGACGCATTTTAGTGATCCGGGAATCATTACCTGATTGCTGTTTTCATCCGTTACAACCTTCCCGGTAACAGTATTACCTTCCCTCAATGGCCTGCCCTTCTCTCTGACATCGAATGCAATCGCATTTGCCCGTCTTATCGATGTAGTGTTCAGATTGACATTAAATGCAACCAGAAAATCTCTTGCCCCTATTGCGGTTGCTCCAGTTCTTTCGTTGAACAGTGCAGGTCCGTAATCAGGTTTCCAGCGAGGATCCGAAAGCTTCTTTTTAAGTCCTTCATATTCCCCGGCCCTTATATTAGCCAGATTTCGCCTTTCTTCATTTAAAGCTGCATTCTCATAGCAGTAAACCGGTATCTGCAATTCATTTCCTACTCTTTCAGCAAGTCTTCGTGCATAAATAACAGTTTCTTCCATTGAAATACCTGAGACAGGAATAAAAGGACATACATCTGTTGCTCCCATACGTGGATGCTGGCCGTGATGCCCGGACATATCAATTACTTCCCGAGCCTTCCTGATTGCAAGAAAAGCAGCTTCAGAGACCTCTTCAGGCGTTCCGACGAAAGTGACAACCGTACGGTTAGTGTCTTTACCCGGATCAACATCAAGCAATTTTACTCCGGCAACCGATTCAATAGCATCTGTTATCTGTTTAATGGTCCCCATGTCCCTGCCTTCGCTGAAATTCGGAACACATTCTATAATCTTCTTCGTCATCAATAAATCTCGTTTGTTTTACCCTTCTGCTTTTTTCACTCCCCAACTTATTTGTTACACCCTCCTGCCTGTGCGATTGACCTCCCTGCCGGCCGCGATTCACCCCCCAGCCCCCCTAAAGGGGATTTAATTCGGAGCAGATTATTAGCCCCCCTTTAGAGCCTGTCCCGCGAAGCGGGAGGGGTTGGGGGGTCTATGTCTATTACTTTTCCTTTAAGTATTACTGTATCAATAAGGTTGCTGCCATAAGCATACGGCATAAACTCATATGACGGTATCTCTTTGGTTATAAAAACATTAGCCACCTTGCCCCTGGCAATCGATCCATGTGTTTCAGAAAGATTCATGGCATATGCCGAGTTTATTGTTACTGCATTGATTACCTCTTCAGGCAGCATTCTTAACCTGATACATCCCAGCGACATAACCAGTTTCATATTACCTGAAGGGGATGAGCCGGGATTGTAATCGGATGCCATAGCCACTGGCAGACCTGCATTGATCATCTTTCTTGCCGGAGGATCTGGCAAACCAAGGAAAAAAGCTGATCCAGGCAGCAATGTTGGCATAGTCTCCGATCCAATAAGCACATCAATTTCCTCATCACCTGTCCTCTCAAGATGATCAACTGAAAGTGCATTGTACTTCACGCCTACCTGCACCCCACCGGAATAATCAAGTTCATTGGCATGAATCTTAGGTGTAAGACCATATTTCAGCCCTGTCATCAGTATTCTCTCGGTGTCGTCCACGGTAAAAAAACCCCGGTCACAAAACACATCAATAAAATCTGCCAGTTCTTCTGAAGTGACAGCCGGTATCATTTCATTTATAATAAGATCAACATATTCCTCCCTGTTTTGTTTATACTTCTCAGGAACCGCATGAGCACCCAGAAACGTGGCTTTTACTTCAAGCGGACAGCTCTCTTTTATTCTTTTCACCACCCTAAGCATCTTGATCTCATCGTTCAGTGTAAGACCATATCCACTTTTTATTTCAACAGCACCTGTACCAAGTGTGATTATCTCGTTAATCCTGATCATTGATTGATGGAACAGGTCATTTTCTGATGTTTCGTGTAACCGTTTAGCGGAGTTAAGTATCCCTCCTCCCCTTTTTGCGATCTCTTCGTATGATAATCCGCGGATTTTACCGGTATACTCCAGTTCGCGGCTTCCCGAATACACCAGGTGTGTATGAGGATCGCAAAAAGATGGAAAAACAAATCTGCCAGAAGCATCCAGGATCCGCAGCGGTTGGCTTTTTACTCCTAAACCACTCATATCCAGATCCTTCATTGCACCAAAATCACTTATTACATCATTTTCAATATAAAGAAATGCATCCTCAATATTACCGAGTTTCGACATCTTCTGACCGCAAACCTTAATTTGTGGAATATCCTCGGTCTGGACAAGACATCGAATATTCCTTATCAATAATCCCATATAAGTGTAAAGTCTAAAACAACTTCCTAAGGTAGCAAATATTAAAAAAACAGATTATAATTTCCTTTTTTCTTTATCTTTAGCTCCTTAATCCAAAAATGTAACCTGTGAAGAAGACCTTTTCTGTTTTAGTATTAACACTTCTGGTGTTTCCGGCATCTGCTCAGGAATCAGATGTCAAATCGGGATGGAACTTTGGTGTTCTTCCTGCCATTACTTTCGATACTGATCTTGGTTTCCAGTACGGAGGGCTGATAGATCTTTACAACTATGGAACCGGTGATATTTACCCGGATTATTATCACAAACTTTACCTTGAAGTATCGCGATTCACAAAGGGAAGCGGAATATACAGGTTCAATTACGATTCAGAACACCTGATTCCGGGGATCAGGCTCTCATCCGACCTCGCGTATCTACCCGATCAGGCCTATGATTTTTATGGATTTAACGGTTATGATGCCGTAATTAACAAGGACTGGATCGATTCAGAATCGACTGAGTATGTCACAAGAATGTTCTATCGTTTTAAACGTATGCTTTTAAGGTTTAAAAATGATTTCGAGGGAAAACTTACAGGTGATAAACTTCGGTGGAGTGCAGGTTTTACAATCCAGCATTTTAAAATTTCATCAGTTGACCTTGACAAGCTCAATAAAGGCAAAGATCCTGAAGACCGCCTTCCGGATACTCTGGGTTTATATGAGCTTTACCAGGACTGGAATATATTAACTGATCAGGAGGCAGACGGAGGTCTTATCAATACAGTAAAAATAGGTTTAACCTACGACACACGTGATAACAGGCCTAATCCGATGAAAGGCATATGGACAGAGGCGGGCATAGAGACATCCCAGGAGTTTCTGGGAAGTGAGGCTTCCTTTGGCAAATTCTTTTTTACTCATCGTCAGTATTTTACTCTTATTCCCTTTGATCTTGCATTTGCTTACCGGTTAGGTTACCAGCAGACAATTTTCGGAGAAGTTCCTTTTTACTACCAGTCACAGGTTATAGTATCTGCTTTGAGAGGTGCAACTTCAGAGGGTCTTGGAGGGTCCAAAACATTACGCGGTGTATGGCGAAACAGGATAGTTGGTGATGGGTTCTTTTATGGAAATGCAGAATTACGGTGGAAAGCTGTTCGCTTTAATTTTATAAATCAAAACTTCTATATAGGCGTAAACGGATTTTCCGATTTCGGACTGATTACTGACAAAATAGAATTTACTGAACCCAACCTTACCAATACAGGCTATAACTCGTCAGATTTTTTCAGTGATGATGCTGAAAAAATCCATGTAAGCGCAGGTATCGGTTTAAGGGTGGTTATGAATGAGAATTTTATCATAGCAATAGATCTCGGAAAAGCACTTAATGACCAGGATGGTGGTATCGGATTCTATATGGGGCTAAATTATCTGTTCTAGGGTAATCATATTAGAATCCCTTCAGAAAATACCCGAGGGCAACACCAAGATAGTTACCGACAACATAACCGATAATACCGACTGTAATGCCGGTTATTATAACATCTTTATTTTTAAGCGCTGCAGCTACAACTGGCACAAACGGGGGAGAAAAAACAAAAGCTGTCGTAGTGATCAGATAGTCATCTGCATTTACTTTGAAGATCTTTGACAATATAAGGTGAAGCGACAAAGATCCTAAATATGCCCATGCCACAAATGCAAACAAACCCAGAAATCCTATTGTGAACATATCCTTAAGATCTGCCATTGAAGCCACAGTAAGTGAAAAGATGAGAATAAAATACATACCTAGCTGAAATGTCTTCTTAATTCTATTAAGCCAGTTGATTAAGGATCCGATAATAGCCAGAGTTGTAATGGAAAGAATTACGACAACCATTTGTGAAATATCTGGCAGTAAAAGGCTTATGCCGAACGAAACGGCAAAGATCAGAATTGAGATACCCAAAGCCTGAATAAGAGGCAATAATGTACCTCTTCTGAACATTCCCGAATAGTCTTCAAAGCTTTCAGCTTCCGCAATTGTACCTTTAACTTCTCGATTATCATTATAATGTTTGAATGGTGGAAGAATAGCCCTGAATATACGTGGTCCAGCAGTTATAAAGAAAATAATTGTTATGGCACCCATAATCATGTCATAGGTGCTTGTCATAATAAACAGGTTAGGATCGATATTGAGGGCCAGCTTAAGCGAAACAAGATTAGGAGTACCTCCACTATAGACTCCGATAAGCATTCCCGCCACTTTCCAGCTGTCAGGAACGACACTCCCAAAAATAAAGTAACCTGAGCCTACTATAATAATAACAGAAAACATTGCGAGTATCATTGAGACAAAGCCTCCTTTCGCAAATCTTAACCATCTGCGTATATTTAAAGAGAACAGCAGTAGAGGGAAAGCCAGAGGAACCACGATCGAGGTAAGCAAATCCTGGACAGAAGCGATAGAGTTTACTTGGGCATCTCCCTGAACCAGTGTCCCGTTATCAAGAAGAGTTGCCATCTCCTGCTCCGGAAGAGCAGCCCTGCCCTGTAAGGCAAGCTTGTAAGCATCACTACCTTCCGGCAATATTCCCGTGCTTCCTAGCAGAAGTCCGAATCCATAAGCCAGAACAATTGAACCCAGCTTTCTGAAAAAAGACCACCTTTTGCACATATAGACTATTACGAGCGGGAAGGTGAAGTAAAACAAAACAAGGAGGAGAATTCTAATCATAGGGATATACATAATTGTATAACCAAATATAAATAAAGCGACTTATCCAAAGGCAAATCGCCTGAAAAATAGGCTTTTATGCTTATTAATATTAAGCTTTAATCACACTCATCAAAGCTTTTCCTGTACTGTTCAATTGCTTTAAGGCTCATTCCCATGCTTGAGAAGCCTCCGTCGTGATAGAGGTTTTGCATTGTTACCTTACGGGTAAGATCCGAAAAGAGCACAATACAATAATCAGCACACTCCTCAGAGGTAGCATTACCAAGAGGTGACATTCGTTCAGAAAAATCGACCAGGGACTCAAATCCGTGGATACTGCTGCCGGCTGTTGTAGGTGTGGGGGATTGTGAAATAGTGTTTATTCTTACTCCCCTGTCCCTTCCATAAATGTATCCGAACGATCGTGATATTGATTCGAGGAGTGCCTTGGCATCCCCCATATCATTATAACCTGTAAGAGTCCTCTGGGCAGCTACGTATGATAGAGCTACCACTGATCCCCATTCTTTGATTGCATCATATTTGTAGGCTGTCTGAAGTATCCGGTGAAAGCTAAGTGCTGAAATATCAAAGGTCTTTAGCATATTTGCATAATCTGTTTGCTCATACGGGATATCTTTTCTGACATTTGGTGACATCCCGATAGAATGAAGAATAAAATCAAACTGACCACCAAAGTGAGACATAGTGTTGGTAATAAGTTTCTCAATATCTTCCATACTGGTTGCATCAGCGGGTATTACCCTGCTTCCTGTAAGCAGTGCAAGTTCATTGATTGTACCCATCCTGACAGCAACAGGAGAGTTGGTTAGAATTAGCTCAGCACCATGCTGCCAGGCTTTTAAAGCGACCTGCCATGCAATTGATTTGTCATTAAGAGCACCGAAAATTATTCCTTTTTTATCCTTTAAAAGGCCTTCACTCATACTAAATAGATGTTAATGGTTATTAGATTTGCCGGAGAAACCAGGGATTGCCAATTAGTTTAGAGCAGCATGTAACAACTCTCTTGCATTTTTTATGGCCGTTTCCGTTATTTCACTGCCGCTCAGCAATCTGGCAACCTCAAGTATCCTTTCATCGTCTGATAACAATTTAACACGTGTTATTGTTGAGTCTCCGGATTCATCTTTATATACATGAAAATGTTTTGTCCCTCTAGAAGCAACCTGGGGAAGATGTGTAATATTAACAACCTGCATATATTTGCCCATCGCGGCAAGTATCTGCCCTACCTTATCAGCCACTTCCCCTGATACACCGGCGTCTATCTCATCAAAAATTATTGTCGGAAGATTTGTATTTTTTGTAAGAAGTGATTTAAGGCTTAACATAACCCTTGAGAGTTCCCCTCCGGAAGCGATCCTTGCAATATTTTCCGGTTTTACCTGTTTGTTGGCAGAAAATAAAAAATCAGCGTCATCAGTTCCGGACGGAGTAAACTCTTTTGTTTTAGACAAAGAGATCCTGAACTTACCGTTGGGCATTCCAAGTTGTTTCAGCAGGTCTGTGATTCTAAGTTCAACGTCTTGCAGAACAGCTTTTCTCTTTTCTGACATCTCGTTTGCGATAGTAACCATAGAATTAACCTCCCTGTTGAGTAGAGATTCGAGTTCTGCGAGACGCTCATCGCTCACAGCAATAGATTGAATGAGATTACCTATCTCTTCTTTTTTACTGATCAGTTCATCGAGGTTTCTGACCCTGTGCTTCTGTATCAGCAGATAAAGGTGATCAAGCCTTTCATTAATTTGTGTCAGACGCTGCGGATCTGCTTCTATGCCAGCTGAAAGTTTTTCAATTTCCCCGGCAAGATCATCCAGTTCAATATAAACTGAATCTGTCCTGGAAAAAAGAGTGTCTCCATCAGGTAAGAAAGATTTGATTTTATCAATAAATGTTTTAACATCTCTGAGCTTCGCCAGGATTGATGTTTCATCTGATGACAGAAGATGTGATGAGTTTTCGAGTGCCATTTTTATTTCCTCAGCATGTTCCAGAAGTTCCTGTTCCTTTTCCAGTTCTTCCTGTTCACCGTGTTGAAGTCTTGCTTCCTCCAGCTGGTCAAGCTGAAACTGATAATATTCAAGGTCCGCTTTATTCCTTTCGGTCTTTTCCTTCATTTCGCCGTATTCCTTTTTCAACTTCCGGTAATTACTATAAACGATCCTGTAGTCATTCTTCAGTTTCAGAGTTCCTGCAAATGAATCAATTACATTAAGCTGAAAAGAATTATCATTAAGCATCAGTGTCTGGTGCTGTGAATGAATATCAATTAGTTTATCGCCAAGTTCTTTTAATAGATTTACAGTTACAGGTGTATCATTAATAAATGCACGTGATTTTCCTGCAGGATTAATTTCTCTTCTTAATATTGTAACCGGGTCATAATCAAGCTCATTGGAGGCAAAGAACTCTTCAAGATCATAATCTTCAATTTTAAATATCCCTTCGACAACACATTTTTCATTTTTATCCAGCAGTACTGAAGTATCGGCTCTGGTACCCAGTATGAGCGAGAGTGCGCCAAGAAGTATTGTCTTGCCAGCACCTGTTTCACCGGTGATAATAGTAAGGCCGTTTTCAAGTTCAACGTCCAGTTCCCTGATTAATGCATAATTTTGAACGAACAGTTTAGTAAGCATGACCTCGTGTTAAGGTAAATTGGCAGAAGTGATCTTTTCGTATTTTGTTTTATTTGAAGGATCTATTTCGGTAAGTATCTGTATAACCCTGCTCTTCTCCTCGGGGAATGCTTCGGAAAAGATATTTACCAGCTCATCTGATTTTGACTCCATCACTACCTGTACAAGGTACATAAAGGGATCGGGTTTTCTTCTGTAAACATCCTGTATAAGTCTCAGACTTTCAACAATACTGGTTCTTGCTTCAGCTAATCTCGATTCCATCCTATCCAGTCCGTTGATATCATACTCGTAAATAAACTGTCTGACTCCTTCGTACTCCTTGTTAAGAATATTTTTACTAAGCCAGTACCGGTTCCGGTTCCTTGAACCATCATATGGTTTCCATCCAGCTTCAGGTGCATTCTGGGCATTTGTTACTATCTTCTCGGCCATCTGAAAAAATTCAGTTCCACCTTCAAGAGCAAATGAATCATAATCAAATCCAAGAATAATGTAGGTATAATATGCCAGTACAGAAACAAGGTTTGAACGATGAGTGCTTGGATCAAACTCGAGAGGCTGAAACTCTACATACCTGAACTGGAAATTGTTATCAATAAAATTCAACAATGTTGTATTATATGTCGTATTATAAACAGGTCTGCGTAACTGGATCTGGATTGTTCCCCTGAATTCATCTGCGGAAAGCTGCTCTGTCAGATTAATGAGAATATTACAGTCGATCCTCTCAGCATAACTATATACATGGTTAGTCCAGACTGTATTATTCATGAACTCGTAAATTTGACGTTGCATTGTTTCAAAGACCTGACGGTTTGACCCCTGAATTTTTTGTGCCGTAATCTGAACATTGCAATTAAGTTCCTGAGAATAAATCACTCCCGGCAACAAGATTAAAACAGTAATAATCCAGTATTTCCGAATACGTTTAAACATTATTCAAACAAATTGATCATTGAAATAATCTTGCCGAGTATATTTCTGGCAGCCTCTTCCTTTGATTTCAACTCAAATTTATTAATATTATTGTTTCTGTCGATTATTGTGATTTTGTTGGTATCAAATCCGAATCCTGCACCATCATCACTCAGCGAATTAAGAACAATCAGGTCGAGATTTTTCTTTTGGAGTTTTGCCCTGGCATTTTCTATTTCATTATTCGTTTCAAGTGCAAAACCTGCCAGGATCTGTGAAGGTTTTTTCCGTTTTCCCAGGGCTTCAGCTATATCGGTTGTTGGTTTGAGTTTTAATATCAGTTCATTTTCCGTCTTCTTTATCTTTTTTTGTTCAATCTGTTCAGGTGAAAAATCAGCCACAGCAGCAGAGAGAATTGCGATATCGCAGGACGAAAATCTGGCAATACATTCATTTGCCATCGATTCAGCAGTTGTAACATCAATAATTTCAATGAAACTGTTGTCCGGCACTAAGTTTACAGGTCCCAGTACAAGCTGAACTTCTGCGCCATATTCTGCAGCAATATCAGCAAGTGCAATACCCATTTTACCGGTAGAATAATTACTCAGGAAACGGACCGGATCGACAGGTTCGCGAGTAGGGCCTGCATTAATAAGGACTTGTTTACCTTTCAGAGGGTTATAACTTTTTTTTTTAAAAAAGTTGTTGATCTCCTTCACAATATCTTCCGGTTCTGCCAGCCGGCCTTTGCCGGTAAGTCCACTGGCAAGCTCTCCGCTTGCGGGATCAAGAATAAAATTCCCGTTTTTGCGAAGTATATCAATATTTTTCTGTGTTGAAGGATGCTTTAGCATATCAACATCCATTGAGGGAGCAATAAAAACCGGACAGCGTGCTGACAAAAATGTAGTAAGAAGAAGATTATCTGCGATACCGTTAGCCATCTTGGCAATTGTGTTGGCAGTAGCAGGCGCAATTAAAAACAGACTGGCCCACATTCCGAGCTCAATATGACTATTCCAGCTGCCGCTTTCATAATTAATAAACTCTGACATTACCGGATGTCCTGATAAGGTGGCAAGTGTGAGAGGTGTAATAAATTTCTTTGCATGGTCAGTCATAATAACTTTTACCTCAGCCCCTGCCTTAACAAGTAACCTTATTATGGAGGCAGTTTTATAAGCTGCTATTCCCCCTGTTAAACCAACAAGTATATTCTTACCTCTCAGCATCAGTAATTACTGTTTCTTTACAGGACTCTTTTCAGGATTCCTGTAAAAGATTTTCTCTTCCTCAAGTTCCTGCAATGCAATCAGGGTTGGTTTGGGAAGTCTTTCATAAAATTTTGAAATCTCAATCTGCTCGCGGTTCTCAAACACTTCCTCCAGATTATCTGTATAGGAAGCAAATTCCTCAAGCTTCTTGTTGAGTTCCTGCTTCATTTCAACTGCAATCTGATTTGCTCTTCTCGAAACAACAACTACTGTCTCATATATGTTACCTGTGTCTCTGATCATCAGGTCCAGATTGCGCGTTACTGTTGTTACCGGTGCCGTTGATTTTCTGTAATCCATATTCATTTATTGATTATCAATTCCGATATCCGAAGATCCTGCTCTCAGAAAATTGTAAGTATCCTGATAAATTTTCTGGACCTCCTTTGAATACTTGCTTTCGGGAAATTCTTCCATGAAAGAATAATATTCATCCAGTGTATCCTGGTATCTCTCCATTTGTCTGCTGGCAAAGCTTTTTTCAGCATAAAGGAAAAGTGAGCTAAGCTTAAGATACATCATTTCTTCCCTATACTTTGAATCAGAATATTCTTTTAGACTGTTAGTAAGAGCCACAATCGCAGCCCTGTATTGTTTCATTTCATAATACAGCTTTGCGCTGAGGTAAGATTTTTCAACCAGGCGTTCCTCAAGCTCCCTGATAAGCATTTTAGACTCCTCATCCTTTGGACTGTTTGGATATCGGTTTATAAAAATATTAAATCCTTCTAAAGCATTTCTTGTGTTCGCCTGATCGAGCCTCGGTCTGGGAGAAATGTTATAATCGCACTTTGCAGCCATAAAATTTGCTTCCTCGGCATATCTCCCAAAAGGGTATTGCTCAACAAAAGTTTTAAAATAACTACCTGCTGTATAATAATCCCTCATCCCGTAAAAACACTGGGCATTCATCCAGCTGAGTTCCTCAGCTTCTTCCGTTGCCCGGTATCGTGGTAAAATCTGACCTAACAACTCCGATGCCTTAACATACTGTCCTTCCTCAAAATATTCCTTCGCTTTCGCTTTTTTCAGCTCATAATCAGTGCTTTTCAGCAGTTTTTCATATTCCCCGCAGGAAACTGCCAATAATGAAATTATCAATATGATATATATTTTAGCCCTCATCGAAAAAAATGTTGCGCAAAATTATGGATTTTTTTTTATTTCACCATATAAACATAATAATAATGGTTTTATTTCACCAGTGAGCACACATAAGCCAAATTAGGTATAAATAGGTATTAAGGTATTATTTGATTATCCTTACTTTTATGCCCAACTTCTTAATAACGTATTCGACTATGGATATATTCGACAAAATTAAATCAAACAAAGGTGCACTTGGTCAGTATTCAGATATGGGCCATGGTTATTTTATGTTTCCGAAACTTGAAGGGGAGATTGCTCCCAGAATGAAATTCAGAGGCAAAGAGGTATTGAACTGGAGCTTAAATAATTATCTCGGATTAGCTAATAATCCGGAAATAAGGCAGAATGATGCAGAATTCGCTGCAAAATATGGACTTGCCTATCCAATGGGCGCAAGAATGATGTCGGGTCATACCTCGATACATGAAAAATTTGAGCAAATGGCAGCAGAGTTTACAGGGAAAGAGGATGCATACCTGTTGAACTATGGATACCAGGGAATGCTTTCAATAATCGATGCCCTTGTTGACAGGCACGATGTTATTGTTTATGATTCAGAATCCCATGCCTGCATAATGGATGGACTCAGACTTCATATGGGAAAGAGATTTGTGTTTCCTCACAACGATATCGAAAGTTGTGCAAAACAGTTACAGAGGGCAACAAGGATAACTGAAGAAACCAATGGCGGGATACTTATTATTACAGAAGGTGTTTTCGGTATGGCGGGCGATCTTGGCAAGCTTGACAGGATTGCCGCTCTAAAGAAGAAATATAACTTTCGCTTTCTGGTCGATGACGCCCATGGTTTTGGTACAATGGGAGCTACTGGTGCCGGGACAGGAGAACATTTTGGTGTTCAGGATCAGATAGATGTATATTTTGCAACATTCGCAAAAGCAATGGCAGGGATTGGAGGATTCGTATCCAGCACAAAAGAAGTGGTAAACTACCTTCGCTATAATCTGAGATCGCAGATCTATGCAAAAGCTTTACCGATAGCAATGACTCTCGGAGCTATAAAAAGACTTGAACTTATTCAGGCACATCCTGAATACAAGGACAAGTTATGGATTATTGTAAGAGCTCTTCAGAAAGGACTCCGGGAAGCAGGTCTTGACCTTGGAAAAACCGAATCGCCTGTCACTCCCGTCTTTATGAAATGCGACCTTACACAGGTTACCCAGCTTATCTATGACCTCAGGGAAAACTTTAATATTTTCTGCTCTGCAGTTATTTACCCTGTTGTGCCAAGGGATGTTGTTATGTTAAGGCTTATTCCGACTGCAGCACATTCACTGGAGGACGTAGAGTACACAGTAAATGCTTTCAGAGAGATTAAGAGAAAGATCGATAACAACGAATATCCGCATGAGATGGCCGACTTTTCAAAGTAGTGGCATATTATCCGGCAGCAAAATTTCCTGAACTTTTTTGAACAATTTCTGCCATTGGCTGGTTATAAAGCTAAAGCCTGGATTTATTTACTGAAAGTCCAATTTTGCGATAGCCTCAAAAACCTCAACATGAAAATCAGAAAGGAAAAGGACCTGAATAATCTGTTGAAAGGATATAACATGTTATTATACTTTGCAGGTAGCATGATAATGATTGAACCTACAGAAGAATGCATTGTTGATTTCTGGACAAACGGGATTCTGAAAACATTGCCTGTCACAAGCATGAATACAAGGTTTATCTGTGCTGCTGCGGAACTCAGAAAATCATGTGAAGATAAAACCCAGTGTATAAATATTCTACGGCATGATTACAACAGACTGTTCGGAGACTTAAGACTAGCTTCACCTATTGAGTCGATCTCTCACAAAAATGACGATTACAAAGCAATAAATCATACACAAAATGTTACAGAGTTTTATAATTCATACGGATGGAAGTCACAATTCAGAGGCGAATTACCTGATGACCACCTGGGAGTTGAATTACTTTTTCTTACCTGTTTGATTGAAAAATATATCACCTTCGATGATGAAGCCTGCCGCAGGGAAATGAGAAAAGAGTTAAAACGTTTTATCGATGGCCATCTGCTGTCATGGATTGAGGGATGGAACAATCTGGTACAGGAGAATGCACAGACACATTGCTATAAGGGAATAAGTACTCTGATATTTGCTACAGTTGAAGATCTGAATGAACTATTTACCTGAATGGAGAATTTGCGATAGAAATTAAAAATTCGGATTAAACAAATTGATTATGGCTCCGAAATAATATTCCCGCCATCCTTCAGCTATATCAGCAAAGTCTTTATCAGGAATATTTGTATGCTCAACATTTACAACCGAATCATCCCTGTCTTTTTCAATAGTCATAGTGACTATTGACTCTTCAGACTGATCGCCGAAATACCACTCCTGGACTACTTTCTTGTCAGGGATAAATTCGATATTTTTTCCTGTTATATCACCTTCCCATAATGTAAATTCTGCCCCCGGAATAGCACTCATTTCTGCAGGATAACCAGACCATAATTCAATAAGAGCTGGATTAGTCAATGCAGCATATACATCGGATGGTTCAGCATTTATCTTGAAAGTTTTTTTGAAAGTTTTCATAACAAAAGTTGATTTTCATAATTCTGCCAGAAATCGTTCTGCATCTATAGCAGCTATACATCCTGAACCTGCTGCCGTTACAGCCTGACGATAATGCGGATCCTGAACATCTCCGGCTGCAAATACACCCTTAACATTGGTTTTTGATGTCCCTGGAATGGTTTTAATATATCCTACCTGATCTGTTTCAATATATTCCTTAAAGATATCTGAGTTGGGGGCGTGACCTATTGCCAGGAAAAAACCATCAATCTTTATTTTAACCTGTTCCTCTTGGGGTGTGCCTTTCTTCTTTACCAGTATAGCCCCTTCCACACCATTATCACCAAATAGATCCACAGCTTGATGTTCCCACAAGATCTCGATATTTGGTGTCGTCAGAACCCTGTCCTGCATAACCTTTGAAGCTCTCAGCACATTTCTCCTGACTATCATATAGACTTTTCGGCACAGACCTGCAAGGTATGTTGCTTCTTCGGCAGCCGTGTCACCGCCACCGACCACAGCAACATCTTTACCTTTATAAAAGAACCCGTCACATGTTGCACATGCAGAAACTCCCATTCCTGCATACCTTGTTTCTGCCTCCAGACCAAGATATTTCGCAGTGGCCCCTGTGGAAATGATTACAGTATCCGCTTCGATGATTTTGTTTCCATCAATCGTAATTCTGTGTTTTTTGCCAGATAAATCGGCAGCAGTAGCTATTCCAATGCGGATATCAGCACCAAACCTTTCAGCCTGTTTCTTAAATTCTTCCATCATTTCCGGCCCCGTAACACCATCGGGATAACCCGGGTAGTTATCCACTTCGGTGGTTGTTGTTAACTGGCCTCCCATTTCCAAACCGGTGTAGAGTACAGGTTTGAGATTTGCCCTCGCAGCATAAATAGCAGCAGTATATCCGGCTGGTCCGGAGCCTAATATCAGACATCTGACTTTCTCAATATTCTCAATATCTGTATTTTGATCCTCTTTTGTCAGATCTAAAGGTTTAAAGATCTCCATAAAAAATTGTTTTAATTAATGAAATACAAATTTATAAAAAACAAGTAGTTTTCTTACCACTTAGATCCGCTACGGTAGGAGTTGTTATCTTTTGCAGACCTTAGGCAATTCTTTTTTCAGCTATTATAGCATAGGCAATCCGGTCCATAGCAACCGGATCGGAAGCGACCAGCAAGGAATTATAGGCTGACATTTTGATTTTGATCAATTCCTGAAATGAGAATAGGGTAAATTATATATGACTTCTGAAAAGCTTATTTTTCCTTTATCTGATCCTTGTGACTTGATCTGAAATCGTCCTCGCTGTCTATTTCAGGAGATTCTTTTAATGACTCCCATCTGAATTCCTTATCATATGGATCAAGAGCTTTTTGCGGATCAAATATTCTATTATCGACCATCACAGCAGTGTATGGTGTATAATCAGGTTTATCAGTAAAGAAATCCTGCAAAAGTGTTGCTGTTGCATCGAACTGATTCAGGGGAGGCAGGTCACAGATATTATAAATAGTTTTAAGAATTGCTCCGAAATTTGCATGTGTATGAGATACAAAACCTCTTTTTACCCAGGGGCTTATCATTAAAAGTAATGACCTGTGGGCATCTATATGATCCAATCCGTCTTGAGCGTCATCTTCAGTTACAATGATCAGCATTTCAGGCCACCATTTTGTACGGCTCAGCTTATGAATGACCCGTCCGAGTGCAAGATCATTATCAGCCATATAAGATTCTCTGAAAGGATAGCCGTCATCAGGCCTCTCCGATGCACCATGATCATTGGGTATCATCATAGTTATAACTGACGGAAATTCTTCCTTGCCCGACAGCCATTTTTCTTCAAGTTCTTCTTCAAACATATCGATCCGGAACTGATCAGGAACACTCGTATTATATGTTGCATATTTACGCGAAGTCCTGTCATATAAAGGTTTGGGCATAGGAAACATGACTCCCATTTTAATTCCGGTAAACTTATGCCATTGTTCTTCCTCAGCTCCGGAAAATTCAAAACCCAGACCAAAATTATAAAAACCAATCCCGTTTCTTGACAGGTGCTCCCACATTCCGCCAGCCTCATTATAGTCTTCGGGATAAACAGTGCCTGATGAACCTGCAACGTATTTTCGTCCCGGAGCCGAACTTAACAGATTCCTGGTTATTTTCATTGAGCTGTTAATTTCAACCCACTCATTCGGATATGTTCCGACCATCCACCTGTGACCATGAACAGAGGCATCCGAATCACAATAAAAATTATCGCTCACTGCAAATTCCGAGGCAATCTTCTGGTGGTTCGGCATTACATTTACATTCATAACCAGTCTGGTTTTGTCCCTGCTGACCACATTTACATTTGTGCCATACCTGGCTAACGACCTGTCGGCTTCAGCATTTTCAAGTTCTCCGAAAACTTCATCAAAGGTTCTGTTTTCCTTTGTTATATATACTATATGTCTAATAGGGCTCTTTCTGATGCCGGCTACCGGAGGCAGGGGATTTTTTCCATCATCTTTTGTTCTTACCTCATGGAAGGTATTTTCTATTACCTCACGGGTTGCTTGCTGAAGATTGATTTGCCCGAGATTAATTTCCTCAAATGTTCCAAGCATAATATCGCCTACATATGTTCCAGCCTGAGTAAGCACAAAGTCTTCACCTCCGTTAGGTCCCGATCCGAGACCGCGTGCAGTAACAACATACAAAGTCTTGTCATCAGGAGATATCTGAAGTTTGGTCGGGAACCAGCCGGCAGGGATATATCCCAGGACAGATAATGTTTTGGTATCAATCACACCTACACTATTCAATCCGCTAAGGGCGACATACAATCTTGATTCATCATGGCTCAGCTCAATCCCGAATGGAATTAATCCCCTGAAGGCATCAATTCTGGGATCAATTTCAAGTTTAATAGTGGCAATAACTTTTCCTGAGATTGGATCCAGCACAGAAATGTTATCGTTTGTAGCATTACTCACAAAAACCTGATGTTCCCCTGCTGCAATTGAATTTGGGCTTGATCCGCCTTCAACTTCAAGTCCCTCAACCATTTCTCCCATTCTATAACCTGTTTTCTCTTTCGCGATGACTTTATTGCTGTCGAGGCTGATGGTCCATACCGAAACTGCATCCGGCACATGGGGGCTCCCCAGACCAGGAATAAATCTTCCATTTATAACAACTCCTTCTTCTGCTTCCTTTGAAGGTATACCATAAGGAGGAAAATCGAGTCCGACCTCCTCAATATTTTTTTCAGTCAGTCCGGGAGCAAGAGGATAGTCAAAAATTCCCGTATTGGCTATATAGGCAAATTTCCCGTTAGGAGAAATGTCTATTCCCAGAGGAAAGCGACCAACCCGAACAGAATGCATAATCCGGTAGTTTTCAATATCCATGATTACCATCCGAAAGTTAAACTGATCGAGAATATAAAGTCTCTCTTCATCATCAGACAATCTGATATCGCCGACAAAACTGTCTTTATAATTCCTGCCATCACAAAAGCCATTGACTGAAATCCGTTTTATATTTTCCATCCGTGTAAGATCAAAAACGATGATATCTCCATTGTCTCCGCCGCTTAAATAAGCAGTCTTATTATCTTTTCTGATAGCAGCTCCCATATAGGAACCTTTGTCCTGAAAAGGAGTGTGACCTTCAATACAGCTTTTATCTGCCGTATTTATTAAAGTCAATTTATTATCATGAACAGCCAGAGCCAGGGAACCATCCGGAGATAAAGCCAACCCGAAAGGATCATGTGATATACGGATGAATTCTCCGCAAGGTTTTACTATTCTACCGCTGGGTATTACACTTTCACCGTCGATATTGATATCACAATAACGATTCATTCCGGGTACCTGGAGTGTTGAGACAATTTGCTTATTATCACACGAAAGGAGTAGCATCAATGCCATGACAGGCAGAAACTTTTTCATAATCTTGACGGGTATTCAGTTAATCATTAAAATTAATTCATCCTTAAACTATCAATTATTGTTTACTCTTTTTTCATGATTAATTATTCAAAGTTAGGTTGTTTTTTCATTCCGGATATTAAAGTAAAATTTTTCTGTTCGGAATTGTTGATTAATTTTGTAGAACTTTAAAGACCACCTTTTTCCAGTAGTTTGGGGAAAGGGTGTTTACAGTCCTCCTTCGCTAAAGCTTCGGAGGAGGAACCGGGGTGTGGCGCAGTTGGTCCCGTTCCGCTTGCGGAACGTGGATCCTCGAAAAACATAAGAATCAGAGATTCTTTGTTTTTCGGGACTAGCGTGCTTGATAATTGAATATGTTCTTTGTTTACATAATAGAAGCTACAGAAAGTAAAAGATATTATATTGGACAGACTGAAAACCTTGAAGAAAGAATAAAAAGGCATAAT
>Ga0315544_1000060_pt1 | contig 98660 bp, 85 predicted proteins | sample SalMarSW160130MG_2_FD_202543 | JGI IMG/M metagenome (GOLD analysis project Ga0315544, IMG submission 202543) | Salt marsh sediment microbial communities from the Plum Island Ecosystem LTER, Massachusetts, United States - Salt Marsh Sediment SW1601-130 ...
AGGCGCGCCCTGTGACCACCCGCTGAAGCGGGTGGCTAACGGGGATGCCAGCTAAAGCCTGGCAGAAATGAGGCTGTGCTGCGGTGTTGAACCCGAACCACGTGCCTGAGAAAGAACGGTGGAAAGAGGTCCCGGCTGCCACTGAAATATAGCCACACCCGGATACCTCACATTCCTCGAACGATCCGGTCTATCCTGTTATCCTGTCGAAGGATTCCCTTCACCCCGCACTATACGTTACGGTACTTGCGAACGCGTGTGCTTCGCCTCTTTCCGTCGCTTAAGACGGCACCCGGAAACCCCTTGCTCTCCGGCAGCGAAGGCGCCTCCGAAAAAAGAAGATGCCTCCGAAAAACGCTGTCGGGTTTCTGCGATGATTATCGAATGAGAAATGCTAACTTGTTTCTGCGCTTTTGTTGAAAAGAAACCGCGCCTTCGAACGTGTTAGCCGTCTCTCCCAAGAGGGCAGCAAAAAACCCGCGGAGAATTCGCTTCCTAATGCTCTTGTGGATGAAGGATTGTGAGAAAAGCCGCCGTCGTACTGCCACGGCGTCTCGTGTTGGCACAATGGTTGCACTATGCTGCCTCGCCTATGTCGCCAGTGCATAACGTCGAAAAAACACACCCCCCGAACCCCCCGGCGACGTCATACCCACAAAAGGGAAGCACTGGCCGACATAGGGTGCCATTATAAATAGTGTACTGCTACTCCCATAGCTCCTCCTACGGCGAGGGCAAAGGTAGAAATCAGGAAGGCGACTTCAGCATGTGCACAACGGCGGCAACCCTGGCACTGTGCTGAAGGAATCTGATTGGCAGGAAAGCAATAGAAAAAGGGAACGTAGGGAAACAGCCCGGGCCCTCGCCGTAGAATTTTCCCGCGACTTTCCCTCGGGCGCGTACCTTTAGAGGTAGCCTTTAGCGCCTCGAGCTGCAACCCACGTAACGCCTTCTCCTAACGGGGGCTGCGGCAACTCCTCAGTTCCGCTTATTCTGAACGTCCTTCTGTCAGCTCCAGCCGAGCCTCTTCCACGAGGAAAAGTCTCCAACGCATTCGCTGACGGACAGACGCCTTTGCGGGATTTCCTCTCGGCACGGCCTCTTTTGCCATTGCGTCCGGCAGCTACGAAGAACTGTCACGCACCAGACGCTCAAGCCGCCCGACGATGCTCCCCGCCCATTACCACCGTCATTGGAAGTAAGACTTTCGCTTCTCGGTCTCCACCTGCATTTCGATGTTCTCGTGGCGCTGCTCCACAAAAAGCTCGACGTCCTCTAACTCAGCCGCCGGACTCCTGGACCAGCCGAAGGGGTCATCAGCGGCATCTTCCGTCACCCACGGCTCGAGGTCCTCGACATAAGACTTCAGCTTATTCGGCGTGAAGACGAACTTGTTGAGGTATTCCAATCTCAGTACATATTCTTTTCGGAGGGCGGGGACGCTGAAGATGTAGTGTTTTAGCTCGTTAGACCATCCAGACCTGTTGTCCCGATTGTCGTGCTCGCCGACAAAGATGGAGCTCGTGCTGCGGGAAGACCCGTTGGCCCCGAAGCATCCGTCGGTATCCCACGGCAAAACCTTCCATTTCCCCGCGGTATCGCGATACGCGAAGAAGTTGTGGAATGCCTCATCCCAGACCCCGATCCACGCTGCCGTGGCTATGTAGCTGAGCGTCCGCTCCATATCAAAATTATCCTCCAGAAAATCTTGGAGCACGGAGGGAGAAGTGTTGTAGGCTTCCCTCATAGCCTCGATGACGTCTTTTAGACATTCGTGGGAATCGTATATCCGAGACTTTCGCGGGTAAACGTCCTCGTATTTCTGGAGCGAGCTCAGCGGCCGCCAATCGCCCCAGTCATACGGAAACCTCCCCAGCGGGTCGCCCATGGACTTGAAGAGGTCGCCTTCCTCTCCGAGATGAGCCTCCAGAAACTCCTCGCCGGGGCTCTCGATTTGGAAGAAAAAGCCTTGATACTTTCCGTTAATGTTCAGGCGGGCGAAGTTCGTCATGGGAGCTGCCACGCCCGCTCGTCGGAATATCTCAAACGCGAGCGATTCCTCATATCCCGTAAAACCGTAGTGATTCGCGGAATTCAGGTTTATGTTCGGAAAACCGTGGAATTGGCGATAACGAGGAAACTTGACCTTGAAACTCATCTTTCCGTTCCCCCACGGCCTGCACCAGCGGCTCCCCCTGTGCCTGACCTGAACGTCGTAAACCTCCCCCTCGCAAATGAAGGTCCCCGGAACAGTCTTGTTCCAGTTGGGGTTCGCCGGGTCTTGCAACTGAGCGTAACTTGCTATCAGGCTCAGATCGCTCGGCTTCACGTAGAGGCTGTAAATGGGGTTCGGGCTGGCGACGCTGTCAACTTCCCCTTCGACGTAGTACGCGTAACTCTCCCCGGGGGCCTGTACTCTCGGCGAGCGCCCCAGCTCCCCGTCCGGCCCTTCAATCAGAATCCTGTATCTCACGATGGTATAGGCGGGCTGCCCCGAGACCGTCGCCGTGTAGGTATCGTCTGCCGCCACGGCGTCTCCCCCATTCACCCCATCATCGAACATTGGCAAAACGGTACTCTCGTCGTTGATAATCACATCCAGAGCGACCGACGAGATTTCCGGGCAAGGAGTGAGCGCAGCCTCTATTTTCACGTCGTCGGTTTCCCTCGGCTGCGAGGGGCTGTGGGTTATCTCCGTCACGATTGGCGGCGGCGGACACTCGACCACGTGGCTGGGTCTTCCCGGTGAAGCGAAACTGTACGGGTCCGTCAAGGAGCTGGGATTGAGGTCGAAGGATTCCAGCAAGGGGTCATCCACTTTCCCGGTTGCTCCCGAGAATCGTGTCGTAAACTGAGACGTGCCCGACACCCACTTCGCCCAGAAGCTCAGCCGATACCTCCTCGTGTAACTGACCGGAATGCCGTCCTGATAGACCGCATTGCCGCTGCCGCTGCCCACGCCGGACGAGATAATCTTCAGGCACGAGCTCCCTGCGGAGCCGGGGCGAGCCTCCGACTCAATCGCGAAATCCTGGCTGCCCACTTTCTGCCAGCCGCTTGAACCGCTCTCGAACCCGCCATTGGACAGGACATTCCCACTGCCCTTGACCGGCACAAGCTCCACGTCATCAATCAGGCACCGGCCGCTTCCCGTGAGGTAGAGATACAGCCGGCTCGTGGTTGGAGTCCCGACCGTCTCGAAAAACCTCCAGACCGCCTCCGTCGGATCCTGGGTGGCGGGCGCCGCCGCTCCCCACGTTCGCGGCGAGTTCGCATCGGCGGTTATATCTATCCGTTCCAGAGAATATCCGTAGCCGTCGGCAGCTACCGTCCAGGGGAATAGGTCGTCGTATTCCACCGATTCAATCACGACGTCGTTTTTGTTTCTGAGGTTGATTTTCTCGCCCCCGTTGGCAAGCCTTCCCGCGTAGTCGCCGAGAAGCACCTCCTCGGAAAGCCCATACGCCGTGGCGACTTTCTTCCTGCTCAAGCACACCACCGCGTACTCTCCCCCCGCGAGCACTTTCTCAGGGAACGCGAAATTGACCCCGCTCGACAGCCTCCATCCGGTGATATCCACCGGCTCAGTGGCGGTGTTGAAAACCTCCACAAACTCCGCATCTTCCAGACCCGCCGCGTCCTTTGGGGGGTGATACATTATCTCATTGATCTTGACGAACCGGTCCCTGAGATAGTTGTTGTTAACGTACAGGAGCTTGACCTCCTCCGGAGCGTCCTCTGGGTGAGTGGAAACTTGACCGAGGTTATCTGTTGCCTCGAGGGTGTAGGATACCGTCGTCTTGTCGGGGAACGGGCCGATAACTGCCCCGTAGAAGGAATCGTCTGCCGCGAGGTCGCCATGCTCCCCATCATCGAGCATGGGCACAGTCTGTTCGCCCCCGCCATCGTTGTACGTCAGCGTCACCGACGTAATTGAATCGTTATCGGTGACCTTCATGCGAATACTGATTGTCTCGGAGGAGGTCGGTTCGTTCGGGTCCCGCGAGTGCTGACAGAGGAAGGGCGCGGTCTCGTAGTCCATTACGGAATTCGGCTCGCCGGGCGTTCCCCCACCGCCGAGGGGCTGACTGGCTTTCCAATTGTCGTGGATGTTGTTATTCCGCGTGGGGTCTATCAACTCGAGAGAGGATCCCATCCCGTCCGCCCGCGTGTCCCACGGGAGATCGTCGTCGTAGTCAACGCTGTCCACGATCTTCTGCTCCGGGGAACCATCCACCAGCTCCAGAAGCTCCCCTCCGTTGTCCAGCTTCCCCTCATAAAGCCCGCACACCATGACGTCGCCGGAGATACACTTCGAATCTCTAATCACCACAAGATACCGCCCCGCCGGCAAAACAGTCCCCTCCTTGAAAGTGTACTGCATGCCTTTGACGAAGGAGAAGCCAGACAGGTCAATCGGCGTATCCCCGTAGTTGTAAAGCTCAACGTATTCGCCTTTTTGCTCCGGATCATCAAGGGGATTGTACATGATCTCGTTGATAACCAGCTTCAGCGGAGCGGGATAGGAAACAAGACGGAAGAACAGCCGCTCCACGCCGGCCTCCACGGCATCTTCCCAGGGTGGGCTTACATCATCAACCTCGGTCCACGACTCGCCCGGCGGCAACCTGTGCCCAAACTGAACGCCGTACTTCTCCCCGGCACGAACGTCCCATTGCAGGACAATGCTTCCGTGGTCCATCAGCACAGACGTGATCTCCGTCTCGCTCCCGGCGAGAGGCCGGTCGCCATCACACCAGACCACACAAGGAAGCATCAACAATAAACTTGCGACAAAAAACGGGAAGTCTGATTTTACCTTCACAAAAAACCTTGCGAGCGAGAAAAACATCACAGGCACACTCGCTTTCGGCTGAGCTCTCAATTGCACCTACCCTTATCGCATATCATCCCTTCCGGATCCGTATATATTCTCGCATACTTTCGTCGCTTAGTCAACGGGTGCGGGGTGTGGCCGCATCTCCCTGGCACGCTGTCACGCCTCGTTTTCAACCTCTCCCGTCGCACGTTTACGCCGTGCCTCTGTCCCTCTGTCATACAACGGAAAAGGCCACCGCCTCCGTATGGCCTCAGTCTCGGGCGGATACCCCGCCTTCTCGGTGGAGAGAAAAAGGGAAGAGAAGGGTAACGCAAAGGCGCAGAGACGGACCGTAACGCCGGCATCTTGACGGCTATGTCTCAGGGGACTGCCCAGCCCCCTCCGAGGCCGGGACCTCTTGGCGAGAGAATACGGGAGTGAGGAGACCTCTCGCAAAGGCGCGAGGGATGTAGGAAAAAATCGTGGGTGAGACGCCCTCGGGACTGCCGCCGAGACGGCGGCCGGCAGACGCGAATGCCGTGGCATCGTGGCGCACGGGCGTCCCGCCAGTGCTTGGCGTGCGGCCCGGCCTGTGGGTTCGTTGCCGGCGCCCCTGTTAGGCACGGGCTTCAGCCCTGCTTCAGCGGGGTCAGGGGCTTTAGCCATTTTCACCGGACCCTGGCGGTTTTTCGTCCCTCCGGCCGCGTTTTCCAGCCCCGCTGAAGGCGGGGTTCCGTTTGCATGGTGCTGCTTCTGCTTCGCGATATATTGGGCCACAAACGGCAGATTCTTCCGGCCAAAGCTGACCACGCCGAAGCCACGTTGCGCCATGGATGAATCCTTTCGTCGAGAAGCCCGGTTAAAGCCGGCTCCGACAGGAATATATAGCATATCCGACGACCCACCGGCTGAAGCCGGTGGCTAAAGACCGATGCCTCGGATTGTGCGCGGTCAGGCTGCTGCATCGCTTACACCCCGCGTGTGTGTGCCATTATCGGGATTGATTCCCCATGCGCGTGACCACCGGCTGAAGCCGGCGGCTAAATGGTGCTCGCGAATACGACTACATATTCTTCGTGCAAAATCCGGCCCCTCGGGGGAGTTTCTGCCTTTTTGAAAAAGGGAATACGCGACCGAACTTATCAAGCAGAGCACTAAGGCAACCTGGCCCACGGGAATACAGCCATTCCCACCCGTAACTGAGGGGTTACCCGGGGCGGAGTTTTTGGTTGACAGACCTGGTGGTCAATCCTATTATAGGTACGTTCTCGGGACGAAGGTTCGGTTCCAACCGCAATTGGGCAAACACAAAAGCGGAGTTTTTGTCTCACAGTGGTTGAACGTCATCTCAAGGCGGGGGTTTTGCTCTGGGACGTCACCCCCCGCTCAGTGTGAACATGCGTCACCTAAGTCACATTTCTGAAATGTCGGACCTAACGCTTCCGGTAAGCCAGAAGCGTCCACCTCACCAACCGCCGCCGGTCAGCAATTATATCTGCACGCTCGACAAGGAAAAGGTCGCTCAACTTCGCGAATATCTCCGCGAGAGAGGCTACGTTTTCAGGGAGGTGAAGTACGCGTACTTCAGAGCTTCGCGAGACAGCGTTAGCATTACGTGTTACACGAGCGGGCGCCTCCTCATTCAGGGGAAAGGCACGGCTGATTTCGTCCGCCATTACCTCGAACCTAAGTTGCTCAGGGAAATACGGTTCGGCTACGAATACATTCTGCGTGAAGGGGTCTCCGGCGAGGAAAGGATCGGCGTTGATGAGAGTGGAAAAGGGGACTACTTCGGGCCTTTAGTTATAGCAGGCGTTCACGCAGATAAAACCAACCTGAAAGACCTCTACGACCTGAGGGTTAGGGACAGCAAGCGAATCTCGGACCAAAAAGCGCTCAGGTTGACACCTATCATTTGCTCGAAATTCAAGAATTCCGTCGTCATCATCGGGCCCGAAAAATACAACATGCTGTACGACAAGATGAGCAACCTCAACCGCATCCTCGCGTGGGGCCACGCGAGGGTCGTCGAGAACCTCCTGGCGAAAGTCAATTGCAAGAAGGTTATCGTGGACCAGTTCGCCAACAAGTCGGCCCTCCGCGGCGCCTTGATGAAGAAGGGAAGAAAGATCGAGCTTCAGCAGATGCCGAGAGCGGAGCGAGACATCGTAGTCGCGGCGGCATCGGTGGTCGCCAGAGGCAAGTTCCTCGCCAGGCTGCAACGGCTTTCCGAACAATTCAAGGCAGACCTTCCGAAAGGGGCCTCCAAAAGAGTCATCGAAGTGGGGAAACGCTTCATCGAGACTAAAGGTATTCAGCAGCTCACCAAAATCGCCAAACTCCACTTCACGACGACACAGAAGATACTGGAAATAGAAAAGTAACCGGACGGCGCGCTTCTTGCCGAGAATGTTCGGGTCGGCTTTTCTTCGACCGCGACGGCTATCGCCGCAAATGGCATTTTCCGTGTGCGCTTCGCCTGTGAGCGCGCGTCGTGGGCCGTTGATTGCGGGTTGGCTGGAAAGGGCAGGTTCGCGTAACCGAGAGAAGTCCCTGACGCAAACCTCGATTTCGCGCTTCTCATGGCAGACCTCCAAAACATATCCATAGAGGTCGTCAAGGGTATCGGGCCCGCGCGCAGAAAACTCCTCGCCAGACTGGGCATCACCAACGTCGCCGAGGCGCTGCGGCATTTGCCCAGAGCCTATAGCGATAGACGCCAGGTCACCCAGACCGCTCAGGTCGAGAGCGGAACCTCGCCTCTTATCGTCGCCAGCGTCGTGTCCGTTTCCTTGAGAAGATACTCGTGGAGGAATTCGGTCCTCACGGTCAAGGTCTCGGATGGCACGGGCGACCTATCCGCTGTATGGTTCAACCAGCCCTACTTGAGAAATCGTTTCAGAAAGGGGCAGCGGCTCGCTCTTTTCGGAAAGGTCTTTGTCGGCCCGGACGGCCGGCGCCAGACGCCCCATCCGGAAGTCGAAATCCTGCCGGCAGGGAAATCGCGCTCACCGCACCTGTTTCGCATCGTGCCTCTCTACCCTGCGACCGAGGACCTCAGCCAACATATGATAAGAAAAACGATATACAGCCTCGTCGAGAAGTTCGCCGAGCGGATGAAGGAGTTGCTTCCCTCTGCGACCCGTGCAAGATTTCACCTTCTCCCCCTTCCCGAAGCCATCCGAAACATTCACTTTCCTGAGACGTGGCATTTGCTTGAGCAAGCCAGGAGAAGGCTGGTCTTTCAGGAGCTTTTCCTCCTGCAAATGGGCGGCGCCCTCAGAAGGAGATTCATCAATGCGACAAAAAAGCCGCGACCGAGCGCCGCTTCACGAGCCGGCGACCGAGCCGACCGATTCCTCTCCCATCTCCCATTCTCTCTGACCTTCGCACAGAGCAGGTCTATCGAGGAAATACGCAGTGACCTCTCCTCTCCTCGACCGATGAATCGCCTTCTTCACGGAGATGTCGGATGCGGCAAAACCGTCGTCGCCCTCTGGGCGATTCTCCGCACCATCGCCGGCGGATGCCAGGCTTCTCTTATGGCGCCGACAGAGCTTCTCGCCAGACAGCATTACGCGGAAATCTCACGTCTCCTCGCGGGCGAAGATTGCACAATCCTGCTGCTGGTGGGTTCCGCCGCCTCCAGGGAAAGCCTGTACCGCGACATAGCCGACGGCCAAACAGACCTCGTCGTCGGCACGCAAGCCGTCATCCAGGAAAGGGTGCGATTCAAGCGCCTTGGACTCGTCGTCATTGACGAACAGCACAGGTTCGGCGTGCTTCAGCGGCTCAAGCTCTTCGAGAAGGGGGACTTCCCGGATGTCCTCGTCCTGAGCGCCACGCCCATCCCCCGAACCCTCTGCCAGACCCTTTACGGCGATATGGATGTCTCCGTAATAGACGAGATGCCCGCGGGCAGATTGCCCGTCCGGACGAAATGCTTGCCCTCCTCGCAGCTTCGCAGCGTTTACGAGCGTGTCCGAGCGATCGTTCGTTCAGGAAACCGCGCCTACGTCGTTTGCCCCGTCATCGAGGAGAGAGAAAACTCCGAAAGGGTCTCCGCCATCGAAACCCACCGCGGCCTTGCCAGCGACGTTTTCCCCGAGATGCGGGTGGGGCTTCTTCACGGATTGATGGACCCACAGGACAAGGAGGAAATCATCCGGGAATTCAGGTCAGGTCTCCTCGATATTCTGGTCACGACAACGGTCATCGAGCTCGGAATTGACGTGCCCGACGCGGGTGCCATCCTCATCACAAACGGTGAATGCTTCGGGCTGGCGCAGCTTCACCAGATGCGAGGAAGGGTCGGGCGAGGAAACAAGCAGGGATATTGCTTTGTCGTCGCCGACCCCAAAACCGACGACGCGAAGGAGAGGTTGCAAATCTTCGCCCGGACGAGCGACGGCTTCGAGATAGCCAGAGAAGACCTGAAGCTTCGCGGCGTCGGAGAGTTCTTCGGTGTTCGCCAGCACGGCCTGCCGGAGGTCGGGATAGGCAACATCCTCGAGAACCGAGAGGTGATGGAGCTCGCGAGAGAGGAAGCCCTTGCCATTGTCAATGGCGAAGTTCCTCTCACTCCGAAAGAAAAGCAGGCCCTCGCAAACCAAGTGGCGGAATTATACGGAGAGAAGCTGCGTCTCGGTTTTGTTTGACACCGAGAAGACCAGCCGCTATCGTCGCGGCATGGATTTGCCCGGGAATACCAGCCTATTGAACTCATGCTGCTGGACGCAAACCGGCGTTTTCCGAGTGCGAGCGAACCGTGGGACAAACCCTCACTGGCAGTTTCTGCTACAAAGGTTCGGCGACGATGTTTAGCGGGCTCGATTACTTTGTCATTGTCTCCTATCTTCTGCTGGTTTGCGGGGTAGGCTTCTGGTTCGGGCGCAAGGAGAAGAACACCAACGACTTCTTCCTCGGCGGCAGGCAAATGCCCTGGGGCGCCGTGATGTTCTCGATACTTGCCACGGAGATGAGCGCGCTGACCTTCATCGCCGTGCCTGGTGAGTCGTTCAAGGCAAACTTCATCTACTTCCAGTTCGCCATCGGGTCACTCATCGGAAGAATCCTCATCTCGCTCTTTTTTCTACCGGCTTTCTACCGAGGCAAGGTTACCACCGTTTACCAGTACCTCCAGCAGAGGTTTGGCCCCAGGAGCAGAGACGCCGGCGCCATCTTTTTCTTCGTGACCCGTCTTCTCGGCAGCGGAGTGCGACTGTGCGTCACCGCGAAAGCTCTGGAAGTTGTCTCCGGACTCTCCTACTTCCAGGCGATCTGTGCGGTGGGAATCCTGGCCGTCGCATACACCAGCTTCGGCGGAATAAAAGCGGTTATATGGACCGATGTCATCCAATTCGCTGTATTCATCGGCGGGGCATGCCTGACCGTGTACCTTATCGTGAGGATGATACCCGGCGGCATCCACGGCGCCTACTCTGTCCTGAAAGATGCCGTTGGTGCCGCAGGACAACCGGCACACAAGCTGAGGGTCTTCGATTTCACCAGCTTCACAAAAGAGGGCGTTTTCTTCGTTGCCATCCTTAACAGTTGTTTTCAGACGTTCGCCGCCCTCGGCACCGACCAAGATATGACGCAGCGCATGCTCACATGCAAAGACGTCAGCCGAAGCAAGAGATCGCTCCTGCTCACAGGCATCGCTAAGTTCCCCATTGACGCCCTGTTCCTGCTGCTGGGCGCCGCCCTTTTCGCGTACAACGCCTACTACGGCTTCGCCGAAGGGATAGAAGACTCCGCCCACGTCTTCCCCACTTTCATCGTCACGGCTCTGCCCGCCGGCATCAAAGGGCTTTTGCTCGCGGCAATCTTCGCGGCAGCTATGTCCAGCCTGGATTCAGCTCTCACCTCCCTCAGCTCTAGCGCTATTATCGACATTTACAAACCCTACATAAGAAAAAGCGCGCCCGAGAGGCATTACCTCGCTGCCTCCCGGATTTGCGTGCCGATTTTTGCCGTTGTGCTGGTCGGAATCGCTTATCTTTGCAGGCGCGAGAAAAGTGTGCTCTGGCTGGCGTTCAAATTGACCGGCTACACATACGGCGCCATGCTCGGCGTATTCCTGGCGGGAGTCCTCACTCGAAGAGGAAACAGCCTCGGCAACATCATCGCCATGACCTCCAGCATAGGCGTGCTTCTCTTCATCCAGTTCGTGCTCTTCGCCCCGCCGAAGTGGGCATATAATTGGCAATTCAATGTGATTATAGGAACGCTGTGGACGTTTGGCGTGGCGATGCTCTTCAAGCCATCGCCGCCAACCTCACGCCGAGCCGGAACCCCCGCTGCTTCTTTATAACGGCGACACTCACGTCCCCTGCTCGCCCTTCCCCCTGCGCCCCTGCGTTTTATACTCTTCCCGCTTCCCCGGAATGAGCTAATAAATCACCTTGCTCAGGGGATACTCGACGATCCCCTCCGCGCCCGCCTTTTTCAGCGCCGGGACAATCCGCCGCACGACGTGCTCGTCAACAATCGTCTCGACAGCCACCCAGCCCTCGTTCGCGAGGCGAGAGATGGTGGGATTTCGCAGCGCTGGCAGAGCTTTCAGAACAGCTTTCAAGTTGGCTTCCGTGACATTCATTTTCAGGCCCACCATTGTCGCCGCGTTCAAAGCGCCTTGGAGCAGGACAGCCAGGTTCTCTATCTTATTCCGCTTCCAGCGATTTTTCCACGCGTCACGGTTGGCAATGAGCCGATTTGTGGACTCCATGACCGTCGCCAAGACTCGAAGATCGTTCGCCCGGAGGGACGAACCCGTCTCCGTCAGGTCCACGATAGCATCCACACAACGCGGTGTCTTCACCTCCGTAGCGCCCCAGGAGAACTCGACTTCCGCCTTGACATTGTGCCGGCGAAGAAACTTCTTCGTCAGCCTGACCACTTCCGTAGCTATTCGCTTCCCCGCGAGCTGCCGTACGGTTTTTATCCTGGAATTGTTGGGCACCGCCAGAACCCACTTTACAGTCCCGGGCCCCCGCTTGGCATACCTCAGCTCCGCCGCCTCAATCACTTTAGACCCGTTCTCTTCGATCCAGTCCTTGCCGGTTATGCCGGCGTCCACAACGCCCTGCTCCACGTAAACGGATATTTCCTGCGCTCTGAACATAACGACTTCTATCTCCTCGTCATCAACTGACGGAAAGTACGACCGCTCCCCTGAGGAAATGTTGTAGCCGGCCCTCCTGAACATATCCAGAGTCGCCCCTTTCAAACTTCCCGACGGCAATCCAAGCTTTAGTCTCACCAATTGTCCTCCACTAAAATGAATGTGACCTCACGAGATCTTTAGCGCCCTTCCAAGACACGAAACTGCTATCCATTGTATAAGAAAACTCCCCAAAAGAACAAGCTGCCATTGTGTAACGATGCGGGTAATCCCTCCGTCTCGGGCGGATAGCCGGCCGAGGCGGAGGAGGCAAGAAGGGAAAAGCAGATTAACGCAAAGGCGCAAAGGCGCAGAGAATAAGGTGAGAGGGACACCCCGCGTCTCGCCCTCGGCGGGCGCCGCAGTTAGCCACCGGCTTTAGTCGGTGGTATCGGATAGGAGATTCTTCTCGTGACAGCCGGCTTCAGCCCCGCCGAGGCGGGGCTTCTCGACCAAAGGATTCATCCGAAATATGCCACGCAAATACGGCCGTACCCTGTGTAAGGATGCGGCTCCATTTCAGTGGCACGGGGACCGGCTCTCATGTGCCTGTAGCAAACTGTATATTGGGGATAGCCTATCACGCCCCTTCAGGGCTGAAGTTGCTTTCGGCTCGCCCTGTAATGGCAAACTTAATAAAGCTCAGGGCAACGCCCTGAGAAAAGGCCCCGGTTGAAGAATGATAAGCCCTGAAAGGGCGACATATCCCCGTGCCGACTGCAAGGATTCCTCGAGGCCAGTTCGAATAGCCCGGCGTTTCCTCCTTTCCCTGCCCCCCGCCAAAAAAAATCGCAGAAGTGCCCTTGACAGCCAGCATAAGCGGTGGTATGTTACTTGAAAATTGCTGGGTCATCCGGTCTGTCTGCTCGGGAGAGGGGTGGTTAAATGGGATAAGTTCCCCTGCCCACCAGAACGGCATACTTCTAAAAGTAAAGCCACACTCTGCGGGTGCGCCAGTACCATAAGGACAGCGATTAAAAGGGCGAAAGTCCCGGCCAGATGACCTACTATCCTGCGAGGCGCAGGTGTTCAAGCCGTGCGCCTCTATTTTGCGCCTTTGTGTTAAGCTCTCTCCTTTCCTTGCCATCGAAATACAGGGACACCCGCGATATGCCGTCCCCATGGGAGAAAGATATTTCCCCGGCAAAAGTGAGCTAACGGCAGATTTCCCTTTCAATCGCCCGGACAATGGCATTCCAGGAGAACTCTCGCTCAACCCGTTGTCGTCCGTTCCTACCGAGTCGTTCGGCGAGTTCTTCATCGAGCAGAAGCCTCAGTACCGCGTCGCCGACTTCCTCGGCATCTTCACCGTCAACGAGAAGCCCCGTGACGCCGTCAATAACTGCTTCCCCACTCCCCCCTGACTTTCCCGCCACGATGGGTCTGCCGCAGGCGCTCGCTTCGAGAAAGGCAAGAGGGAAGCCCTCCACCCCCATTGCTCCGCTCTCGGTATCGGTTGTTTGCATCGAAGGCAAGACGAAAACATCGCACACCGCGTACAGCTTGGCCAGCTCCCGGCCGTGCTTGTACCCCAGAAACCGCACGTATTCGGTCAGATTCATTTCGCGCACAAGCGCTCGCAATTTTTCCTCAGTCGGGCCGCTTCCCACGATGAGATAAATGACTTCCGGCACTCGCTCCATAATCCTCGGGAGGGCTCTGATAACCTGCGCCTGCCCCTTTCTCCGAACGAGCCGCGACGCGCTCAGAAGCACCTTTTTCCCGCTCAGCCCGAATCTACCCAGAAGAGCTCCCCGATCCGTGGCAGGCGAGAAAACCGCTGGATAGGTCCCCGCATGTATAACGACGGGCATACGCGATCTCGGAAAACGGCGGAGAAGCGTGTCGCGGGTGAACCGGCTGACGCAGATGACGTTCTTCGCCCTTGCAAAGATCCGGGCGACGGTTAACCTCGTCTTCAGCTTCTTCGGGAAAAGCTCCGCGCCGTGCACGAATAGAGAAAATGGGATACCGGTGCTCTTCGAGAGGAGCAGAACCATCGGGCCATAGGGAAACAGATGAGCCAGAAGCAGCAGCTCAATCGAAAGCTTCTTCGTCAGAGAGCGAATGGGAACCAGGTCGAGCCAGAAGGAGGGCGACCGTAAATCCCGTTTGGGGAAGCTGACGGGTATGAACCCCTCCTCACCTGTGAGTCCCGGAATTCCCTTGCTGAAATCTGAGATGACGAAGACCCTGTGCCCCAGCCTGGATAGCCCCTCCGCCACCTCCCGCGAAAGGCGTGCGATTCCTCCCCACTCAAAATCGTAAGCGAAAAAAAGGATGTTCATCTTTTTTCCCGTTTTTATTATGACAGGATAACAGGATAGACCCGGCTATAGCTGATACGTTGTCTCTCACGAGCAACAACAAGTCGCCTCACGGACTTCAGCTCGATGATGACGGGCGTGACTGCATTTCAGTGGGGAAAGTCCAGTGCATTTTTGTCGCCCTGAAGGGGCAGCTTTAATCAAGCCCAGGGCAACGCCCTGGGAGAAGTCCCGGTCAGGCAATCATAAGCCCTGAAAGGGCGAAATAAAAGGGTGAACGCTTGTGCCGAGAACATCCCGTCAAAACCATCGTTCATTGCCAAATGTGCTACGACGCATGGGGAGTGAGCTATTGCGCCCCTTCAGGGCTTTTTTGTTTCGCGGCCTGGGTTTCCTGGGCGGCGCCCTGGGCTATAATAGCACGCCCTTTCAGGGCTTGATGTTGATTTTCGGTTTGGTGAGGCGCGCACAAGTAGCGCTTTGGAGCGCGCCAATACCAGCGCTTGCGGACGGTGCGGCGCCCCGCCTCGGCGGGGACACGCGGCGGATGGGGGTGTCGGTGATTCACGCCCGCCGCAAAGCAGACCTCAGTAAATCCTTTTCCTCCTTCGCGACGAACCGCAGGAGGAGCAGAACCCCGCAGTAAATCGCCGCGCCCGCAGGAACGACGATGAAAAAGCTCGCCGAACGGCAGAGGAACACGAATCCGCCCATTGTGAGAGCCGCGACAAGTACTTTGCCGATGTCTCGAAAGGGAAATCGTGCCACCTCCGAGCGCCACACGGCAGAGACGAACACCGCCAACAGCACCACCTCACACCCAAGCGTCGCCGCTGCCGCCCCTCGGAACGAATAACGCGGAATCAGCAGCAAGTTTGCCGCCACGTTGCCGAGCACTGCCACAGCATTGAACGCCGCGAGCATGACTACTCTTCCCGAGGCGATAGCACAGCAACTGATAACCGAGGTCAGCGCGCTTATCGCCAGCGTCCACGACAATATCTGAAGCGCGGGGATGGACGAGCGAAACTCATTCCCGTACAACAGCAGCACGATCTTATCCGAAAGAAGGAATGCCCCTATCGCCAGGGGAATCCCCAGAGCAGCGACATATTTGAGCGTCTTCTCCGCCGTAAAACGGAACTTTTCTCCCTTTCCGACGAACTGGCGAGACATAACCGGCAGCATCGCCACCGTTATCGCCTGTATCTGCATCATCAGCGGATTAATCAGCCGCGTCACTGCCGAGTAATAGCCGACAGCGATTTTTCCCTTCATGGCGTACAACATCTGAATGTCTATCTTCCTGTAAAGGATTGTCGCCCCCATCAGCAGCGCGAACGGAAGAGACATCTTCAGCATCCGCCACCAGAGCCGAAAATCTTTCCCGAGGCGAGGCCGCACCAATCGCTTTTTGCAGACGCGATAGCTGACGATGGCGATGACCAGCCCGCTCACGATTGAAATCGCTGCAAAAAAGCGTATCCCGCGACCGAGCAGAATGCCGCCCGCGGTGAGAACGGCTCCCGCCAGAGCGAGCAGTACTGAAAAAAGGGCTGAGATGTGGATCGCCTCGTGAGCGTAAAACGCCGCCTTGAAAGGCGCCGACATGGAGGTCACGACCAGCCCCGCCCCGGCCAGGTAAATCGCCTCCTTGACGAGACGCGAGTAATGCCCGACCGAGTTGACGACAAGCACTATCACCGCGAACAGAAACACGCCGAACACCATCTGGAGCGAGAGAAAATTGCTCAAATACGCCCCTGCGGTGCTCCTGTCGCGGCTGACCTCCCTCATGACAAAGTGCTGCGTCCCAAAATCGGAAACGTATCCGAACAGAGCCACAAAGCCCAAAGCCGTCGCCAGCATACCAAGCTCTTCTGTGCCCAGGTAGCGAACCAGCCACACCGACACGAAGAAAGCCACAACCTTCGAGAGAGGCCTTGAGACCATCAGGCTGAAGATGTTTCGGATCGCTCTTCTCGCGGTTGACATTTCATCCCTTCTGCAACCCGGCAATGGTCTCCGCGACGTTTTTCATCAAGCGGTTGAGGTCGTGCTCACGCACAACGAGCTCTCTGAGCGCAACGCCGATTTCCTGCCGCTGCGACCGAGGCATCCTCGCCGCGTGCACGATCTTTCTCGCGAGCTCACACGGACGCTCATCCTCCGCGACCAGCAGCTTCGCATGTTTCCCCAGGACGGGGCGGAAATTGCGGTTGGAAGTGACCAACACCTTCCCGCAGGACATCGCTTCCAGAGCTGCCTTGTCTATCGAATGCCGAATTGACGTGTTGACGAACACGTCGCAGTCGGCGTACTCCTTCTCCATTCGGCTGTAGGGAACAGCCGCGCGAAACTGCACCACCCGTTGAAGTCCTCTCTCCCGGACCTGTTCCTTTAGCCGCCGAAAACACCGCTCATCGCCCGCTACACTCGGCGAGCCCAGGATTCTGAGCGCCAGCTCTCCCGGAGGAAAAGAAGTCGCTGCCTCCGCGAAAGCTTCTATCAAGGAATCATACCTCTTTACCGGTGTGATTCTTCCCGCGGATAACAGGACAATCCCGCCGCTTCTCTCTTTGAAAACGGGCGAGAACTTTTGCGTATCTATCCCGTGTCCGACAACCCTGACTTTTTCCGAGCGGATCGGACAGCTTTCGGCGGTCGGTGTGAGAATAAGGTCAGAAACCTTGTGCGCCCGCGTCAGCCAGAAGCTCTTCGCCGAGTGGGCGTACCAGAGGATGATTGGCGAGTTCTCGCCGACAATCCTTTTCGCCGCAACCGCATACCGGGGGCACATGTGAGCGAAGATGGCTCGCACCTCCATCTGCTTCAAGTCCCTTTCCAATCCCTTCCTGAGCCGCCACAATCTCCTGATTTTTCCTTCCCCCAGCACCTGAAGCGAGACGTTATCTCTCAGCCTGCGCTCTCCCGCCCTTAGACAGAAAACCGAAAGCCTCCGGAGATTGTCGGCCAGCGTGTTGACCCACCCCGGGGTGAACCCGAGCACCGGGTCCTCTCCATCAACCGCCTGAGTTATCATCACCGCGTCAACCCGCATTTCTCCGGCGCCTTCCTGCGATCTGCTCATATATTTCCATAAGCCGAGGCAGATTTCTTCTTCTCTCGTAAAGCTCAAGAACGGACTTTCGCCGAACGGCGCCCTTGCGATATTCCTCGACGTTTTTCAGGACACGCACGAGCTTCTCCGCCATCTCTCGAGAGGCGCCCACCGGCACGATGTGCCCATTTTCCCCCTCGGCGACAAGCCCTTCTGCTCCGCTCACCCTTGTTGAGACTATCGGCAGACCCGCAGCGACGCTCTCCATCAGCACACGTGGAGTCGCCTCGTAACCTGAAGGAAGAGCGAAAACGTCCGCCGCCGCGAAATACGCCGGCATCTCCTCATAAGCCACCGTCCCTGTAAAGACCACGTTGTCGTCGAGACCGAGCCTCGAGCAGAGAGCCTTTGCCGCCGGTAGCTCCTTTCCCTCTCCAGCGAGCACGAAAGCGACTCCCGACAGCTCCCTCAGCACTTTCCTTGCAGCATAGAGGAGGTCCGGCACCCTCTTCTGCTTCGTCATCCGCCCGGCAAAAAGAACCATGCGAGCACAGCCCGCCGGCAAATGTCTCCTGCGAGCGCTCGACCCATCCGCCGCCGAAAACCTTTCCACATTGATCCCGCCCCCACCGAGGACGTGCCAGATGCGGTTTTGAGGGATGCCCAGGCGGGCGATTTTCTCTTTTTCCGATTGGTTCACCACGCGGACATTATCCGCCCGTCTAAGAATCATTTTCCCCGTCACCTTCAGCAGCCGATTCAGCAGCCGCTCCCTTTCCCAGTACCGGTTTCCGAAGAAATCGGCGTGCACCTGAACGTTCAGAGGAATGCGAAAAAGCGCCCTCGTCGCCAAACCAACCATCCCCGTGAAGAACGGGTCCTGCGTCGTCAGAACGTCAATGCGATTCCGCCGGCAAATCTCGACGGCGAGCCGAAGCGCGTCGAACACTCGCATCACCTTATTCAGCGATTGCGTGGGATACAACGTCAGCTTCTCAGTGGGATGAAGAATCGGGCGCCTCGCCTTGCCCACGGAAAAGACGATAACGTGGAGATGAGACAACATCTTGGCTATCTCGACGTGCCGCGAAAGAGTATCGCCTCTGGCGGTGCCCTCTTCCGCCAGGAAGGTTGTATCGAGGCTTATCATCAGCACCTTCATCTGCGTCTGCTCGCCTCCTCCAGCACGTCGAGAGTCCGGGAGAAAATGCCTGCCCAGGCGTATCGCGAAAGCCGTTTTACCGCCTCCGCCGTGAGCCGGTCTCGCAGGTTCCCGTACAAACATTCGTTGAGGCACGACACCATCTGGCTCAGGTTGTCCTTCTCGAACAAGAGACCGTTTTCTCGATGTTTTATCATCTCCGGCGTGCCTGTTGTCCGGGCGGCAACGACCGGCGTCCCCACCTTCATCGCTTCCAGAGCGATATGTGAACAGCTTTCGTATCCGGAGTTTAGCACGAAACAATCTGCCGCTTTCAGATAAACCGCCAGCTCCCTCCTGGGGACTTTCCCCCTCAAAAAGACCTTCCTCGTGAGACCCCTTGCCTCGACCAAAGCCGCCAGGTTTCGCCGCTCCGGCCCCTCCCCGATTATCGGGACCACCGTCTCCGGCCCGAGGGCTTCCGCCGCCAGGACCACTCCACGGAATCCCTTCCACGGCACAAGCCTCCCTGCCGAAACCACAACCTTCCTCCCTGAAAAACTAATCCTCGCCCGGCACTCTTCCCGCGTGAGCTCCGCTACTTCCTCTCCAAAGCTCTCCTCCACAGCGTTGCTTATCACCACGAGCCGACCGAAAAATCCCCACCGCCTTATCAGCCCCGCCAGAAACTTGCTGGTCGTGATGACCGTCCCGCAACGCCTCAGACAGCAGTTGCGGACACTTCTCAAAACCTCCGCCTTCCAGTTTTGCCGCCGCGTCTGAAACTTCTCAATGGAATCGGACGTGAGCCGCAGATTGCTCGCCCTTTCCCAGGCGAAATCCCCCTCGATCTTGATGACCATAGGCTTTTGAAGGAAAATGTTGGCGAGAACCGAAGGAAGCATTAGACCGTTGCAATAGATGAGATCGCTTTTGGCCGCAGCCGCCATTATCTCGGCGAGAGTAACGACCAGCCTTAACGGAAGGGGAATGGCTCGGGATATTCTGTGAACCGGGAACGGATACTGCCGCCGTGAGGCGCCCGAGCAGTACGTGACAACCTTCACCTCACAGCCGGCGGAGCGAAGTCCCTCTGTCAGCGGGACTACATAGCTTGCCGGCCCGCCGATGTCCGGCGGGAAAATGCCGGTGACGACGCATATCCTCATTCTTTCCTTTCGGGAGTCTCCGCCTCGTCAATGAGCATGACAGGGATGCCGTCGCGGATGGGGTATCTTCTCCCGCACTTCACACACACGACCTTCCCTTCGCGCTCATTGACCTCGCCCCGGCAAGCCGGACAGCACATGATTTTCAGCAGTTCCTCGTCAATCATTCTCCCTCTCCCAGACTGTGGGCAGACGCATCGCCGCCCCTCTGAAAAATTTCCTCCGAAATATGTTCTTCTCCCCGAAGCAACCTCGGCGAAATCGCCCCCTTCTCCGCCCACCAGACGATTCCCCCGACGGCTCCCACTAACAGCCACAGCAGACGCATCATCAACGCAAAGGCCAACACCACCGACCCGTAACCCTCCGGATGATTTCCCTGGAGAAAGAAAAGACGGTATCCTGCCTCCGCCGTTCCGATATTGCCGAAGGTAATCGGCAGTGCCGCTATTGCCCCCACCAGCGGAATCCACAGCAGGTACTGAAACGCTGTCGCCTCGACGCCGACGGAGCGCCCCACGCAATAGGCAACGAACACAAGAACACCCTGGATTATAACCGACTGCACCCAGCAAACGAGTAATTGCGATTTATGTTTCCGATAGTGGCGGAACGCCTCGTAAACCCGGGTGAAATACTCGCGGTACGGAAGGTGCTCATATACCCATTCCGCAAACGGCAGCTTTTTCACCAGCCGCTTGCTAAAGAACAGGACAATGCCAATCCCGACCACGACGGTTATCCCGATGACCATCAGGCAGCGAACGAGGTATTGTCCACCAAGCAACAGGGAGATCACCACCAGAGTCACAAGACCCAAAAGGCCAATAATCCTGTCCAGCACAACCGTCGCCACGCCTTCCGCCTTCTTCTCGGCATTATAGCTTGCGACGTAATATGAGCGAATGACGTCCCCTGCGGCGAGCCCACCAGGCATGAACTGAGAAAAGAAGAATCCCACCAGGACGAAACGAAACGTCCGGAAGAACGGGATGGCTATATCGTGCGCTCTCAGGAGCCTTCTCCATCGCCAGGTGGTCAGCGCGAAAGCCACTCCTACAAGAGCCGCCGCGGCCATCAGCCAGCCATACCTCTCGCGGAAGGATGCCGCCATCTGGCTGCCGCATTTTCCCCAATCAACCTGGTGAAAGACGAGATAGATAAGGCCCGCACTGACAGCGATCTTCAGCAGAAGCGTGAGGTGTTTTTTGCTCATAGAACCGTCTCGGTCGCCCCGGCAGGATTCCGGTCCTACGCGGCGGGAAAGGCGGCGCCGCTCACCCTGTTCGGGAGGCCTGCTCTTGCTCACATGAAAGACATTCGCGGATGTACTTCATCCCCCTAATGACATCTTCCTCGGGGGCTGAAACAAACGCCTCCACAACCCTGATCGTTTCCCTCTCGAGATAGGGTTTCAGCTTCGTAAAGTCGAAGTCACCGGTCAGCGGCACCCTGTGGTCGCTCACCCCTATGACATCGTGCAAATGGATTCCGAGCATACGACTCGAATACATCTGCAGGAACGATTCCTGTGGCATGATATCCAGCTCCTCGGCGCACTGGGCATGTCCCACATCGTGCCAGTAGTACACGTTTGCCCCTTCAAACTTGTCCAATATCAGCTTAACTTCGTCGAACGACGGAATGTCCTCCACGAAATACCTGTTCTCTATCCCTATCTTAATCCCTTTCGGCTCCGAATAAGCCAGCAGCTCATCCAGGCTCTTGTACAGGACATCCAGATGCCGAAACCTTCTCTTCTCCCGCTTCGCGAGAAGCTTTCCCTTCACTTTCTCGTATCGCGGAGTGCCTTTCTCTCCCGCACTATAGAGCCGGATGAGAGTTGGAGTAAGAAGTTTCATCTCGACCCGCCCGAGGTGCATCACCATGGCCCCGGCGTCGAATCTCTGTGCCGTGTCAATCGTCGCCTTGGTCTTCCTCACGGCCATCATCCTCTCCCGCCGGTCCAGAGAAGCGGGCGAATATATGTCCGGCCCCGGCATCGAAGAGGGCAGCCACTGCATTGCCGGGCAGAAGTTGTGCAGGCTGCTCACCTTTATTTCTCCCCTTTCGTAAGCTTCCAGCATCCCCATCACCGTCGCGATGTTCAACGAATGACCGAGCTCCAAGCACTCGAACCCCAGGCGACGCGATTCCTCAATCATTTCCTTTGCGTCGCTTGTTTTTCTAACGTTCCACGCTGTAGAAATCGCAAACATCTCGGCCCCTTCATCTCTCGCTGAGCCTGACGCCCTCCTTCAGAAGAAGAGCCGCGCATACCCCTGAGCCTTTCACAAGCCGCCCCTCTCGCCTGATTGTCGTCACCCCGCAGGAGGGGCTTCGAGCCTTGAAAATCCCTTCTCGGATGCCCATCGCGCGAACGACCGCCAGAGCTCGCCACGCCCCACGAACGAAATGCGCCGTCACATCCTCCCCCTTCTCATTCACGACGCGGCTTCGACCTGCCAGAACGTCCTCGCCGCTGCCGCTCTCTATCTCCGAAGGCGTCCTCGGCGTAGGCAACCCTCCGACCGCCTCCGGGCAAATCGGAAATGCCTCGCCGCTGCGTGACATCCTCTCTATCTCCTCGTCGAGGCTATTTGTCCCGTCGTAGCGACAATTCAAACCCGCCAGGCACGCGCTCACGATCAGCATGGCGACACCACCCTCATCGAACCACCCCTTGTCCCCACGGAGGCAGAAAAGACCATTTGCAGATGACCTTCCCCTTTAGGTTCTCGAAAGGCACGAACCCCCATCCCCTGCTGTCGAAACTGTTCTCCGTCTTGTCTCCCAGCACGAAATAGTGCCCCTTCGGCACCGTGAACTTCTGCCCCTTTATCCCGTACGGCCAGTTTCCCCTGACGCTTTGGTGGGGGGCGCCCTTCTTCAAGGGCAGCCTTATCCCCAATATTTTGACGTAGTCCCACTCCTCAAGCCGCACGGGCTGTCTTTCCGGGGTATTCTGATAATGGATTTTCGGCACGCGGTCCGGCCTGTTGAGAAGCTCTGCTTTCTCGCCCCCACTCCTGTCCGGCACGTACTTGTATATTTCGCCGTCCTGTATCTCTAAGGTCTCCCCCGGCAGCCCGACAACCCGCTTGACGAAGTTCCTCGGGTACTGGCTGGCGTCGGTAATGCCCCGGGTCGAGAACACAGCCACATCCCAGCGGTGGGGCCTCGATATTTCGACCAATCTCATCCCGGTGAACGGAACCCTCAGACCGTAGATGAACTTATTGACCAGAATCTTGTCTCCAATCTGGAGCGTGGGAATCATGGACCCGGACGGAATCTTGAAAGGCTCAACGACAAAATGCCGGATCACCAACGCTATCAGCACTGCCGTTCCCAGAGAATAGACCCATTCCCCAACAGCCTCCCTTTTCGTCCTCGGAATGTGCCTCGCGACAGTTTTCCGCAGGGCCGCCGCCGCCTTCTCGACCTGCTTCTTTGCTCGCCGAGAGATAGCCCGCTCCAGTTCCGCGACCCGCTCTTCCACCTCCCTTTTGCCCTCCGCAGTAACGCGGTTCGACTTCTTTTCCAAAAAGTTTTTGGCTTCCTTAAGCAGCCGTTTCGGTCTCATCAACATAGCCTTTCGTCAATTGATAGCTTTTCTCACAAAAAGTGCGCTTCACTCAGTGCTGCGATTCATAAGTTTGGTCACGTATTCTTTTTTCGACAGCATAACAGGATGGACATGATAATTCGAGAATCCTGTTTATCCTGTTATCCTGTCAAAGTACTTCCTTTCTCAGAGCACCATAGTAACCGTGTTTCCGAATCCATGTGCTCAGCAGGGAACACCTCCCTCGAGAAAGCACGCAGCGAGATGCCCCCCGCCGCGGTCCGTCAGCAGCGGCTCTTCCGCCTTGCAAATATCCATCACGTAGTTACAGCGAGTGTGAAACCGGCACCCCGAAGGGGGATTCACCGGCGAAGGAACGTCCCCAGGAAGGATAATCCGCTTTCTTTTTGTTTTCGGGTCCGGCACCGGGACCGCTGACAGCAATGCCACCGTGTACGGGTGCTGGGGATGCTCGTAGATGCTTTCGCCGTCTCCCACCTCGACAATTTTCCCCAGATACATGACCGCCACCCTATCGCTGACATGCTCCACGACGCTCAGGTCGTGCGCGATGAACAGGTACGAAAGCCCGAAGTCCTCCTGAAGCTCTTCAAACAAGTTGATAATCTGGGCTTGAATCGAAACGTCCAGCGCCGAGACCGCCTCATCGCAGACCACGAACTTCGGCTTCAGCGCTATCGCACGCGCTATCCCGATTCTCTGCCTTTGCCCGCCGCTGAACTCGTGGGGATAGCGGTTGATAGCCTCCCCCGAAAGCCCCACTTTCGCCAGCAGCTCCTTTAGCATTTCCTTTCTCTCTTTTCTCGTGCCTATTCTGTGCACCGCGAGCGGCTCCCCGACGATGCTTCCCACGGTCATCCGAGGGTTGAGCGAGCCAAAGGGGTCCTGGAAGACTATTTGCATGTTTCGCCTCATCCGCCGGACCTGCTTCCTACCCAGCTCGAAAACCGACTGCCCCTCAAACCGAACGTCGCCCTCCGTCGGCTCGAGCAGCCGCAAAATCGTCCGACCGGCCGTCGTCTTACCGCATCCGCTCTCCCCCACCAGCCCGAGCGTCTCCTTCCGGCCGATTGTGAAGGAAATACCATCCACCGCTCTCACATATCCCTTAGCCCTCGAAAAAAGCCCTTTCCTGACCGGAAAGTACTTCTTCAGCCCAGAGACTTCCACCAGCCGGTTGTTCTCAGCAACATTTCCCATGACGCAAAAACATCGCCTCCCCGCCTCCCCCGCCGAAGCCGAGCTCAGCCGGAGTACAGATGGCAGGCAGCCTTATGCCCATCCTCAATTTCCTTCAATGCGGGTTCTTTCTTGCGGCAAACATCCATCACACGCGGACATCGCGGATGAAATCGGCACCCCGATGGAAAATAGAGCGGATTCGGCACATTCCCCGGGATAACAGCCAGTTTCCCCTTCTTCTTCTCGATTTTCGGGAGCGAATTGAACAATCCCACCGTGTAAGGATGCTTCGGCTCGCTGAAGAGCTTTTCAACCGAGGTATATTCGACAATCTTCCCCGCATACATCACCGCGACCGTGTCCGCCGTTTCCGCGATAACGCCGAGATTGTGCGTGATAAGCAAAATGGACATTCCCAACTGCGCCTGAAGCTCCTTCAGGAGGTCCAGCAACTGCGCCTGGATGGTCACGTCCAGCGCCGTCGTCGGCTCATCGGCTATCAGCAGCTCCGGATTACACGCCAGCGCCATCGCGATCATCACCCTCTGCTTCATGCCCCCCGACATCTGGTGCGGATATTCGCTGATTCTTTGCTCTGGAACCGGTATCCCCACCCTCGAAAGAAGCTCTATCGTCGTCTCCCTCGCTTGCCTTTTTGACATCTTCTGGTGCAGACGCAGAACCTCCATGATTTGATTGCCGATCGTGAAAACGGGGTTGAGGGAGGTCATCGGCTCCTGAAACACCATCGAGATGTCGTTGCCGCGGACCTTGCGCATCTGCGGCTCCGAAAGCCTCAGGAGGTCTCTCTCGCCGAAGTAAACGCTGCCGCTTTCGATCTTTCCCGGAGGGGTGGGCACCAGCCGCATTATGGAAAGGGCTGTGACACTCTTGCCGCAGCCGCTTTCGCCGACCAATCCGAGCGTCTTGCCCCTCTGTATCTCAAGGCTGACGCCGTCAACAGCTCTCGCCGTTCCTTCGTCTATATAGAAATATGTCCGTAGCTCGATTATCCGTAACAGCTCGCCGTTTTTTTCCATATCTTTGCCAGACCCGGTCCATCTCTGCCTATTCTCGGGAACGGTTTCGCCGTGACGAAGTGCCGGTCGCGGCTGGCGCGAAAACCCAAGCTTGGGCAATCCGTGTCGCGCGGCTAAACCCTCCAAATCTCGTCGGCGGTTTGGGCCATTTGGCGCTGCCTTGTGTCCAACTCGGCGGGCCCAAATTCATCGTAAAGCGCGAGGGCACGGTTCAGGGGCAGCGCAGACTTCGCGTACATGTCTCTCTTGACGTCGTAGAACCGATTAGACAGCTTTCTATTATAGCCTTTGTCTAGGATGGTCATGTTTCCCAGCCTGGGTACCAGGTCCCGGGGTTCCGCGTTCCTTTGCGCAAGGAAGGCTGTCCAGTTCTTGTCGGGCCTCTTGGGTATCACGTGTTCTAGGGTCACGTTCGTGTCGGTCTTGAGTTCCCTCTCCCCCCTCTGCTCCAGAAGGTGGTTGTTTATTCTCAGCAGGATGTACTTAGCCAGCGCCGAAGCCCTCACTTCCATAGCTGCAAAGGAAGTCACAAACGACTCGCTGGCGGGAGACAACGCTCTCAGCTTGGCCAGGACCTCATGGAGGGACATTGACCCCGTCCTGAGGCGAATCGAAAGCCTGCTGTAGACGCCTTCCTGTTCGTTTGGATTGAGGCGGCAAACAGTATTGTACCGAAAGCTAAGGTTGACCACGCTCCTTAGTAACTCCTCGAAATCCCGTCTTCTGTCCTTGTAGAACGCCCCGTAGCCAGCCATGAGCAGTACGTACGCCTGTTCCACGCCCAGGACCTGGAGGTCCTCCAGTAACCTGTTCGGTTGTGTGTCTCCCCAGAACTCCCGACCTGGACTGGACAGATTGGCGTAAACCAAAGCGTCCCCGGACAGCTCCTTCATGAAACGCTTGACGTCGCGCGCTTTGACCCTGGCCTTCAGCTTTGCATACAGCTGCTGCTTTCTGGCGAGCTCGTAGCGTGAAATCCCAAAGTGCCTCAGGAACTTTGTTGCCCGATGGTCCCCGACCTGATCAACTACCTCACGCCACATGGTCTCAATAAGCTGGAAGTGCTCGCCGGCGATCGAGAAGACATAGTTTTTCACGAGATCCGTGACGCTTAGGTCCAGTCCCCTATCGTTGAGCGCCTCGAAGAGAACGTGGGCGTTCTCCTCTGAGTCGACCTCAATCCTGATCAGCACCAACCTCTTCGTGAGCGCACGAAGAAGACCCCTCACGAACGCCTCGCCCCCCTTCAACAATCGCTGCTCAACCTCCTTCCTCAAAAAGGAGGACGCCGCCCTGATCAACTTATGGGACTTGCGCGCCGGCTCAGGCAGGCCGCCCTCGATGACCACCTGATTGAAGAAGCTGGTGTCCTCCCTGTTCAGCATCAACTTGGGGCTCACCCGCAGAGTCTCCATATCTCTGCTGCGCAGGGTGCGGCTTATTTCCTCCACCCAGTTTCCGGCCTCCTGCATGGTGCTCGACCTCAGCGCGTCCCTCAAAGCGCCAAGAAGCAAAAGAAACGTCGCAAGCCTCTGCTGTCCGTCGAGAAGAACTACCGAGTTGCCCTCCCTGGCGGGGATAACGACCATCGAACCCATGAAATAACCTGTGTGCCCTTCTGGGTCGCTGCAAAGGTCCATGAGGTCGTACCAAAAATCCCTTACCTCCTGCTTTTCGCGCCATGAGAAGTCTCTCTGAAACGGCGGAACCGTGTAGACCTTCTGGTCATTTAGTAGCTCCCCAACTGTCAAAGTCACCGGGATTATGTTCATAACGATGCCTCCCAGACCGCCCGACGCGCGCGGGGCTCGGCACCAACGGCGCCATCCCAGCCAGCATGCCCTGGTACGGAACGATCATGGCCGACCAATCCGAGCGTCTTGCCCCTCTGTATCTCAAGGCTGACGCCGTCAACAGCTCTCGCCGTTCCTTCGTCTATATAGAAATATGTCCGTAGCTCGACTATCCGTAACAGCTCGCCGTTTTTTTCCATATCTTTGCCAGACTGCACGCATCGTCTCTATCTGTTCTCGCCGGCGCCTTCATCCTCGCCCGGCGGCGAGGATTCTCTCCGTACACCGTCGGTCTTAGGCCCGTTGCCCCTACCCCCGTGGAGGAGCAGGGTGCCGGTCCCTTAGTAAACCCAGAACGATAATCCCTATAAGGCCAAGAAAAGCGAGCAGGCAAAGCCACGCGGAGTGCCCCTTGGCCCTGGCATAATATGCCAGCCCGGCCATTAGCAGGGCTGTTCCCATAAGGGCTATCAGTCGGTCGCCACTGATGACGCCGGTGAGCTGGATCACGATTCCCGGCACTCCATACGTAAGACTTTTCCTATTCAGTTCTTTTATCATCCCGTATCATGCCGCTTGCCGACCTGGCGTCCCGGATTTCCAGCGAGCATGCCAACGTGGAACACGTTTTCCAAACCGAAACCCGGCAGGGCCCTACGAACTGGGAGCTTCACCGCCTGCTTCAACGGGAGAAAGTGCCTTTTCCTCGGGCGGAGACGGCGACTCGCTCTTCGCGGCGCCTTTCTTCTTAGCTTCACCGCTTGCCTCGACGGGAGAAAGCGCCTTTTCGCCGGGGGGCGCCAACTTTCCAGTTCCCGCGGCGCCTTTTTCCTTCACTTTTCCTCCCGCCTCGACGGGAGAGAGCGCCTTTTCCTCCGCGGGAGCCACCTTTTCCGCTCCTCCTTCGACCGGGGAGAGAGGACTCTCTTCTTTCTTTTCCCCCGCTCCTTCTTGGGCGGTGGCAGCAGGCTCCTCCTTCCCCGTCGGTTTCTCGCCGACGTCTTCTGTGTATTTCTTCTCCTTAGGGATGGGGGACTTTCTCGCCTGGAGCGCTGCCAGCGAGATGCACGTTATCGTGAAAATCACCGCCAGAACCGCAGTTGTCCTCACCAGAACCGTCGAGGTGCCCGCGCCGAACAGCGGGGAGCTACCGACGCCCGCCCCAAAAGCCCCGGACAGCCCGCCTCCCTTCGCCGCCTGCATCAGGATAATCACCACCATCAGGAACGCCGCGAAAATGTGTATCCCATACAGCAAACCTGAAAAAATCGAGCCGAACAACAAACCGCAAAACATCGAGCTTTCTCCTTACCTCTTCGCTTGAAGTAATCCATCCAAACCTGCAATTGCAATTTGCATGCCACGCTGATGGCACGCCGCTCACGGGCCCTGCTTCTCAAACCGAACTATTCTCTCGAAAGAATCCGCGTCCAAACTTGCCCCGCCGACCAGACCGCCGTCAATATCCGGCTGCCGCATCAGGCCGTAAACGTTCTGCGGCTTGACGCTGCCGCCGTAGAGGATTCTCACCTTTTCCGCCACGTCCGAGCCGTATCCGTTCGCCAGCAGCCTGCGAATCAGCGCCTGCACCTCGTTGGCTTGCTCCGGCGTCGCCGTCATGCCCGTCCCTATCGCCCAGATAGGCTCATACGCGAGGACCGTCGCGAGCATCTGTTGCTCATCCATCCCTGCGAGGCTCTCTTCAATCTGCGTGGTCACAACCTCTTCCGTTTTGCCGGCATCTCTCTCCTGAAGCGTTTCGCCCACGCAGAGTATCGGCGTCAGGCCCGTTTTCAAAGCAGCCTTCGCCTTTCTGTTCACATTCTCATTCGTCTCCCGGAAATACTGTCTCCTCTCCGAGTGCCCCACGATAACGTACTCGCATCCGACGCTCTTCAACATCGGCCCGGAAATCTCGCCCGTGAAGGCGCCCTTATCCTCCCAGTAGAGGTTCTGCGAACCGACGCCTATCCGGGTGTCCGAAAGCAGATTCGCAACCCTCTCCACGTACAAAGACGGCACGCACAAAACCACGTCCGCCTCGTCGAAATCCCGCAGCCTCTCCTTCAGCCCGGAAGCCAGCTCCTCCGCCTCCGGCAGCGATTTATTCATCTTCCAATTGCCTGCAATCAAAGCTCGTCGCACTTTTTTCCCTTTCTTCTCTCTCACGGCAAGGACCGCTTAGTGCTCCCATTCATAAACTCGGCGACGTATTCTTCCTCTGACAGGATAACCCCGCGTTCCGCGGGGCTCGACGATGAGCCAACCTGTTTCGCCTCAGCCATGACCGGGCCGCAAGGTCTCCAACAACTTCTGCGTCAATTGCTTGGCCTTCGTGATCTTTCACCCAGCGGCCCTCGGCCTGTGATTTACTGGATGGCGCACGTGCCTGGAACTATCCTGTCTATCCTGTTATCCCGTCAAAATAGTTCCTTTCGCAGGACCATTATACGTCACCGTATTTTCGAATTGATGTATTTAGGAGTTGCGTATCTGGTTTACTGCCTCTGCGCTCTCTGCGCGCTCAGCGGTAAGTCCCTATTTCTCCGTCAGCGCCTCGATGCCCGGCAGCGTGCCCAGCTCGATATACTCGAGTGAAGCTCCTCCGCCCGTCGAGATATGGCTTATCTTATCGGCGACGCCGCTCATCTTGATGGCGCTCGCCGAATCGCCTCCCCCAACCATGGACACCGCATCCGATTCCGCAATCATCTTTGCGATGGCAAACGTTCCCTTTGCGAAATTCGGCTTCTCGAAAACGCCCACCGGCCCGTTCCAGAGAATCGTCGCCGCTTTTTTGATATATTCGCCGAACTCCTCCACGCTCTTCGGCCCGATATCCATTCCCATCCAGCCATCGGGGATTTGGTCAGGACCCACAACTTTTCGCTCTGCATCGTCCTCGAAGGCATTGGCGACGACAAGGTCCGTCGGAAACACCAGGTTTACGCCCCTCGCCTTTGCCTTCTCCAAAATCTCTTTCGCGAGGTCAATCTTGTCCTCCTCGACCAGCGAAGTTCCGGTGGACTTTCCCTCTGCCCGCAGGAACGTATAGGTCATCGCCCCGCCGATGATGAGGTCGTCCGCCTTACCCATCAGACTCTCCATGACGCCTATCTTCGTCGAGACCTTCGCCCCGCCGAGAATAGCTAAGAACGGCCGCTTCGGCTCCGCAAGAGCCTCGCCCAGGAACTCCACCTCCTTCCGCATCAGGTAACCGAGGGCGCACTGGTCGAAATGCTTCGTTACACCTACTGTTGACGCATGCGCGCGGTGCGCGGTTCCGAAGGCGTCGTTGACGTACACGTCCCCCAGCCTCGCCAGAGACTCGCAGAACGCCGGGTCATTCGCCCTCTCCTCCTTATGAAACCGGAGATTCTCCAGCACTAGAATCTCACGGTCCTCCATCTCCTTCACAAGGTTCTCCACCTCCGGCCCGATGCAGTCCGGCGCCATGAAAACCTCCCCACGACAGAGCCTCTCCAGTTCCTCCGCTACGGGTCTGAGCGTCAGCTTCTCGTTCACCTTCCCCTTTGGCCGCCCCATGTGCGACATCAGGATGGCCTTCCCGCGATGCTCGGTGATGTATCGGATCGTCGGCAGCGCCGCCACAATCCGCGTATTATCTCTGACCTTCATGTTTTCATCCAGCGGAACGTTGAAATCCACTCGCGTCAGAACGCGCTTCCCTTTCACATCAAGGTCTTCTATGAAAAGTTTTGTCATGGCTGCGATCCTCGTTCGATCGTCCGCGACGCCGCTGTGCGACCTGCCCACGGAGCAGAATGCTCGCACGTTCGTCTTACGAAGATAAAGCAACCACAAAACGGCGGCTACCGCCGAAGCACCCGCTTCAACGGCCCCGGCCGCCAGCTGGTCCGCTACGTAACCCGCGGCGAGGGGAAACGCAGAGAGCGCCACGTTCAGCAAAACGACTACCTGCGCGCCCACCCAAGCCCAGTACCTGCCGTACCTGAGCCCAGCGAGCAGTGCGAGGCTTACCGGCAGGAGCAGGAATTGCAGCGTGTCCGCCGGGCCCCAATCGGTGGGCGGCCCCCCGCCGAAGATAGCTAGCGAGGCGAGGAACCCGGCCGAACCGAAAAACAGACCCACGGAGGTTACAATTGCCAGGAAAAGCGGACGCAGGTTACCCCGGCACGCCCGACAGCGCGCTTGCCCGGGCGCGTTGTCCTCCCCGCATTTGCCGCACCTCACTGTTATCGCCTGCATCAGTTCGTCCTCCCTTTTTCGAGCGTTCTAGACTCATGGCGCCCGGCGCGCGCCCCTCAGACCGCAGCCACCTTCAGGACCAGGGCACGGCACCGAGTAAGCCCATTCCTTATTGTAGCAGCCGCAAAGCTTCGCCAGATTGTTATCGGTCACCAGCTAGAGAGCGCCACACGTTTCCAAGTATCTTTGCTCACGCAAACGTACAAATAACTGGAATCGCAGGCTATGTCGCCGGCCGCTCCCGGCGAGGGTGAGGATTTTGGTTGTTTGCTCCAAGCGTCTATCTTCGACCAGGCAATCCCAGCCGACGGGCTTATCTGCGTGTCAGTGATCGTTCCATCCCTAATGTCTCTCCCTGTGATCCTAGTTACTGCAGCCATGACGCGTCCCTCCTATCCGAATCGTTATCACCGATTGCCGCCTTGCTGCTGGGGTGGGCATTGAATTTCTTGTGCTTTTTTTCGTAGCTTCCAGTTGCTCGATGCGAGTGACCTCCGGCACGTCCGCGCGTCAGATCATAACCCGCCTCGTCATTCCGACGCAAGCTTGTCCAAGAACTGGCCCACGCCCACGCTCTTGAATCTTACGGCTTCGAGGAGGTCCCGAATAGCAGGATGCTTGGGAAACCTCCACCAAGATTTCTTGCCCTCGTCTGAAAGCTCGAGTGCCACGTCCTCTTCCCAGTACCATAGGTGCTCTTCCGGGCAATACTTGGACCTGTAGGTATATAGACGAATGACCCCATCAGCCATCGTTGCCAGGTAAACCGTGTCCACAACAATTTCGCTGGGCCAGGTGATATCGCCGGTGGGCGACGATGGCTTCCACTGTAGAACCCCGTGCTGGGTCTTTCGAATCAGCGACGTAATTGCCGTTGTGATTCGGTCTTGGTACTTCATCGTCGTCGCCTCCACTGGATTTTTCGGACCTTAAGCAGGGTCCACACCGTAATGCCCAGCCCAAGGATGGAGCTAAGGTTGCCAACCAAGTCCAGTCTATCGGCCATACTCCTCTCCGCCGTTGCCTCAATGTGGGAACCTCACCAAGAAGCTAACCGGGCCTCTCATTATCCCGCCATCTTCTCAATCAGGTCCACGCACCTCACCGAATAAGCCCATTCGTTGTCGTACCAGCCGCAAACCTTCACCAGGTTCTCACCGATAACCATCGTCGAAAGGGCGTCGAAGATGCAGGAGTGGGGATTTCCGACTATGTCCTTCAGCACAATCGGGTCCTCGCAGTACTCCAAAATCCCTTTCATCCTCCCTTCTGCCGCTTCCTTGAAGGCGGCATTGATTTCCTCCTCCGTCGTGTTCTTTTCCAGCACCACCACTAAATCCGTCAGTGACCCGACGGGCGTCGGCACCCTCAGCGCCATGCCGTTCAGCTTCCCATCAAGCGCCGGAATAACCAGCCCTATCGCCTTCGCTGCGCCCGTCGTCGTGGGAATGATGTTCACAGCCGCCGCCCTCGCACGACGCAGGTCCTTGTGTGGAAAATCGAGCAGCCTCTGGTCGTTCGTGTAGGAGTGAACCGTCGTCATCAACCCCTTTACAATCCCAAAACTATCGTTCAACACCTTCGCGAGCGGCGCGAGGCAATTCGTCGTGCACGACGCGTTCGATACAATCTGGTGCTCGTCGCTATACGTCTCGTCATTCACACCCATCACTAACGTCGCGTCAACCTTATCCTTCGCGGGTACACTCAAAAGAACCTTCTTCGCGCCCGCCTCGAGATGTTTCGCTATCTGATCTCTTTTCCGGAATACCCCCGTGGACTCCAGAACGTACTCCACCCCAAGCTCCCTCCACGGCAGCTCCGCGGGGTCCCTCACGCTCAGAACCTTCAAGCTATCCTCGCCCGCGACGATGTTTTCCCCGTCGAGCTTCACCTCGAGGGGATACTTCCCAAACGACGAATCATATTTCAGCAGATGAGCAAGAGTTCCAGCATCCGTCAGATCGTTCACAGCGATGACATCGAAACCGCCCCTCTGCTGCATCTCCCTGAAGACCATCCGACCTATCCTGCCGAAACCGTTTATGCCAACCTTTATTGCCATAGAATCTTCCTCCTTGCCGCCTAATCCTGTGTTCCCAAGCACTTATTGGCCTTTTCGGAGATTCTCCCACACATCCCCCACCCTGTCAAGCCCTTTTGGGTGCGGCTCGTAGTCCCTCAGTCTGAGGGGGAAATGAACTCACCGCAGAGAGCGCGGAGAGCGCAGAGAGCAGGTCCGCGGTTTTCCCATACAATTGTCCGGGGGCCTCGGCTTATCCGTGCCGCCGAGCTTCCGTTTTTGTGGGGCCGCCCCGCCCTGGCGGCGCTGTCGCGCGGGCGTCTCGCCAACGGCTATATCGAGGGGCTCCCTTGCCCTCGACGGGCTCCGGCTGCACCCTTCACGGCAAAAAAAGCCGTGCCCCACGTGGCATCCCGCTGGAGGCGGGACCCGTGGGGACGGTGGGCAAGATACGCATGTCACGGCAGGTGAGGACGGGGTCCCTCTCATTTTTCTCTCTGCGACCCTGCGCCTTTGCGTTGTTCTCGTTTTCCCTTCTTCTCTTCGCCGCCTTCGCGGGGTATCCGCCCAAGACTGAGGCCATACTAAGCTCTCTCTCCTTTCCTTGCTCTCTGCGTTCGGGAGAGTATAATGACCTGCACACTCACGCCAAAATGAGGAGGGTGAAATGAGAACATTTGCCATTTGCTTCCTGTTGCTGAGCCTGATTCTCGGCATCAATTGCGTCGCGGCGGCGAACGATCCGTCGCTCACGTCCGGAGACAAAAGAATGCCCCGCGAGGGAGAATACGTTGACGTGGCGCCGTACGGCTATCCGCTGCCGTCGGAGGACGGCAAAAGCTACGGCGTCATCTGGGAGGACCCGAGAGACATTTTCAAGGTCGTCGTCTCTTATGGAAAGGATATGCCCGAATCCCCAATCAGACAGGCGAAACTCCAATACTGGCAATCGCAGTGGCCACGTCGCCGCATTCCAAGAGACCGAGAATCCGGCGCCGGTAGCTCCGGCTGGCTCGATGTCGGCGACTGGTACAACGGCCAATGGAAAACCGCTGATGTTGACATGAGCGTCGAAGGCGATACCGTCGCCTACACGTTCCACCCCATCAACGCTAAGGAGTTCCCCGGCCTACGCGGTTTCGACGCCAAATATCGCACAACACTCAAGCTCCGGCTCCTTTTCCCCGAAAAGGCCCCAACTATAGAGAGCTTTCAGGTTTTCTCGGACTCCATCTGGCAGCGGGAAGACATCCTCATCGAGCGAGACCCCGAGTCGGCAAAGCACGAAGCCGCCACCCCGAAAATCGAGGCATTCAACGGCCAGACGATGCCGCCGTCTTTCCTGTGCGTTCCCATTGGGGGACCGCGCCAGGTCGCTGCCAAGGAGTCATGGACGAGCGCAGGCTTCCACATCGCGTACACGAGAAGCCCCAACGTCAACTCCTTCGACAAGACCATCGTGACCGTCCGTGCCCCCGCCCGTGCCTTTTCCTTCGCAATGGACGACATCGTTCGTGGTGAAAGGATTTTCATCCCTGACTTCGGCGTTCTTGTCAAAAGAGCGTCCGATCCCGCGACCTACGAATCCGTCAAAGCCGAATGGGAGAAGAAAAAGGGAGCGGACATTTATAGCCGCGTCTTCAAAATGCCGGAGCAAACCCTCCAGCGGGCGTGGAACGCCATGCCGGAAAGGGGCCAGCATTACATCCCGCTGACATGCGAGGGAAGCCGCCAGCATTTCGGCGTGGATGCCAACGGAGACGTCTTCGCGCACGCGGGCTGGGTTCGCCGAATCCACGGCAAAGATAGCGACAGAATTCTCTGGGGCGCAAACGATGTCCGCTACAGCTTCGGCTTCCCGGATAGCAAGCCCGTCAGCCGCCACCTCCTCGACGGTGATCTCCCGATTATCATTACCGAATGGAAAGACGGGGACCTCCTCTATCGCCAGACCTGTTTCACGACGCCGCTCGAAAAAGACATCCTATCCGGCAAGCCGTTGGAAGCCGACGACACCATCGTTTTGATGATGAAGGTGGATTTGCAAAACACCGGAGACACGGAGGCGGTAGCGCCTGTTCGCATCTCCGTCCGGGCCGGCAAACGCCAGCCGCTGCGCCGCCCCTCCGGGAGCGGGTGGATCTCCACTCTGCGCGATGGTCAGCGCATCATCTGGATGGCGGTGGACGTTCCAGTCGGTGATGTCTCCGTCACATCCGTCGGGGATGATGTCCTCTATTCTCTGAAAATCAGGCCTTACCAGAAGCGCTCTTTTTCCATCGAAATCCCCTTCATCAACCTCACAAAGGAAGATGAGATCGAACATCTCTCCGTCAAGCTGGTGAAGATCGAGGAAGAGCTCCGTGGAACTGCTGAGTATTGGCGTCGGCGGGCAGACGCCGGGACGCAAATTCACACGCCGGAGCCGATGCTCAACTCATTCTATCGCGCAGATGCCGGCCACCTCCTCATCAACACCGAAAGAGAGGTCGGCGCCGACCGATACATGGCAAAAGTCGGCACGTTCCATTACGGCGTTTTCAGTAACGAATCCTGCATGATGATCAGCGATCTCGACCGTCGCGGCTACCACGACAAAGCCGAAAAAGCCCTCGAAACCTTCCTCCATTATCAGGGGACCGTCGGTCTCCCCGGCGCATTCTCCAGCAAAGAGGGAGAGTTCTACGGCGCCGGTGGATACGAAATGGGCGGATACAACCAGCATCATGGCTGGGTGCTGTGGTGTATGGGCGAGCATTACTGGTACACCCGCGACAAAGAGTGGCTCCAGCAAGCCGCGCCGAAAATCATCAAGGGATGCGACTGGATCACCCGCGAGCGCCGCCTCCACATGGAAAAATCCGAGCAGCCGCACCGAGCGATTGAGAAGGGGCTGTTGCCTCCCGGCCGCCTCGAGGACATCGGCGACTGGTGGTGCTGGCTCTCCACCAACGTCTATAGCTGGTGGGGACTCGACAACGCCGCCCGCGCCCTCAAGGACATCGCTCATCCCGAAGCCGACTGCGTCCTCGCCGAAGCCGAAAGCTACGGCAAGGACATCCTCGCCGCATTCAACGAAGCGATGATCCGCTCGCCTCTCGTCAAGCTGCGAGACGGCTCCTACATCCCTCACATCCCCTCGCGTGTCCACCGCCGGGGACGCTCCTTCGGCTGGATCACCGAAACCCTCGAGGGCGCCATTCACCTCGTCCGCTGCGGCCTTCTCAAACCCTGGGACGAACGCTCGACATGGATCATGAAAGACTTCGAGGACAACCTCTACCTCTCCACCCAGTTCGGCTACACCGTGCCAGATTTCGATAAGTACTGGTTCGACCGAGGCGGCTTCTCCATGCAGCCCTGCCTCCTCTGTTCCCCCCTCCCCTACCTCTTCCGCGACGAGATAGAACACTACCTCCGCGCCTACTTCAACTCCTTCGCCGTCTGCTTTTTCCCTGACACCGTCATGCTCACCGAACATCCTCTCCCTAAGATGGGCGACTGGCGAGGCGACCATTACAAAGCCTCCGACGAATCCAATTCCACCTTCTGGCTCAGGCTCATGTTCATCGAGGAGGAAGGCGACGAACTGTACCTCGCACGAGCCATCCCCCGCTACTGGCTCGCCGACGGACAAAGAATCGCCATCGAGAACGCCGCCACATACTTCGGCCCCATGAGCTTCGAGATGCGCTCCTTCGTCAAACAGGGCCGAATCCAGCTAACGCTGGACCCACCGACCCGAAACGCCCCGAAAGAAATCCACGTCCGCTTCCGCCACCCCGAGGACAAGCCCATCACCCGCGTCACCCTCAACGGCAAACCGTATCCTCACTTCGACCCCAAAACCGAACTCGTCGAGGTTCCGCCGCAGAAGGAGCAAATGAAGATCGTGGCCCACTACGAGCGTGATGTCAGCCGGAGGGATTGACCATGCCCACAAAACCCGTGCCGGACATACTTCCGGAAAGCATCGACGATGCGGAACTGGCAAATGCTCTTCGAACCTTCTCCGGCGCGATCGGGGAAACCGTCCGCTTCGGGACGCACGTACTGAAGTGGTGCGCGGACAAAGCGACCGCCGGGGTGGAGCAAGCCCCTCTCCTGCTGTCATTCCGCTATGCTATCGAGCTGCTGGACTCGATTTCAATTCTTGTGGAGCAATCCTCGATCGACCCTTGCGGTGTATTGCTGCGCGCACTCGTCGAGATCCTTCTGAATACCCAGTACATGCTCCAAGCCGACACGAAGCGCAGAGCAATGTCCTTTCTGGTCTGCCACCGCCACCAAAAGCTTAGGTGGTACCGGAAGCTTTGTCCAACCGCCCAGGAGGGAAAACAGTTTGAGGCGCAGGTCACGAAAGACCGCGTTGCAGGGAAGATGCGGATCCCTAGGCCGCCAAAGTTGGAGCAACGGATCGCCAACCTTCAGGCGCTGCTCAATAGGCCGGCCTACTTGGCGGCAGAAGCTGAATACCAGCGCCTGCGATCCGCCGGCACTCACAAACCTCGCTGGTATTCTCTTTTCGGAGGGCCCAAGAAATTAGAGCAACTTGCTCACAAGGTCGGCCTCACCGCTGTGTACCAGGTTGTATACCGTATTCTCTCCGGGCTGACACACGGCACCGACATCATACAAGGAAAAATATCTCCGGGTGGCATTCACCAGATCAGGCTGCCCCGGGACGCCCAGACCGTAACTCAGAACGCCATGACATTCGCATTCGAGTTGTACCGGTCCTTCATAAGGTACTATGTGCCGGAGCGCGAACGCGACTTCGACGACTGGTATTTCCGCGAGGTTAGAACCATCTACACCGCGCTTTCCGGCCGGCAGATCATACACGTTGTATAGGTCAACGCCGGCGCGGCCAAGATCCGCGCGAAAGGAGCCCGCCGGGTCCCCGCTGGCACGGCAGAAGGGCGGAACTGGGACAACGCAGGAGAGCTATCGTGAGCGCCGGACACACAAGAAAACCACTTGGCGGAACGCTCTGGCGAACGCTCTTCGTCGTCGGCGCCGGTGCTCTTTTTTCCGTGGCATTGGGGGCTTTCATTCGGCCGGATGCCGTCAGTGCCCTGAAGGCGAAGGTTCGCTATCCGCTGCAAGTGATCTATGCGGAGTTGATCGGTTTCATCTCGCCGGGGCCAAGGTACGTCAGCTACCCAATCCTCGTGAAGCTGAAAGAGCTTGGGGTTGATGCCGGTATCATCATTGCGCTCATTTCGAGCCACGTGCTCATTGAGCCGTCCACTTCCCTGATGGAAGCAGGCTTCTTCGGCTACAGGTTCCCTGTGAAGCGTTTTCTCGTTTCCCTCATACTGGTTTTCCTCGCGGTGATGTTCACCAAACTCCTCGTTGACTGTTTCGGTTGGAGGTTACTTTGAGAAGGCTGCCTTCTGAAGTACGCGTCGGTATTTTCCTGCTCGTGGCGACGGGCGTCTTGGCCATCATCTCGCCTGAGAAAGTTGCCCAGTCCCTGAGCGAGAACTTGGGCATGATCGTCAAGATATTGCTTCTGTCAATCGTCGCCGTTCTCATTTCGGTCGCGATTCATTACTTGGTGCCTCCCGACTTCGCCGAGGCGCATTTGCGCGGGAATAGACTTCGATACCTGGTGTACGCGACGCTTCTTGGGATACTGACGCCTGGCCCGGTCTATGCCGTCTATCCGGTGGTTCTGGCTCTCAAGAACAAAGGCGTTCAGAACCCCATTCTGGTCTCCTACATAACCGGCCAGACGATCATAGGGCCCGCGCGCGTCCCTTTGGAGGTCGGATTGTTCGGAATTGACTTCTTCGCCTATCGTGTTGTTCTTGCGGTCCTGCTCGGGCCTCTCGCGGGTCTGCTCTACATCCTGTTTTCAAAATGGCTTCCAGACAAGGTATGAGCAGGGTGTCAGCCAATGTCCCCAAGACCGGGTGGATTCGGGCCGTGTGGGTTCAGTAAGAAACGTGGAGCGAAGTCGTTTCGCCAGAGGAGCCGCGGGTTTGGAAAGCGCGAAGAGCTGAGACCCGCAGCGAAGAAAAGCCACGACCTGCTCTCCTCGCTCTTTGCGGTGAGCTCATCTCCGCCTAAGACTGAAGAACTACCCGGTCTTACATTTCCGAGACATCTTCTCTGCCGCGTAAGCCCTCAGTCTCGGGCGGGTACGAAGTTGTGAGGGGAAAGAAGGGAAAAGGACGACAACGCAGAGACGCAAAGGCGCAGAGAGGAAGATGTGAAGAACCCCGTCCTGGTCTGCTGTGGCATGGGCATCTTGCCCATGATTCCCACGGGAGTTCAGTGTCGTCATCTATGTAACGCCGCCGTCTCGGCGGCAGTCCTGAGGGCGTCTCGCCCTCGGCGGGGGCAGGATGCCCCCGAGACAGCCGGCAAGATGCCGGCGGTACAATGGCGCCTCGGCGTGGTCTGCGGACTGTGAGGTTCCAACCTCAGCCGCCGGTAGGTGAGGCATTACCATGCCGCCGGAAATCCACTTGACTCGGCGGGGCCTATTTGTTATCGGTTCCGCGAGCGTAACGGCAGTGCGTCAGAAGGGCCGCTGCCAGGCAAAGAACGCTTTTGGCGAGGTCGCCCGGACGGACGGCCTTGCACCACCCCACGCGAGAAAGACGGAGGTCGAGTATGAATAAGAATGTCATTCCCATAGTCATCGTCCTAATAGCTGTCATTGCGTTGGTCCTCATAGTGGTTCTGAAACCGAAATCGGAGCCCCAAATCGGCTTGGTCCTGAAAACCTTGACCAACGAGTTCTTTCAGACAATGGCGAAAGGGGGGAGAGAGGAAGCAGAAAAGCTCGGCGTCAAACTCGATGTCAAGTCAGCCTCGAGGGAGACAGCTTTTGACGAGCAAGCCCAGATCGTTGAAGCCATGGTGGCCAGCAAGGTGACAGCTATCCTCATCGCGCCATCGGACTCGAAAGCCCTTGTCAAACCGCTGCTTGCCGCAAACAAAGCGGGGATTCCGGTCATCAACCTCGACAACCCTCTCGACGCGGATGAGGTTAAGGCGCGAGGCCTGAAACTGGTCGCGTACATCGGCACGGACAATGTCAAGGGAGCCGAGATGTCCACTCGCGAGCTGATAAGAGCAATGGGCGGCAAGGGGAATATTGCCATGCTGGAGGGCATCAGAGCCGCTGACAATGCCCAAAAACGCAGAACGGGTTACCAGAATGCAATTAGTGAGACGAGCGGTAAGGTGAAGGAGGTCGCGCACGACACCGCAAGCTGGGAAACGGAACCGGCCTCCAATGTGTTCGCGGCGATGCTTCAGACCCACCCCGAAATAGAGGGCCTTTTCTGCGCGAATGACAATATGGCGCTCGGAGCTATCAAGGCAATCGAAGCCGCCGGTAAGACCGGCAAGATACTCGTCGCGGGATTCGACAATCTCAAAGCCGTACAGAAAGAGGTTCTTAAAGGGACGATCCATTGCACCATTGACCAGCATGCCGATTGGATGGCTGCGGAGGGTGTTAAAATGGCCTATAAGCTCATGCAGGGCGAGGAAATCCCCGAAAGCGACCGAGTGATGCGCGTCGAGCTGGAGCTGATAAGTAAAGAGGTTCTTCTCAAAAAGCAGCAGGAGAAGAAATAGGAAGCCCGCGGCTCGCCTCGAGCTCCGCGATGAACCTCGGGTCATTCCCGTGCGTCGGCGGTTAGGTTCCGGTGCGGCTCATCTTGTTGCCGGAACGACGACGAGCGTCTGGTTGATGTCCGGCGCCGTAGCGGGGAAACGAAGAATGTCGCCATCGCCGGTGACGACTTCGACGTAATATTCCATACCTACTGCCTTCACTCCCTCCGGCGGAAACTCGACCGAGTAAACTCCTCGTGCCAGATGAATGAGCGGCGCCTTTGTGTACTTGCCCGATGCCATCGCCCGCGAATAGACAGCGGCATCTCTCGGGGCGTCACTGGCAAGGAGAATGACTTTGAGTTTCAGCGTCTCGCCGGCGATGAGACTGGTGCGCACGGTCGGGACGATAATGCGCGGGGGGCCCGCGTAATCGCTCGAAGGGAGCGAGTCGGCAGGCAAATCCTCGCCGAGAATCCGCGACAGCTCCTGACCGGGCCCTGTCAAAAGGGAGGGGAGTATGTGCTGGTCCCAGTTTGCGACCGTTCCCATTTCACCCGTATTGCTGACAGTTTGCAGGAGATGCGAGTAAACCTGTCGCACCAATTTCACCAACTGCTTCCTGAGAGGGAGCGCGGTTCGCCTTGCGAGCTCCGCTCTGCGCTTCGGATTTTTCTCAGCTTTCACTTTCTGCATGGCGGCATTATACGCGGCCCAAGCGCACTTAACGTGAGACGTCGCCCGCATGTAGCGGAAGTTGTTCAGCCAGTAGTCGAACCTCTCCAGGTTGCCCGCGCCTTTGACGCTGGCGCGCAGCGCAGCCAGCTCGTCCACGAAAGTGTATTCCTTCCTGACCTCCTTCCACGGGCGGGTGTCCGGCCTGAGACCGCCGGGACCCCCTACCCAATCGGAGGATCGAGGCAGCACGCCATCAAGCCTGTCAAAGAGTTCTGCGGTCTCTCCTGCAACTTCGCGACCAAACTGGTGGAGCGCCCAATCGCGATAGAAATCCGTCGTCGGAAGGTCTCTGGGCGGAGATGGTGGATCGGCGGCATAATCTCTGTACGCCGGACCGCCGCAGTTGACCTTTTTGGTGAAGCCCGCGCCCCTTATCGAAATCGCCGCGATGCTCGGGTATTCCACCCGATGGACGAAATCAATGTCGAGCCGCCCGTCGCCGACCTCAACGTTTTGGAAGGTGTAATCGAGCGCCTTGTTTTGCCCTACCTCGGCGAAGATGTCCAAATTCTCGATGACTTTCTCGCCTTCGAGCTTCACGTCGAAAACACGCTTGCCTTTCGCCTTGTAGTGCGGCTCGCAAAATTGCAGCGTGACGGCGTACTTGCCGTTCGGCACGGCAAACCGATATGCGGACATATTGTAGCGCACCGTCTGATATAGCGGGTCATTGGCGGTGCCTGAAATGGGATTGTTGGGGAAGGCGGAGACCTGCCCGCCGACGGGGCCCGAAAGGTCGGGTTGCGTCTTGCTCCATTCGCTCTGGTCCCACGCTGCCCGTGCGAGCGCGAGGACGTTCGGTCCCAGGATGCGGGTTCGCCAGTGGATGCCCATCAGACCGGTGCAGCCGTAGCGCAGGGCGTCGGCGGCATCTCGCCGCATGCGGCCCGCCCACAACTGCGGCGAGGTCAGACCGGGGTCGTCTTCCATCCAGGGGATTGCCCACTTGGGTCGCCCTTTGACCTCTGCGAAGCCGGCGTCCACCGGCTCCTTGCCGACCTGACGATTGATGCAACTGAGCGAAATGTCTTTGGGCAAGACCCTGTCAAACATCGCCCGGTCGCCCTGTGGGCCAAGAACCCATCCGCATGTGGCGAGCTGGAATGGGGCTTTGACTTTCTTCGCGGCGGCGATTGCCAGCCGCAGGTCGGCAATTGTTTTCTGCACTTGCGGGTTCGAGGCGCCTTGCCAGGTCCATCCTTCGGGCGTCCAAAACCAGTAGTAGTCGAGCGGATATGTCCTCGTCGCCCTGCTAAAGATTCCTTCGTAGAGCTCCCGGATTACTCCAGGGTCGGAAGCGTCCTTCCCCCTCGCTTTGAGGTGCTCCCGCACTCGCTTCGGAACGGTCAGCGGCGCTTCGGCGCCCACGCAGGTCTTGATGCCAAAGGTATGGGCATAGCGAAACGCCTCTCGCAGCATGGCGCCAGTCCGCTGGAACACCTCATTGCACTCCTCGGGCTTCTCGGGCCGCGGGCACATATCAAGCATAACGTCCGCCCCGTAAGCGTCGCGTTCAAAGAGCTGCGAAGCCCCGAAAATGAAGTCGCCCGTTTTCTTCGCCGAGTAGCCCCAGTTTCCGCGAAGCGTGTTCTGGTAGCTCGCCGGGTAGCTGAACTTGACCCGGCCATGGGAACCGACATCGGCGGGCAACCCTATCCACACGGTTGGCTCAGCGTTGGGATGCCCTTCTGGGTAGGTATGCAGAGCGATAAAATTCATGCGCAGCTTGGACAACTGCGAGATGATTGCCTTATAGTCGTCGAGGTTCCACCAATCCGGGCCCTCGGGGAAATCGTGGAAAGGCTGAATGCCGCGAAGTCGGAACAGCGGCTTTGCTTGCTCGTCCAATTCGGGTAGCTTCAGGGCGATGCGCCCATCGGGAATCGCCTCGCCGTGCAGGTAGAAGCGAACTCCGAGGTGTTCGGCGAAGCGGTAGGCAGCGTAAAGCGTGCCCACGTCGTCGTCGCCGACGATCAGTGCAAGCTTATGTCCGTTCTGCGCGACCGTCTTCAGCAAATAGCCTTGCGCGCCAAGCTCCGCCAGCGAGGGTCCGAGACGAGCAGACTTCGCCAACCGTCTTACAACGGCGCGCTCTTTTTGCGCCACCACAAGCGCGACGGCGCTTTCCGGCAAGGTTTCCGCGGCTCGGACAATCGGCAGCAGTTTTCCCGTCCGAAGATACACATACCGCCGGACTTCCCTCGCGGCCAACGTCTCCAACACCGACGCATCCCTCGGAGAAACTATGCACACAGGTTCGCTTTCCGCCGCATCAATTCCCGAAGAAAGCCGTGTCGCACACGCCGAAACCATTGCGGCAGCAAAAAGTAACATGCACTCTCGCTTCATCGTTTACCCCCATCTTTTTGAAGGTTCTTTAGCGCGGACAGGCGACGGAGCACAGCGCACCGCCACGACTATCTATCTTCGCCGCACATCTTCGCCGGTCATTTCTGAAACTCGCAAAAAGCTGACCATAGTCTATCTCGAACTTCCTTTGCCCGGAGACCGCGAAAATTTGCCTCGGTCCCCGTGCTACTTTTCCACCGCCACCGGCGTCTTGACGTTGGGAAACTGGTTAGCTTCGGCTGTCAGCCCCTTGACGTGCCTCCCCGAGAAGATGCCCGTGCTCACCGCCGGCGCGGGTTTCGAGTTTCCGATGGTGTTTTTGCGGAAAACAAGGTCGTGATGGTGGCCGCGGATCATGACGCACGCTTTTGCGGGGCGCCCCTCTCCGGACAGACCATTGTCCAAGATGAGGTTATTTTCAAAGACGTTGCGGTGGGCGCCCATTGCCTCGGACTCGGGGCGAAACTCCACACCGCATGTGCCGTTGGCGACGATGGTGTTCTTGCGGAACAGGTTATCTGTATCCTTGTGTCCGATGGAGATGCCGACGCCTTTGTTGCCGCGAGCCTCATTGCCCTCGAACAAGCCGTGCTTCACTCGCCAGCAGACGAAGACCCCGTCGCGGCCGTTCCCAATGGAGCGGTTTCTCCGCAGCACCGGATGCTGAGAGCCGCTGCCCGGGTGGAGGCCGTGTCCTGCGTTGTTCTCGCACAGGCAGTCCTCTACTGTCACATCCGGCGAAACTTGAAAACTGATGCCGTCGCCGTTGTAATCGCGGACAACGCAGTTGCGAATCGTGACCGCGTCGCACTTGAAGAGGTAAATGCCGCCTCCGCGGCAGCCGCCCAGCGGCCCGGTCCGGGCGCGGTTACCGTTGACTGTCATGCCTTCAATCGCGGCATTCTTGACTCTCCAACCGCCCACGACAGGGAAAGCGAGTGACGCCGAGGCCTCTCGCGAGACCATGTAGTCAAGATATAGCGGCGCCGAGATGCGAAAAGTTCTGGCATTCACCTGTGCGGTCAGAGTAGCCGTGGTGACCGTGAAGCCTCCGGAAAAGCGGCTGTCCCTGACCACGATGCCGTCACCCACGCGAAAAGCCGAGGGGTCCACAAGCGTGACCTGGCGCTGGTTGCAATCTCCGTCGCACCCCAGGCTGCTGGTGGCGCCGTCGCAAGCCGCAAGCACGGTCCTGCCCGCCACCCCACAGATGCGCACATTGTCGCGCAGCATCAGGGCATTGCGCATCAGGTAGCGCCCGGGGCCGATGTGCACAACCCCGCCGCCGAGACCCGCGACATAATCCACAGCCGACTGGAGCGCCCGGTTGTCGGCGCCTCGGATGTCACCCTCTTCGACAGCCACGCGGATTTCCGCGCGATGCCCCTCGCCTGTCGGCTTGTTCGTATCCGCTTGAGCGATGCCAAGTATCACAGCAGCAGCCAGGAAGGACGCCGCAGCCCGCCTCACGCATCCGCCTTCTCGCACGGTGTGCATAATTCTCCCTCCGTTTTCTTCGCCGATTGTTTCTCTCCTCTGGAGGAGAACATAGCTTATATTGGACGACCACGCTCAGGGACTGATTTTACCATACATTTGTGCCATGGGGGAACCTTGTCCAAAGGTGGCTGCGGCTGTATTTCGGCGGCAACGAAAGCAGGAGAGAGACCTTAACGCAAAGACGCAAAGGAAAGGTATGTATCGAGGGTATAGCTTCAGTCTCGGGCGGATACGCCAACCAAGCCGGGGGAGGGAAAAAGGGAAGAGAAGGGTACCCCCGCGAGACGCGGGGCAGAGTCGCAGAGAGGAGAATGAGAAGGACTCCGTCGTCGCCTGCCGTGGCATGGGCATCTTGCCCATGATTCCCAGACGGACGGGACGCCCTCGGGACAGCCCCGCCCTGGCGGGGCGGCGTTACACTGGTCAAATCCACCCACTCATACGTAGCCGCACCCGGGCTGCACGCTCCTTTACCCACTCCGTAACTAAGTACATGGATTCGCAAATGCGGTGACGTATAATGGTGCCGTGAAAAGAGCCATTTTGACGGGATAATCACGCCATCGGCGTGAACGGGATTGTTCCAGAGACGTGAACCATCCAGTAAATCACAAGCCCCCGGGCGCCTGGGTCGAACGCCTTGGCGCCCTTGGCGTCTTGGCGAGAGAAAATGGAAAAACGGGAGGCCTCTCGCAAAGACGCAAAGTCGCAAGGAAGGAATTGGCGCAGAGGTTGTTCGAGACCTTCCAGCTCGGTCATGGCGGGGTCGAAAGAGATACCGTCATCGTCGAGCGCCACGTGCCGCGGCGTCGAGCGGGTTGTTGTGGCGGCTCAGGAGATACAACTCGTTACCAAGCTCGTCGCGACCAGTAAGCCAGCACGTGAGAAGTTGAGGTAAAGCGAAAGGTCAAGAACCCTTCGCAAGGATAAACAGGATTCCAATAATCATGTCCATCCTGTTATCCTGTCAGAGGAGGAATACGTCGCCGAATTTATGAATCGGAGCACTAAGGCATTGCCTTTGAACTGGGGCGCCGTCCGCCCAACGTCGGACGTTGGTCCCTCACTTCACAGGAGGGGCGACTGGAACAATATTTCCTCGGCTACGGTTGTCTGCGGCCCATGGCCGGGGTAAATCACAGTTTCCGGCGGGAGAGAGAATATGCGGTTGGTGATGGATGCTTTCAGTTGGGAAGCGGACCCTCCGGGCAGGTCTGTCCTTCCGACGGCGCCGCCCTCAAACAGAACATCCCCGCAAAAAAGGACATTGTCAATGAGGAAAGAGACACTGCCGGGGCTATGGCCGGGCGTATGGAGGACGGTAACCCGGAGGCCCGCGACCTCGATGGTCTCATTATCGGCCAGAAAGCAGTCCACGGGAGGCGGAGGCTGCCTCTCCATCCCCACGAAGGCCAGTTGCTCCCCGAGAGCGTTGTAGAGAGGAAGATCGTCCTTGTGACAGCAGATTTCGGCGGAGGTCCTCTCCTTTACTTTGCGGACCGCGAGGATGTGGTCCCAGTGGGCGTGGGTGATGAGTATCTTCCGAATAGATAGGTTGAGAAGAGACGATCGCTCAAGAATAACTTCCGGCTCATCGCCCGGGTCAACGATTACTCCTTGACAACCCTTCCTCTCGGCGACCAAGTAGCAGTTGGTTTCATTAACGCCTACGGAAACCCTTTGGACGATCATTCCTCCGGTCATCCTTCCTCCTGTCGGAATGCGATTCGCGGCGGTTGCGCCCGGAGTCCGGATGTTGGCTTTCCTTACCTCCGGAATCGGATTCGCGGCGGTCGCGCCCGGAGTCCGGATGTTGGCTTCTCTCTTTCTCTCTCTCGGAATCGGAAAGGGCATCGCGGCGGCTGAGGTTTATCCTGCCACGGTCGTCAATATCTGTGACCTTGACCATGACCTCGTCACCGATGTTGAGAACGTCCTGGACGCGGCCGACGCGGTAGTCGGCGAGCTTGGAGATGTGGACGAGTCCCTCCTTGCCAGGAAGAATCTCGACAAAGGCGCCAAATTCAAGGATGTTCTTGACGGTGCCGTGATAGATCTTGCCGATTTCCGCCTCGGCGGTAAGGTCCCGGACGGCCTTGAGGGCCTTTGCGGCTGATTCCTCACTGGTGGTGGCTATGGTGACCTTTCCGGAATCCTCGATGTCAATCACTGCGCCGCTTTCGCTGGTAATCTTTCGTATGACGCTGCCGCCGGGGCCGATGACGGCTCCTATCTTCTCGGGGTCTATTTGGATGATGGTTATCCTGGGAGCGTAGGCCGAAATGGACGGCCTCGGCTTGTCAATGGCGGCATCCATGCGGTCGAGGACGTGGAAGCGGGCGTTTCTGGCCTCGCGGAGGGCATTGGCCATGATCTCACTGGTTATGCCCGCTGTTTTGATGTCCATCTGGAAAGCGGTGAGTCCCTCGCGCGTCCCTGCGACTTTGAAGTCCATGTCGCCGAGGGCATCCTCGATTCCGAGGATGTCCGCGATGATCACATGGCGGTCTCCCTCCTTGACCAACCCCATTGCAATTCCCGCGACAGCGGAAGACACGGGCACCCCTGCGTCCATGAGAGCGAGGGAGCCGGCGCAGACACTTGCCATTGACGACGACCCGTTCGATTCAAGAATGTCGGAGGTGATTCGGACGGTGTAAGGGAATTCAACGTCATTCGGGAGGACAGAAAGGAGCGCTCTCTCCGCGAGGACGCCATGGCCAATATCCCTGCGCCGGGGGCCCCTTATGGGCCTGACCTCGCCGACGCAATAGGGGGGGAAATTGTAATGAAGCATGAATCGCTTCGAGCGCTCGCCGGTGAGAGTATCGGCGCGCTGTTGGTCGGAAACGGTGCCGAGAGTGAGCGTGGTCAGGGCCTGCGTCTCGCCGCGAGTAAAGAGGGCTGAGCCGTGAGTTCGGGGAAGAAGTCCGACCTCGGAGGTTATCGGTCTGATGTCAAGGAGGCCCCGCCCATCGGCTCTTCTTCCCTCGTCGAGAACAAGCGCTCGCAGGCGTTTCTGTTGTAACTGCTTAAAGGCCATCTTGATTTGCGCCTCGTTGTACGCAGCGTTCTCCTCTTCGCCGACCAGCTCCGTCATGAGCCGCTCCTTGAGGGCGGCGGTCGCCTCGTTTCTCTCTGCCTTTTCCAGAGTTGTGACGGCGGCGAGGATCTCCGCACCGACCAGCTCTTCGACTTTTGTCGTCAGCTCTTCGGGGACCGAGCACAACTGGTGCACCGCCTTCGGCTTGCCGCACTCTTCCCGAAACTCTTTGATACCCCGGGCTATTTTCTTTACCTCCCCCTGACCGAGCTCTACTGCTTCGAGGAACGTCTCTTCGGAGACGAACTTCGCCCAGCCTTCGACCATGGTGACGGCATCTTCGGTGCCGGCTACGACCATGTCTAAAATGGAACTCTCCATCTGCTGGTGGGTGGGGTTGATGACGAGATTTCCGTCAACCAGACCGACTTTGACCATGCCGATGGGACCGTCGAAAGGAATATTGGAGATGGTCAGAGCCGCGGAAGCGGCAATGCCCGCCAGGATGTCCGGGTCATTCTCATCGTCCGCCGAAAGAACCTCCAAGACGATTTGCACTTCTTCAAGCATCCCCGTGGGAAACAGAGGTCGAAGGGGGCGGTCAGTGAGACGGCACGTGAGAATTTCCTTCTCGGTGGGCCTTCCTTCCCTTTTGATGTAACCACCGGGGAACCGTCCTGCGGCGGAAGTTTTCTCCCTATAGTCAACGGTCAGCGGGAAGAAGTCTATTCCTTCCCTCGGTTTGCCGGCGACGACGACCGCACACAGAACAATCGTATCGCCATAGCGCACGGTAACGGCGCCGCTTGCCTGCTTGGCCACCTTACCGGCTTCAATGATGAGGTCTCTTTCCCCAAGGGGAATTGACGTTGAATGAATCATCGCTCCTCCATAATGGTTCTGACAACCCTCTCTTCCTCCTTGGTCATCAGAGACGATCCCGCGAGGCGGCCGCGCCCGTTGCGGGTGGCGGTTGTGCTTAAGCCCCGAAAAATAGTCGTGGGATGGTCTCTAATGATCAATGGAAAAAGATCAACGGCGGGTTGTACGGGTTTAGTTTTGCGCTCCCGCCCCAAAGCTGTTCTCTTTGAGCAAAGCGGCGGGCTCATCGTCTAAGATTCAACTTCTTCAAAATTGCCTGGTATCTCTTCGGGTCCTTTTCGTTAAGGTAATCGAGAAGTTTTCTCCTCCTTCCCACCAATCTCAACAGGCCGCGTCGAGAGTGATGGTCCTTCTTATGTTTTTTCAGATGCCCGGTTATCTCGTTGATCCGCTCGGTCAGGATAGCGATTTGCACATCCGAAGAGCCGGTGTCCTGCTCGTGAATCTGGAATTCTTTCGTTATCTCTTGTTTCCGCTCTTTTGCGAGTACCATTCTTGCTCTCCTGCCTCCTCGGGAAAAACGTTGAGAATAATCTTCAGCCCTGATCTACGATTTCTTGCAGCATAGTCTAATGTTACGAGTGCCGTCAATCAACAAATTACATTGCCGGGGCGACCGCTGCTTTTTCCAGCGGGTGCACGCCGGAAAGAATCCCCGGCCATCCTCCCAAGAAAATACCTTTTGACTTCCTCGATGTCCAGCGCGATTTGCCGGGCTAAGTCCTCCGAGGCGGCGAACCGGCGCTCATCCCTGATGCGGCGGTGAAAAACTATTTCAACCTGTTTCCGATAGATGTCTCTGTCGAAATCGAGTATGTGAACCTCAAGCGCCGGTGGCGAAACGCTTCCGGCGGGAAAAGTTGGTCTCCAGCCGAGGTTCAGCGCCCCCGCATGTGTTTCGCCGTTGACGATGACCTCCACGGCATATACTCCTGCCGACGGAATAACCTGCTCGAAGAGCTCGACGTTGGCGGTGCGGTATCCCAGTTTTCTCCCGATAGTTTTCCCGCGGACCACGCGGCCGAGGAGGGAAAACGGCCTTCCGAGGAGTGCCTGTGCCGTGGCGAGGTCACCTCCGAGAACACTTCGCCGCACCATTGTGCTGCTGACGGGCACACCATCAACGACGACCTCATTCACGACCTCAACCCAAAAACCGAGCTTTTCGCCGAGCCTTTTCAGGAGGCTGAGCGTTCCTTTTTGCCCTTTGCCGAACCTCAGACGGGGCCCGGCGACGACTCCCGCGACGCCGAGTTTCCGGCAGAGTATCTCCGCAACGAAATCGCTCGGCGACATGCCCGCGAGGTTACCGTCAAGCTCGGCCAGGAGGCACACATTGACGCCGAGCTCCTGGAGGAGGGAAAGCTTTTGCTCTGTGCATGTGAGAAGGGGAGGAGTGGCGCCCTTTCCAAGCGAGATACGGGGATGAGGGTCGAAGGTCATCACCACGCTCGTAAGCCCGTAGCGGAAAGCCTTGTCAACGAGTGTTGTGATGACCGCCCGATGGCCGAGGTGGACGCCGTCAAAGGTGCCGAGGGTAAGGCACGAAGGGCGACGAAGCCCAGCCACTTTTTTAATGCCTTTTATTGTTCTCATATTCATTTTCTGCGACTCAACGAAGAACGTCCCGTCGGCGCGGCCCCCGGGGCAACCGCTGGCATCTCGGTTCGCTCATCTTCTCTGGTGACGCATTTTCTTATCCATCGCCACCCCTAACCGCATCAGAAGGGAGACTATTTGCTCCGGCGGCATCGCTTCGAGAAACTTGAGACTTCGGGCATCTCGCAGGCAGAAAAAGCCGGACCGGAGACGACAAAGCCGCAACATGCACCCGCTGGTTCCCAACTTCTCTCCTATATCGGCACAGAGGGTGCGGATGTAGGTTCCCTTGGAGCATTCCACGAGAAAAGTCACCTCCGGCAAATTCACGTTGAGCAACTCGATCCTCCTGATGAAAACGGTCTTGGGTTCCCTGGGGATTTCGATGCCTTCGCGATGGAGTTTATACAATCTCTTTCCATTGACCTTTTTCGCGGAAACCATGGGGGGAATTTGTTGAGTCTCGCCCTCGAACTCTCGGAAGCACTTCTGAACGTCCTCCGGGGAAAGAACGGGGCACGGGGCTCGGGAGAGGATTTTTCCTTCTATATCCTGGGTGTCCGTCGTCACACCGAGTAAAAGTGTTGTGAGATAAACCTTGTCATCGGTGATGAAATGTTTGACGGCTTTGGTTGCTTTTCCTATTGCAAGCACAAGAACGCCGGTGCCTATGGGGTCGAGCGTGCCGAGGTGCCCTATCTTGCGGAATCGCAAGGCGCGCCTCATCCTCTGCACGACGCCGTGAGAGGTGATACCCGGGGGCTTATCCACGATGAGAAACCCGCTTGGGGGAAGAGGTGATGTTTCTCGAGGTGCTGTCATTTCATTCCTTAGCGCTCCGATTCATAAATTCGGGGACGTATTGCTCCTCTGACAGGATAACAGGATGGACATGATTCTTAGAGTCCTGTTTATCCTTGCGAAGGGTTCTTGAGCTTTCGCTTTACCTGAACTTCCCGCTGACATGCTGGCTTGCCGGTCGCGACGATGTTGTTAACGAGTTGTATCTCCTGAGCCGCCACAACAACCCGCTCGAGCCCGCGGCACGCGGGGCTGGACGATGACCGTACCTCTTTCCAGCCCGCCATGACCGGGCTGCAAGGTCTCCAACAACTTCTACGTCAATTGCTTGCGCTTCGTGACCTTTCACCCAACTGCCCTGGGCTTGTGATTTACTGGATTGCTCACGTGCCTGGAACTATCCCGTTCACGCCGTCGGCGTGATTATCCCGTCAAAATAGACCGTTTCGCAGCGCCATTATACGTCACCGTATTTGCGAATCCATGTACTTAGCGGTGGTCTTTGGGGCGGCGGAGCTCCCGGCGGCGGCAGCCGCTCTGGCCAACTCTTCGGCAACTGCTCTCATTACTTGTTGTTGAACGGACTCCGGGGAACCGGTGATGATACAACCCGCCGCCGTGCGGTGTCCACCGCCTTTGAAGCGGGCGGCCACTCGCGAGACATCAACAGCGGGTCTTTTTGACCGCAGACTTACCTTGACCGTGTCAGCATCATCCTGCTGCTTGAACAGGATTGCGACCTCAGCACGTTCAACCTTCCTCGGGAAATTCTCGAAGCCATCGGTGTCGAGGAGGGACCCGCCGACTTTACGCAGCATCATGTTGGTGACCCACATGAGCGCGGCCTTGCCGGAACAGCCTGTCTGAAGTGTGGCAAGGGCCTCCGCGAGAAGTTTGTATTTCCGCAGGGAGTGGGAGCCGTAAACGCGATCCGCGACATCCGCGGGGTCGGCCCCTCGCTCCACGAGTTTGCCCGCCGCCATCAGGGTGGACGGCGTCGTGTTGGGGAACTGAAAGGAGCCGGTGTCGGTCAGTATAGCAGTGTAGAGAGGCGTGGCGACATCCGGGGAAATAACGTATCCCGCCCCATCGAAAAGGCGATAGAGCATTTCCCCCACGGAGGAAGCCCGAGCATCAACCCAGTTCAGGCTGCCGTCAATGGCGTTGCCGGGGTGATGGTCAATGTTAATCAGTTTCCCGCAAGGCGGAATTTTTTCCGAAAGCGACAGAGGAAGGCGAGACGCACAGGGAGTGTCCAGAAGGAAAACAACCTGCCATCTGTCTCTTGCGGGGAGGGAATCGCTGATTTCGTTGGCGAGAGTCAGAAAAGAGTACTCCGGCGGTATCGCGCCGGGTGAGAGCAGATGTCGCGACTTTCCGAGGGAGGAAAGCACTCGCCCCAGAGCAACCACGCTGCCGAGGGCATCGCCGTCGGGGTTGACGTGCGTCAGGAGAAGAAACTCCTTGCTCCCACGGATAGCCTCGATTATCTCATTTATTATCGGTTCAAGACGCTGATTGTTCATTCAAACTTGAGGTCGTCTCGGACCTCCTCCGACACATCTTGGCTTTGCGGACGATGCTGCTGTGCTTCACTTTCTGCTATCTCAGCGAGAATTTCGGAGATGTGCATGAAATGGTCAATGGAGGTATCCAGCCGGAACTGAAGCTTTGGCATGTACCTCAGCCTTACCCGTGCGGAAAGCTCCTTCTGGATGAAGCCAGCGGCGGAATTGAGAGTGCGCACTGCCTCCCGCCGATGTTCATCCTCTCCCATGACGCTAACCCTTACAAAAGCTATTCTGAGGTCTTTGGTGAGGTCCACGCTGTTGACTGTAACAAAACCGACCTTCGGGTTTTTGATTTCCCTGCAAACAATATCAGCGATTTCTCTCTTGATTAGTTCGCCCACTCTCAAGGTTCGCCTGGTGGCCATTGCATTCCCCTCTCTGCTTTGGAGTTGAGGACACGCGGCAACCGACCCGATGGAATCCCTCAGCCGCGACGGCTGGCTCAAAACAGGGTCATCCGAACATCAATCAGCTCAACCTGCCGGCAGGACTGAATGAAATTCAGCACGCCGGACAAAACATGGTTTGTGAAGGACCTGGCGGTGCTAAGGTGTGCGATCCCCAACAAGCAATTCTGCCTGCTGGAAAGGTGGGAGATTTCCGATACGGAAACGTTGAACTTGTTTCTTATTCTGTCCTTAATGCTTTTGACTACCATCCTCTTTGCTTTCAAGGAGGTGGCGTCGGGGATTCGCATTTCCACTTCTAAAACGCCGATCGTCATTCCAATGACCGGGAAACTGTCACGTTTCTCAGCCCTGCTGTCTCGAAGGTGAAGGCCGGGGGCTCAGATTTCGATTCAAAGAGTTTGGGGAACTTTCTCGATCACAAAGAACTCCAAAGTATCTCCCTCCTGGATGTCCTCCTGGCCCTTCAGCTTGATGCCGCACTCCATACCGCTCTTGATTTCTTTGACGGTGTCTTTGAATCTTTGCAGGCTGCCGATCTCGCCTTTCCAGGTTTGCTCGCCGTCCCGAGTCTGGACTGCGATTGCGCCGCTCTGAACTTTTCCATCCTTGATATAGCACCCTGCCAGGCGTCCCGCAGCCGAGGAGACGAAGACCTGGCGGATTTCGGCGCGCCCTATCGGAACCTCTCTCTCTTCCGGAGGAAGAAGCCCCTCCATCGCACGCCTTATTTTATCAATAGCCTCATAGATAACATCGAAACTCTCCACGACGACATTTTCGCGGCGAGCCATGTCGGCGGCGGACGCACTGACCTTGCTGTGGAATGCCACGATAATTGCCCCTGAAGCTGCGGCCAGCATTACATCTGAGTCGTTTACGTCACCGACATTACTGTGAATGATTTTTGGGGAAACTTTTTCGGTGTCCAGCTTCTCCAGGGATTGCGAGAGGGCCTCAACGGAGCCCTGGACATCACCCTTGATAATGGTTTTAAGCTCTATTTTCTCCTGCCCAAGCTCCGTCTTGAAAAACTCCTCCAGGGTCATTCTTCTAAGCTCGGCGATGTCCGCCCTGGCGGCGGGCTTTTTCGCTTGCCTGGCAGCTTCCTTGACCTGTCGTTCCGATTCGGGAGAAGACACTTCGGCGCCCACATCTGGAACGCCATTCAGGCCGAGGACTTCAACGGGGGTAGAAGGCCCCGCCTCCTTCAGCCTGTTTCCCCGTTCGTCCAGAAGGGCCCGAACCTTCCCGTGGTATTCTCCAACCACAATGTAGTCCCCGAGATGGAGCGTGCCATCTTTGACGATAATCGCGGCCACGGGGCCCCTCTCAGCCGAAAGGCTCGATTCGATGACCACGCCTTTCGCTCTATCGTCGGGGTTGGCCTTGAGCTCGAGCATTTCGGACTGGATAAGGATCATCTCGAGGAGACGATCAATCCCTTGCCCGGTCAACGCCGAAACCTCCACGCATATCGTTTCGCCACCCCATTCCTCGGGGGCGAGGTCTCTCTCGGTCAATTGCTGGCGGACTCTGTCCGGAGAAGCGTTGACCTTGTCAATCTTGTTGATGGCCACGACCACCGGCACGCCTGCTTCTTTAGCGTGATTGATGGCCTCGATGGTCTGAGGCATAACTCCGTCGTCGGCAGCGATAACTAAGACGCACGTATCTGTTACGTTTACCCCCCGCCGCCTCATTTCGGTGAAGGCCTCGTGGCCGGGCGTATCCAAGAAGACAATGGAATGGTCGTCCACCGAGACTTTGTAGGCGCCGATGTGCTGGGTAATCCCGCCGACCTCTCCGGCAACGACATTTGTCTTGCGAATAACGTCCAGGAGGGAGGTCTTGCCGTGATCAACGTGCCCGACGAAAGTCACCACCGGCGCCCGAGGAACAAGGACCTCTTCCTTCTTGATTTCCTTGAGCTTCTCCGCTTCCTCGACTTCTTTCAGTTCCGGGGCCTCGACCGCCGCAGCCTCGGGGGCCTCCACGGCCTTTTTCTCCACTTCCTCCACCGTAACGGGGAAAGCGAACTCTATTTCATGCCCCAGTTCGTGGGCGATGATCTCGACCGTATCGCGGCCGAGGACGTCGGTCTGGATGACTTTCAATCCGAGCTTCTTGCAAAGCCCTGTCAACTCGGCAGGCTTGATGCCTAACTTGGTCGCCAGGCTGCGAACTCTCAGCAGCCGAGTCAACCGGAGGACTTTCGGTTCGGGAGGCTTCTCGGCCTTTTTGGGCTTGGGCGGTTTCTTAGCCTTCTTCGGTGCTTTTTTGGCGAGCGGCTTGGCGACGCGCTTGGGGGGAGCCGCAGCCTTTTTGGCTATCGGTTTTCGCTTTTTTCGAGGGGGCCTCGGAAGACGAACCGGCCTTGTGAACTCAATACGAAGCCGTTCCGCAATGTCGTCAGGGACAGTGGAGTTCGACGACCTGAGAATGAGCCCCATGATCTCGCACTTCCGCGCCAGCTCGTCCCCGGAGACACCCAGTTCCTTCGCGAGTGAGCTTGCTCTTCGGCCCAATCTATTCTCCTTCCACCGATTCCCTTGCGGCTCTCAAGAGCTTTTGGGCGGTTGCCTTGCCAAAACCGGGCAGCTTTTCCAGCTCTTCCTGTGGTGTGGCTGCAATGGCGTCAACACTTGTGTAACCTGCTTGCTCCAGGACTTCAAGCGCTTTTTCTCCAATCCCCGGCAGGGACAAAAGCTTCTGCTTGCGAATTTCCCGCAGCTCTTCCATTTTTTCTTCCGAAAAGATGTCCACTCTCCAGCCCACCAGCTTCGCTGTTAAGCGAGCGTTCTGGCCCTTTTTGCCTATGGCGAGAGAGAGTTGATCCTCGCTTACGATGACGGCCACAGCTTTTTCGGCTTCGTTCAGTTCCACTCTCTTGAGCTTGGCAGGGCTGAGGGCGTTCTGAACGTACGTAGCTACCTCCTCGTTCCACTTGATGATGTCAATTTTCTCCCCGTTCAGTTCTCGAACGATGTTCTTGACCCTCGTGCCCCGAAGCCCAACGCACGCTCCCACGGGATCGACCTTTTCGTCGGTGGAGTGCACAGCGATCTTTGTCCTGTGGCCCGCTTCGCGGGCAATCCCCTTGATCTGTACTACTCCGTCGCTGATCTCGGGTATCTCAAGTTCGAAGAGTCTCTCCACAAGTATCGGATGCGTGCGAGACACAATGACTTCCGGTCCCTTAACGCCATCCTTGACTTCTGTGATGTACACGCCGATTCGGCTGCCTATGGGGTATCTTTCGCCGAAGGGCTGTTCTCTGGCAGGAAGAATGGACTCAGCCCGGCCAAGGTCAACAATGACGGCGCCGTAGCCTCGGCGGCGGACGACGCCATTGGCCAAGGTCCCAACGCGCCCCTTGAACTCTTCGAATACAAGGTTCCTCTCGGCTTCTCGCAGCCTTTGGATAATTACCTGTTTGGCGGTCTGAGCGGCGATCCTCCCAAAGTCGTGCGGAGTGACCTCCATGCGCACATGCTCCCCCACCGTGGCATTGGCGTCTATGGCCAGCGCCTCTTCAAGGGAGATGCTATTGGGCAGGTCGTCGGATGACTCCGACATGACAAGAACCTCCGCGAACACGTGGATATCGCCGGTCTCTTTGTCTATTTCGACGGAGAGCTCGTTGGCGGTGGGCAAGGTCTTCCTCGAGGCGCTCAGAAGCGAGGATTCAACCGCCTCCAGAATCGTATCTCTGGATATGCCCTTCTCGCGTTCGAGGTATTCGAGAACCGTCAACAGCTCTCTGTTCATCGGCGTCAACTCCGGTGCATTAGCAAAACACTAAACAGAAAAGAGCGGGCACTCGCCCACTCTCTGTTTCTCTAAACAGTGAGTTCACTACATAACCTACGACGCGACAAGCCCTTTGTCAAGAGAAATTGACCGAAAAAGGTAATGCCTCATTTACGGGTGGATACGGAGTTGCGGGATAGAAAAGAGGAAGGGGAGATTAACGCAAAGGCGCAGAGTCGCAGAGAGGAAGATGGGGAGGACCTCGCCTTCGCCTGCCGTGGGATGGGCATCTTGCCCATGATTCTCACGGGAGTTCAGTGTTGTCATCTATGTAACGCCGCCCCGCCATGGCGGGGCAGTCCTGAGGGCGTCTCGCCCTCGGCGGGGGCAAGATGCCCTCCCGCGGAACGCGGGACAGGATGCCGGCGGTACAATGGCGCCTCTGCGTGCTGTGCGCACTCTGCGGTTCCACCCTCAGCCGCCGCTAAGTGAGGGATTACCGATTCACAAGTTTTTTTGTTGACATTCCTGAGGCTTTGGGGCAAGTTGAAGTCCAAGCCGATGTAGGTGAGAGCTATGCTCTCACCTCGCCGGGGGGCACTATTCTTCGTGTGCATCATTGCTGTGGCAGAGAACCGTTTCTTATCGTGAAAGGAGGGGGCAAATGATAAGACTCATTCAAAGCAATTTCTCGACGTTCGCTCTGCGCGTGATTTTCTGCGGTTTCTGTTTAGCCCTGTTTGTTCAAGCGGGTTTGGCCCAGACTGTCGCCCTCGAGGAAGCGCCTCTCAATCCGGAGTTCGTCGTCTGGCAGCAGGAAGGGGGCCACGGGCTTGGGTACATTCCCTCTCCGTTTAAGTGGTCTCACCTTCCACTTCTCCCGCCGGAGGGGCCACCGCTGGAGGGGCAGCCTGCCAGTTATGACCTGAGGACGCGGGGAGAGGTCACCGGCGTTAGGGATCAGAGTACTTGCGGGAGTTGCTGGGCCTTCGCAACGTACGGCTCCCTTGAAAGCTGGCTCCTGAAAACTCAGTCAGAAACCTGGGACCTCTCAGAAAATCACCTCAAAGATGGCCACCTGTTTGACCCTCTTCCGTGCAGCGGGGGGAACTCCGACATGAGCACGGCTTACCTGGTGCGGTGGTGCGGACCCGCTACGGAGACGTGCGACCCTTATGTCGCTGGGGATAGTCGTCCCGCGAACGCCTGCTCCCCGCAGAAGTACCTCGAATCAGCGCTCTGGTTCTCGACACAAACTGCTATCAAAAACGCGGTCCAGACTTATGGGGCCCTTTACACAAGCATGTGCTGGTACGGCGCGCTCTACAACTCCGAAGACCACACATATTATTCCGCTTTGACTAGCTGTCCGTCTGGCCAGGGACATGCGGTTGCAATCGCAGGGTGGGATGATGCCAAGGTGACCGCAGCGCCCAGCCCTGGCGCCTGGATATGCAAGAACAGTTGGGGGACCGGCTGGGGAGAAGCGGGCTATTTCTACCTCTCGTACTACGACACCCTCGGAGGAAAAAGCGCCAGGGCTTTCTGCAACGCAGTCCCCAGTTCCACCACGACCTACGTCACGAACTATCAATACGATCCGCTGGGGCTGACGCAGGGTCTTGGAGTGGGCTCCACGACCCTTTGGGGCGCCAACATCTTCACACCCTCCGCGGACGGCTACCTGGGGGCGGTAGGTTTTTACGCAGCCGCCAACAACACCTCCTACGAGATTAAGGTCTGGGACGATTTCAACGCCGGCACCGGCGAGTTCTCCACTCAGTTGGGTACGACCATCTCCAGTAGCGTGACCAATGAGGGCTACCACACCATTACGCTGCCCTCAACAATAAGCCTGACCAACGGCGATAGTTTCGGCATCCAAGTCAAGTTCACGACCCCTGGGTATCTCTATCCCCTACCGACGGAAGACGTAGTCGCGCTCTACTCGTCCGGAGCAAGCGCCAACGCGGGAGAAAGTTACTACAGCTTAAACGGGACAGATTTCACCGATATTACGACCTACTCGGCGACCATGAACGTGTGCATTAAAGGGCTGACCGTCCCGGAGGCAACTCTGGCCTCCATTTCTTATTTCAGGGCGCGAGGACTCGATTCCGGGGTTGTTTTAGAGTGGGAGACGGAGGCGGAGGTTGATACGGCGGGATTCAACGTCCTGCGGGCTGAGTCCGCTTACGGGCCGTGGGTTAAGTTGAATCAGGAACTGATTCCATCTCAGGGAAGCTCCTGGGATGGAGCTTCCTACGATTTCTCAGATGACAGCAGGGAGGCGGGAACGCCTTACTGGTATTGCGTCGAGGAGGTGGAGACCGGAGGGAGCACGCAGCGGTATCCGGCTCAGTTCGTCTGGGATGAAGGGTTGACCGACGCGGATGGCGACGACATGCCGGACGTCTGGGAACAGCGTCTGGCGATTGATACGGGCAGCGGAGCGGACGCGAGCGCCGATGCCGATGGAGACGGCGCCACAAACCTTCAGGAGTATCTTGCCGGTACCTCGCCGGTTGACGCAGGAGATTGCCCTCGGCTCCGGATTGAGTGGGCGGACGGGGGAGATGTCCCCGTGCTGAGCTGGCGGGGACGAGCCGGAAGGAGATACAGACTGGTCACTGCCGATTCCCTGGCGGAGCTGCTGGGCGGTTCCACGACGGTCCTCTCCACGAGGTCGGCAGGTTCAGACGGCGCCATGAGGTTCGACAACGACCCCGGAGCAGAGAAACGTACCCGGTTCTACCGCCTCATCATTTCGCCGCCCCGGTAGAGGCCGGTGCGAGAAAAAAGGTGCCTTGTCAGATACAACATAGACGGGATAACAGGATGCACAGGATAGAGGATAGACATGACTGAAAAAAATCCTGTTTATCCTGTTATCCTGTCGGAAAAAATACCCCCGAATGAGATACAAAAGAAAACAGCTCGACGCGGTGGAGCTTGGAGACGAGCTGCTGCTGTGCGGGGAGAACGGCGAGCGAGTGCATCGGTTGAATAAGACCTCAGCAGCGATCTGGAAGCTCTGCGACGGAGAAAGGGGTCTGAGCGACATCGCGGCGAGTCTCGCACGGGAATTTCGCGGCGCCTCACTAAAGGAAATCGAAGCCGACGTTCTCGCGGCGTTATTGGAGATGACCGGCCTGGGCATTCTGAGTAGTCGCGGTTGAGGAAAGGAACGCAGCCCGCCTTGCCTCTTTGTTCGTGAAGGCGAGCCGGAGCAAGTTTTTTTGATAGATGATGTAGGAGGAGGGCAGAAATGAGGCAAAGGAACGTGAAAGGCACAACGCCGGGTCAAACAGGGGAGCTTACGAGCGGCGCCCGGCAGAGGAAGAAGTATGTCAAACCAGAGGTCATCACTTCCTCCGCCGAAGAACTCCTGGACCAAATAGGCTCGGCGAAGGCTTGCAGCGGGAACTTACCGGCGATGGGCTGGGATAAGCAAGATCTCAATCCCTGATGGCCTGTGACAGAAATACGCGGCTTCCGAATTGCGGGGACCTGTTGGCGGCGGAGAGGGATGTCCGGCACTTCTTCGCCCGCGGGGACTCGCCATCATGGTTAGTGGTTAATCAACTGGGCGCGGAGGTCCTGGAGTTGTGCGATGGACAGCGATCTGTTGGGGAGATCGCGAACGTCCTACATAGGAGGCACGGGGTTGAATCACGAGAAGTGCAAAAGGATGTCCTTTCCTTTGCACGAGATGTCCTGGCAAGCCAATTGTTGGCTCCGGTAAGGACAGATGCAACTACGACCGCGTTCTCCAAGCTGTTAGTCCCACAATTCTACCTGACCACAAGGTGCAACCTATCCTGCCCATATTGTGCCGTTCGCGGATGCTTTGCCGATGGAGATATGCCCGCGGACTTGTTCCTTAATCTGGTACGCGAGTCCGCCTCCCTTGGCGCACAATACATTGTGATCAGCGGAGGCGAACCGTTTGTAAGGGATGACCTCTTATCGCTCCTTCGTTCCATCAGCGGCGTTTTGCCTGCCCAGATTCTCACAAATGGCACGCTGATAACCCCGGCCCACGCGCGGGAGTTAGCTCGCCTTGAGGTCGCGATTCAAGTCTCTCTCGACGGAGCAAGCAAGGAGGTCAACGATTCACTCCGAGGCGAAGGATCGTTCGAGGCAGCGCTTCGCGGATTCCGGATGTTGCGAGATTGCGGCGTACCGAGGCTCTCCATAAGCGCGACGGTCGGAAGATCAAATGCCGAGGATGTGGGAAACCTTCTCGCGCTTGCTGAGCGAGAAGAAGTTCCGGAGCTAACCCTTCGGCCAGCCGTTCCCCCACAGGACGATGCGTCCGTCTTTTCCCTCGCGGATGCGGATTGCATTTCGAGAGTGAAGCGGCAGATCAACTCTTATCGGGGACCGGTACACGTGAGTCTTGCCCTGTATGGTTTCGGTCGAGACGCCGTGTCGGGAGAGGCGTGGTGCGTGCCCGGCAGCTCGCCCTGCATTGCTCCGGACGGCAGCGTCTTCCCGTGCCTGGGTTTCGCAGAATGTCCCGAGCTGCAAAGGGAGTTTCCGATAATGAGCCTCGAGGACGCAGTCTCTTCGGAAGCCATCCACGATTTGAGACAAAAGTTCTTGCAAAGAGCCGACGAGATAGAGGAATGTTCGGTCTGTCCGTGGAAGCATTTCTGCCGGGCAGGCTGCCCCGCCCTGGCATACCGCCTGCATGGGACGTTTTTGGCGAGGGATTGTTTCTGCGATGCGCGCAAGCGGGTCTATGAGGATTTGTTTCTCGGCGAGAAAAACGATGAGTCTCGGAACTCCAAATGATGCAAGCCACTCCGTCAATGATGACGCTTCCCCTGCCGTGCGGGCAAATTTCTCCATCCTTGGAACACCGATAGAGCTAACGGGCAGGCCGGAAGGGGACCTCGCTCCCGTCAGACGCGTCTATGCGGCTTTTGAGACGGACGGAGCTCGGCGAGCATCGAAAATCGTGTGGGATGGTCGCGTAAGCCCAACCCGATTGGTCGTGGACAGGAATGTATATCGGGGGCTATCAAGAGAGGGTATTTCGGCTCTGATCTCCATGAAGATCATGGAGACTGTGTATCGCCGGACGAAGGACTTTTGGCTTTTCCACGGCGCCGCAGCAGCATGGAAAGAAATCCTGCTGCTTTTCCCCGGCGAGACCGGCTCGGGCAAGAGCTCTCTCGCTGTCGGTCTGGCAAAAAGAGGATGGACGTTGTTCTCGGATGAGGTCATCGCAATCTCACGAAGACGCTTTCTTGTTTCTGCTTTCCCGAGAGCGATAACCTTTCATGCGAGCAACGCTGTTGTTCGGGAGATAATTCCCTCGGAGGAATCGTCGGCTCATTTGTTGCCGCTCCTGAGGGGCGGGGCTAAGAGGATACTCCCTTTCTCGCTGTTCGGCAAACCGCCGCAACCTCTTCTCCCCGCCGCGATGATATGCCTCGAAGGTAGCAAGCGTGAACGCAACCGCCGCGAGCGGGAAATCCTCGTGACCCTGTGGAACAGCGACATGGAATTGGCCGCGAGGAATAAGGGGCTCTGGCAACGTATGAGCGTGCGAAAAGATGGCGATTTCTTTCGCATCAAAAGCGACCGGGCTGCATTGATTGGGGACATCTGCGCTTCTCTGGGTGGCATTGTGCTCGAGCGGGACGCGGCGTCTCACCCCAGGGCCGTCTTTGGAGACAGGCCGGTCTTGCGGGAATGTTCGGCCGGCGAATGTCTGGACCCCTTATGGCTGGTTTTTGAGAACGGCCGGACGCTCGCCAACGGAACGTCGGGCATCACGCGGCTGTACGCCGAGCTCGCCCGTCTCGCAAACAGGATGCCCTGCTGGATGCTGCGGCCGGGGCGAGCGGAGCTCACTTGCGAACTCTTGCGGAACCTCGCGGAACGCTTGCGGGAGAAGAACAGTGGCTCGCGTTAATCCCACTTCAAGGCTGGCTTGCATTTTCCTTTCCGTCGCGATGCAGACAATGTTCCCCTTCCCTGGGGCATCGCAGGGCGAGCAGTGTTTGCAGACGACATTAGGCTCCGACGGCAGCGTTACGGTCAGGTTTGTGCCGCCGGAGGAGTTGGCGGACCCTCCCTGGGACCTGGAGTTGCTCGCAGAGCACCACTTCTCCTTAGAGAAATACGGCGGTCTCCCCTACTTCCCGGTGCGGTGTATTGCGATTGAGTCGCCGTCGAGAAGAGTGTCGGTACAGATTGTCGAGGCGCATCGCCGGAAAATCGGCGGCGCGCTCGCAAAAGCCGCAAGGGGGCCGCAGCCCGACAGCAAGACGGAGGTGCTGCTATCTCCTCGGACCAATCGCCTCATCCCCATCCTGGCGTTTCCTGAGTCCTCATTTCCCACCTCGCACGTGGCCGTGGAGACGCCAGTTGCCTCAGGAAAGAAGGTCATAGCCCGGCTGAAGGTACATCCCTTCGCTGGCGACGCAAAAGGCGCATCACTCACATTCGCGGACGTAATTGTGTTCCGGATAGTACCACTGCACGAGGCGCCGGCGAAGGAGAGTTGGGCGATGCTCCCCAAAAATCCGCCGGAGACGAAAAGTGAAACTGCGAGGCCGCTCATCTTCAACGTTCCCTCGGAAGGGATTTACTCTGTTTCCGCCGAGGAGATATTTGCCTGGTGGGGCTCGGACCCCCTTGTTCTCAACGACCTGAGTCTTAAATGCAGGGGACAAGACATCGCCTATGATGCTCGCGGAGATGGGGACGAACTGCTGGAGGCTGGCGAGTCGCTTCTTTTCTACGGAGTTGGCGGGGATAATATCTTCACGCGGCACAATGCCTACTGGCTGGCGAAAGGAGGCCAAGCGGTAGCCATGCCGCTGTTGAATAGGCCTCCACCGACCGGGGGAGCGGTAACCTACCTCACTCGGGAAGTTCGGTTCGAGCGCAACGTCGGGAGGTACGAAGCTCAGCCGCCCGGAACGGGCAACGACCACTGGTTCTGGGAGAGGTTGACCGCGCCACAGACGGTGGACGTCGAGATAGAACTCCCGAATCCGGCGGATTCGCCCAACTTCCAAGTCGAACTGACACTCGGGCTACAGGGCGCCACCTCCACTCACGCAACTCGCGTCTCCATCAATGGCGACCTGCAGGTGGAAGAAGAGTGGGAAGGGCTTGTACCGAAAGTCCTTCGGGCGGAGTTCCCTCAAAGCCTCTTGCAGGAGGGCACAAACACTGTCACCATCGAGGAGGCCACGGAGGGGGATAATCCGGACATCGTTTACCTCGACTGGATAAGAGTGCGATACGACTCCAGGCTGGTGGCTGAGCAGGGTCAGCTCACGTTCACAGTTCCCGTAGGCGTGCCCGGGGTCATAGCGGCAGGGTTTCAGGAGCAGGATGTTCTGGTCTTCGATGTGACCCAGGAACGGACGCCTTGTCTCGTGGAGGGCTTCAAGACGACTCAGGCGAATGGAGGCTACCAGGTGGAATTTGGCACAATGTCCGACTGCGAAAGGAGGTACGTCATTCTCTCCGATAGCACGTTGAATCGCCCAAGCTCCATCCGACGGAGAAGCGACTCGACGTGGTCAATAGAGGAGAACCGCGCCGACTGGATCGTTGTCACGCATTCCGACTTTCTCGATGCCGCAAGAAGGCTGGCATCGCATCGAGAATCGCAGGGCTTGAAAACGGCTGTGGTGGACGTTCAGGACGCCTACGATGAGCTCAATTACGGCATCGTCTCCCCGGAGGCGGTCCGCGAGCTGGTGCGATTTGCTTACGAGAATTGGAGACCGCCAGCTCCGAGGTATCTTCTCCTGTTCGGAGACGGCCACGGCGATTACATGGATTGGTATGGGACGCACCAACCGAGCTTCATTCTGCCGCATTACTCCTGGGTTCCTCCTTTAGGGTGGGCGCCGGACGATGATTGGTTCGGGTGTGTCGAGGGAGATGACCCGCTTGCAGAGGTTTACGTAGGGCGTCTTCCCGTGCGGTCCGCAGCCGAGGCGGAGGCGGTTGTGGACAAGATGATAACTTACGACTCCTCCGCCGTTCCCCAGCAATGGCATAAGAGGGTAACTTTCTGCGCCGGCGCCGGCAGCGTGTTCCGGGCGATGTGCCAGTCCGCCGCCGGGGCTGTCCCGCCGAACTTCCAAAGGCTTTATCTGTTCCGAGACGACTTTGCCGATGCTGCCGGCCTGAAGGAGGGTATCCTTGAGACTCTGGACGCGGGGAGCCTGCTTTTCTTCTATTTCGGCCACGGCAATGTGGAACGCTGGTCGGAAAGTTTTTTTCACGTCTCGGACGTGCCCTCACTGTCAAACGGCGAGAGGCTTCCGGTGATGTGCATGCTCACCTGTCTGAGCGGATACTTCGCAGTTCCCTGGAAGGAGTGCCTTGCTGAAGAGCTTGTCAGGACCGCCAACGGCGGCGTTTCGGCTTGCGTTGCGCCTACCGCGGCGAATTATCCCTCGGAACACCTGATTCTCGCACAGGGATTCGCGAGGTGGTTTTTTGCCGGGGCGACGCTCGGGCAGTGTTTAGCGGAGGCAAAACTCAGTTGTTACTCACGCGGGCTAAGTGAGTCTTTTCTCAGAGGGTTCGTCCTGATTGGCGACCCCGCGACATCCCCGCAATTCGTTCCGCCGACGCGCGACCTCCTATGGTTATACTGATGGTTTCCGAGTTTCGATTCATCGCCATGCCGCAGCCGCGCGGAGATTTGCGAGGTCTTCATCGCAAGCGTCCTCGAGAACGACGCTGTTGGAGGCGCCTCCATGAGTTCTGATGAATTCAATTCTCTATCCGACGCGACCGCTCGGATTCTTGGCGGGGTGCGTTTTTCAAGCCCCTTTTTGCTTCGCATCGAAGGAGGCAGCATGCTGCCTTTCATTCCGCCCGGAACCGCCGTGAAAGTGGAGGCTCTGTCCACTCCTCCGCGTGTTGGGGACGTTGTCGTTCGCATTCAGGGTTCCACGCCAATAATTCATAGGGTTGTCGGCAGGCGCAGGTCTCGCCGCTCCGCAGGTCTCACGGTCGTAACGAAGGGCGATAATGCTCTCCGGCCTGATCCCCCCTGCGACGCGAGACAGATCGTCGGGATAGTGCGATGGGTACTGGGAGTCAGCGCCGATGGGAAGCTCGTTCCGCGTCGCCTGCCGCGTCTTTCCGGGATATGGATAGCCCGCGTATCGCGCCTCGTCGGACTCCTGAGCGCGATTCTCGCTCGCCGTATTCCGAAGGGGAAAGAAGGAAAGCCGCGCAAGCCCGTCGCATGGCTCGTCTTAGCTTCGCGGCTTTGCGCGTCCGCGTTTTATGCTCTTATCTTTCTCAACGCAAAAGCGCAGGGGCGCAAAGGGTCTCACACGCCGCAGCGGTGACGCACGGTCTTGGCCCGCTCTCCTCGTTTCCGGTGGAGTAACCGATTATTCCGGAAGAACAACGAGGCGATAGAAACACCTCGCCGCGTGCGGGTCGGCGCCCAGCACCCAGACCCATGAAAGCCCGTCCCCCATGAAGTTCGCGACGGGATGCCACGAGTCGGGCAGGCCGATGTCCCCGGTTGCCTGAAGCTCGTAAGGTTTTCCTTCAACAGTGAGAGCGCAAAGCTGCATTATGCTCGCACCGTCCTGACCAGAGATGTCGAGATAGAAGAAAGAGCCCTCGTCAGTCGGCTGCGTCCCTGCCAAGACCTCGTCGCCGTCTCGCATTCCATCACCGTCCGTGTCCGGTGACGAGGGATTCGTGCGATAGACCTTCATTTCGTCGAGGTCGCCGAGGCCGTCCTGATCCGTGTCGTCCATCAAACCCATGCTCGTGAAACTCAGAGCGTCGAGGCGACTTTGAGCGCAGGTTGTCCGCACCATTCCCGATAGCCCTGTAACATCGCTGGAATGGAAACCCAGGTCCGTCAACCTTCGCAATCCATCCACGTAAAGGTCCCACTTTTTGGCATTGAAATCGAGCTTCGCGGTTATCCGATGCCATCCGCCGCCGTCCAGGGCAACGCCAGATTTCACGATGGCGCCGCCACCCGTTCCATCACCGTCAAGAGCCTGAATGCCCTCGAGGCAGTCAAAAATGAGCACCGCAGACCTCTTCGGCAGAGGCGAGATCGCAGGCACAAAAGGCCCTCCCGATGTCACGATCCAGAAGTCCACCCAGACGACATTCTCCGCCCCCGCAATGGCGAGAGCAACTTCGCTGCCCTGGCCAGTCCTCAGGGCTTTCACGCCAAAGCGTGCGGAATCAGCCGCCACGGCAGCTTCTCCTCCTGCCACGGACCACCCGTCCAGTCCATCCACGGACCCTTCGGGCAACGACTCGAAGTCCTCGATGAACGGGACCTCTGCCGCAACCGCGTCTGCAAGGGATAGGCTTCTCGTCTGCGCCATGATGACCAAAATGAGCAGACCGATCCGCCCCAAAATCGCCATTCTTCACATCCCTTAACTATTCTTCATCCAGTTGATTCTCGCCCCTCGTCGCACAAGCCCGCTCCGTCACCCGGCTCAGGCTCGCCGATTTTCCAAGTCGAACATCAGTAGTGCGTGAGACTTCCATCTATTTTGGCCTTTCTTACAGCCTGCCGGAAGCAGAAAAGCCCCAGGGGAAGCAGTACAAGGGTAAAGCCGAGCAGCGCGATAACGCTCGGGGCTATTATCTTAAACGATGCCTGCTTGAGCAAACATAACCTCATGCCCTCCAGCGAATGCCGTATCGGCAGAAGGTACGAGATCTTTTGCAGCCACGACGGCAACACGGCTATGGGATAGTAAACTCCGCCCAAGAGAAACGATGCGCCCGAAAATGCGAAAGCCAACGGGTCTCCTTTCTTGAAAACCATCACGAAGCTTGCGGAAATAATCCCGATGCCGGAAAAAGACGTAATTGTCAGCAGCAGCACGACAAGCGCCCCGAGCAGATTAGCACCACCCATTCTCACCCCGAGGACGAGTATTCCGACGAGAAGATAAAGCACAACGGTTAAGGAGCTCCAGATGAACCGGTAGAACGAGGAACATAGGATTATGGCGGGAACTCCCGTTTGGGTCAGCAAGACCGCTTCGAGCGTCCCTTTCATCTGGGCTTCGCGGATAGTCTTCGAAAATCCGCTGAGAGCCGCCTGGTGGTAACCGGAGAAGGCAATGCCGATCAATACAAACGAAAAGTAGTCACCGCCGTACGGCTCCAAGGAGGGGACAGTTCCTTTTCCGACTAACTTCGATAGAAAAAAGAAGGCGAAGGACTGAAAAAAAATGCCGCCAACTCGAAGCAGAAACGCCAGCTTGTAACTGGATTCCTCGATAAAGTCTTTTCTGACGAATGCGGACGCCTTTCTGAGAGCAAACATCACGTGTTACCGTCAATCAAAAGGTGAAATATCTCGGCAAGCGAAGGCTCGACTGCGACGCATTCGACGATTTCGCCGCCCGCCAGAACCAGTTGCCGGACAACAGACGCCACTTCTTCCCGAGCCGCGACCTCAATGAGAAAAGATGCTTCCTCAGCGGCGACATCCCCCGTCGAGCCGACGGACGGGGATAGCCCTCGCAGCAGCTTGATCGCGCGCTCGTTCGGATGACGAAGTTTCAGGGCGTATTGTCTTTTTGCGCGAGCGATTCCCCTGAGCTGAGAGAGTGTGCCACAAGCCCTTATCGTTCCGTTATCGAGGAGCGCGATGCGCCCAGCGAGTTTTTCCGCTTCCTGCAAGTCGTGCGTCGCGAAAAAGACTGTCCTCTTGGGCTCGCGGTCACCGAGCGCGGCAATCAAGCGTCTCACGGCTTCCGCGGCGGAGGGGTCCAGGCTTCTTGTCGGCTCGTCAAAGAACAGAATCTCCGGGTCGGTAAGCAACGCCCGGGCCATCGCCAGTCGGTGTCGCATTCCCGTGGAGAAATCCTTGAACATTTTGTCCGCATCCTTCTCTAAGCCCACGACAGCGATAATCTCGTTGACTCTTTCCGTCGCGGCGGCTCTCGGGATGTTGTTCAGCACGGCAAAGAAGTCGAGGTTCTGTCTGCCTGTCAAGCGCCAGTAAAAGCTCCTTTCTTCAGCGACGACACAGCCGATTCGCCTCTTGATCCGGCCCGCCTGCCGCTCAACATCGTATCCGGCTACGAACGCATGCCCATCGCTCGGCAGGACAAGCGTCGAAAGTATCTTGATAAGCGTCGTCTTTCCGGCCCCATTGGGCCCCACCAGAGCGAAGGTCTCGCCGAGCCTCACTTTCAAAGAAATGCTTCGCAGAGCTGTCATTTCCTGCCTTGCAAAAGGCCTGAGGAGCGTCTCGCGATAGGACTTCGTTTTCGGGAATCGCTTCGTAATATCAAGAGTTTCGATGGCAAGGCTCAATCTTCCCGCTCCTGACGAACGCCTCTCTTTAGTGTTCCGATTCATAAGCTCGGTGACGTATTTGCTCTGACAGGATAACAGGATCCCTCCGATTTCGGATTGCGGATTGCGGATTGCGGATTCCGGATTCCGCAATCTGCACTTCGCAATGGATAAGCTGTATCTCCTGAGCGGCCACAACAACGCCCTCGACCCCGCGCCACGCGGGGCTCGAGGATGACCGTATGTCTTTCGACCCCGCCATGACTGGGCAGGAAGGTCTGGAGCAATGTGGCACGGGCGTCTCGCCCGTGGAACGTCATGGGCAGGGGAGCCCCATGCCACGTCTTCTCCGCCAATTCCTTGCGCTTCGTGGTCTTCCACCCAGCGGCCCGCCGGCCTGTGATTTACTGGATGGCTGACCTGCCTGGAACTATCCCGTCTATCCTGTTATCCCCTCAAAATAGCTCCTTTCACGACACCATTATACGTTAGCGTATTGGGGAATCCATGTACTTAGCCGCGACCGATGTCCCGGCAACTGTGACAACCTCCGCTGAAAACCTGGCCTCCCTCGCTCGGAGAACGCTCTGCCTTCCCCGGAATAGTGCATATCCTCCGTGAAAAACGGATAGAAACAACAGCGTGCTTGGCGACCGTCCCGATTAGGAAACCCCAATATCATGAAATTGATGAAATTGATAAATGTGAAGCTTGCCGGCAGGCGCCCACGAACACACTGCCCCGGGGAGGCTTTGCGGCGTCTGCACTCTTAGCGCTGGAACCGAGCAATAATGACTGTATCATAATTGTCCTTCAGGTCTTACAAGAAAGGGGAAAAAGAAGTAACGCCCGCGTCTCGGGTGGATAACCGGCCGAGGCGGAGGAGGCAAGAAGGGAACAGCAGATTAACGCAAAGGCGCAGAGAATAAGGTGAGAAGGACACCCCGCGTCTCGCGGGGCTGTCGTGGCATGGCATCTTGCCCATGGGTGTTCACGGGCGGGACGCCCGTGCCACGTGGGGCACGGCTTTTTTTGCCGTGAAGGGTGCAGCTCAGTGTTGCCGTTTATGTAACGCTGCCCCGCCATGGCGGGGTGGCAGTCCCGAGGGCGTCTCGCCCTCGGCGGGGGCAGGGAGCCCCTCGACACGGCCGGCAGGATGCAGGCGATACGTGTGCCTCTCTGCGTGCTCTGCGGTTTCACCCATAGCCGCCCGTAAGTGAGGGATTACAAAAAGAAGTAACGCCCGCGTCTCGGGTGGGTACGGAGCCGCGCGGGGAAGAAGAGAAGGGAAAGGGAGCGCAGAGACACAGAGGCGCAGAGAGCGGGAAGGGAAAGACTCCGTCCTCGCCTGTCGCGGCATGGCATCTTGCCCATGATTCCCACGGGCGTCCGGAGTTGTTCCCAGGGCGTTGCCCCGGGCTGGAGAATCATAAGCCCCGGAAGGGCGAGGTAAGGGTGTCGCGGCTGGAAAGGTTCCTCAAGCGGAGCGCGAAGAATTCGGCTCGCAGGATAAGGTCCTGCGGTTTATTCCTTGAAGATTGGCGATGCTGTGGGTATGCGCCTTTTCTTGAAGAGGAAAATGAGGAGGAGTCCGGCGAAGAAACCGCCGATGTGGGCGAACCAGGCGACGCCTCCGGCGCCGGGCATGTTGAGGCTCGGGAGTCCTAAAATAATCTGTAGAACGATCCAGTAGCCGAGGTAGAGGTAGGCGGGGAGCTCAATCGGATACCACAGAAAGTAGAAAAAGGGGATGATTGTCAGAACCCTGGTGCGGGGGTAGAGGACCAGGTACGCCCCCATGACCCCGGATATGGCGCCGCTGGCGCCTATGGTGGGGATTGTGGAAGAGGCGCTGGCAACCATGTGGGCGAAGGAAGAGAGAGCTCCGCATAATAGGTAGAAGAGCAAGAACTTAGCGTGGCCGGCGGCATCCTCAATGTTGTTGCCGAAGACCCACAGGAAGAGCATGTTCGCCAGTACGTGCCAGAGGCTCCCGTGGAGAAAGAGGCAGGTCAAAAGCGTCAGAGGCTCGATGCGAAGATGCGACCGCTCGATGTTCTCAATGTTTTTGAGGAGAACCCGCCGTCTCTGAAATTCCCTGAACCTCTCAAAAAAGCCTCGGCTTTCCGGGGGCATGTGCATAAAACCATGTTTCAGCCTCTCCCACGATTTAGTGTACTCGGCCTTATCGAACTGATTCACGAACAAGCCGGGAATGAACCCAAAACGATAGAGCACGTTGACCGTAGCTCTTTCGTTCCCGAAGGGGGACTGAAGGAAGAAAACGTAGATGTTGAGGACGATCAGCGCGATGGTGACGTAGGGAAAAGTTCGGGTGGGATTCCTATCCTTGATCGGAATAAGCATTTGCTCGCGGGTCCCCCTTCGCGGCGCGACTCGAGGGTTTACTTGCTTTTGACAAAGAAGACGCTGACGTCGTATCGCTCGGTCAACTTCTCCTGGGCGTTGAAGGCGACCCTTTTGCGATAGCTGTGGGTGATTTCTTCCATCTCGTCCATATCGGAGGCATCGAAGTATGTGACCAGGAGTTGCGGCTTGGGTGGAGGTTGGCCTTGCTTCCCGACGAAATCAACGCGGAACTTGAGCTTCGCTCCCTCCGGCCAGAGAGAGGTCAAGTCAACGCTCACTACCGCCTCGACGTGGTGGAGGTTCTTCTTGTCATCGAGCTTGGCCTGGGTTATGACCACCGCAGGAAAACCTTCCCGAACGATGTCGGCAACTTCCGTTTCGCCTTCCTCCGGGGAAGGGTCCGCCTTTTTTCCGTGGAACGCGATGCGAGGGAGCTGTGGGGCTTGCGGAAGGGGCTTTAGCCCCTTCGGGAAGGGCCGGGAAAGTCTCGCCGCCTCCGCAATGATGGCTCGTTCCCGCCATCCTTGAAGTTCCTTTTCCAGCCCGCCGATGTGCTTGTTCAGCTCTTCCATGCGAGCGGAAATCGCGGCAATTTTCTTCTCGTAGTTCTCGGTGGTGACCTTGTTGAGCTCGAGAGCCTGTTTCTGCAAGGCGGTCACCTGCTTTTTGTCCTGTTCGAGCGCGGCGACCTGCCTGTCCAGAGCGTCCTTCTCCTGCTGGAACTTTCTGCGGTCGCGATTAAGCTGCTCGAAACCGAAATGGACTTGCTGCTGGGTTCTCTTTATCAGCTCAAGTTGGGCTTTGACCTCCGCGTTATCACGGTCTATCTCGAGATACTGTTGGTAGAGGACGCTCGCCGGGCCGAGGTTGGCTTCTTCAAAGAGCCTGTCCGCCCGCTCCTTTAACGATACCAAGCGTATTCTCGACAGATACTCATTCGCGGTTTGGCTAAACCGAGACCGAGGAAACTCCCGGAGATAACTTCGCAAGCTCTGGTTCGCATCGAAGTAGTTGCGAGAGTCGTAATAATACTGCCCGATAAGGAAGTGCGATTCCTCGGTGTACTGCGAACTCGGGTACTGCCTCAGGATCTGCCTGTAGAGGAGAAATGCCATATCTTTTTTCCCATCAGCTTGCGCCTCCTTCGCCTGGGCAAAGAGGCTGGCTGCGCTTTCGCACAAAGCGACAGGGGTGAAAAACAGTACGCATAAAGCAGTCAGGAGCGACACTCTCTTAATCATCTCCTTTACCTCCCGTTGAATACGAAAAGCTCGCATGTCCTCTAAACCTTCATATTTTCGGTCCGCGCTGTCCGCGCTGACGGAGAAATAGAAAGACCCAGCAAATCGGTTAGCAAAAACGGTGCCGTTTTTTGCGAACATTGCCGGAACATTTGCTCCGCCACGCTGTCTAAAAAGATATATGAAGTATTCGCGCCTGTTGCGCGCTTAATCCCACGGAGAAAAACAGGGTTTTTTCGCCCATAGCAAACCCGGTTCAGGAGGCTAAAGATGACGACACGACGAAAAGGTATAGGCACGACCCTTGCCGTGGGCATCTTTCTCGCGGCGATTACCACTGCCGAATGCGCCTACCTCGAGCAAGATAACCAAAAGCAACCGCAGCCTGCCCCGGAGCGAATCATCCCTCCGCCGCCACCGCCTCGCAACGAGATATGCCGGCTCGTCTCCAGAATCCGCGTCGGGAGACCCCTGACGTTCAGAAACGTTACCATTTTTCCGCTGCGACTCTCGCCACCCTTGGCGCATTCTGATTATAAAACACTCGATGAGAGCCTGTCCAGAGGTTATATCGAGATTCTTGAGGAAAAACATCCGGAGGTGCGGGGCGTTCTCGTCCGGAACAATTCCCGCTATCACGTTTTCCTGATGGCTGGCGAATCGCTCGCAGGCGGAAAGCAGAACCGTCTCGTCGCAGAGGACGTGCTGCTCGCCCCTCATGGAAGGCCGGTGCGCGTCCCCGTCTATTGCATCGAGAGGGGACGATGGACACCCGGGAAACGTGAGCTGGGCTCCGGCGGTTTCGCGGCGCCGAGCTCCATCCGAAGAATGGCCAGGGAGGGCGCGAGCCAGAGGGCTGTCTGGGATTCTGTCAGCGGCCTTCTGCGGGAGACTGGCTCCCGCTCGGAGAATGAGGACCTCGCCGCCGTGTTCAAAAATGATTCTGTCAGCGAAGAAATGGGCCGTTATCGGCGGGAGATTCGCATTCCGCTGCCGGAAACCGTCGGCTGCGTTGCGGTCATCGGCGGTCGCATCGTCGCCACCGATATTTTCAGCTCGCCCGGACTTTTTGGAAAATTGTGGCGAAAGCTCCTCGACAGCTATGTCGTGGATGCGATACCGAGGAACAAGCGGTTACGCCGCTGGCCGGCGCCGCCCTCCGAGGAGGAGGTCAGGAGGTTTCTGGAGCGGGTTTTTCGGGCATCTTTTCGAGAAAGGAGTGCGCGAGACGCAGGGAGGATCGTAGAAATCGCCGGCCGCGGGATAGACGGCGAGGGCCTGATTTTCCGGCGAGAGGTCGTCCACGTGCACCTCACGCCTCGGCCGGAAGTGAGATTCTGAGCCTTCACAGCGGGTCGTTTGCACAACGGTCCGCCGGCCGGAGAGCCCGTGCGATAGGAAAATTGTGATCGAGAAGGGAGAATTGAGATGAGTAAGACTCATCCGTTGTTCGCTGCTGCTTTCGTCTTCGCTGTGCTGGCGTCCTGTTGCGACACCATGCCTGTCGCTGATGTGAGCGACGCCGAGAGGAAGGCGGTGGTGGAGGGAAATAATGCCTTTGCCCTGGACCTCTACGCGAAGCTAAGGGATCAGGAGGGTAACCTCTTTCTCTCCCCGTACAGCATCTCGACTGCCTTGGCGATGACCTATGCCGGCGCCAGAGGCAACACGGAAAAGCAGATGGCGGACGTCCTCCATTTCGATCTGCCTCAGGGACGGCTGCATCCGGCTTTCCGGCAACTCATCGAGCGGATGAACGCCCAGGGCAAGGGAAACAGCTACCAGCTCAGTGTCGCCAACGCTTTGTGGGGGCAGAAGGGCTACGGATTCCTCAAAGAGTTTCTGGACCTGACCAAGGCCAGTTACGGGGCAGGGCTAAGGGAGGTTGACTTTGTAGGCGCCACGGGGGCCGCACGCAGGACGATCAACGACTGGGTCGTAAGGAAGACCGAGGGCAAGATCAAGGACCTCATCAAGCGAGGAATCCTCGATTTTGACACGTGCCTCGTCTTAACCAACGCCATCTACTTCAAGGGCAACTGGGCCAGCCGATTCAACGAGAGATACACGAAGGATTCCCCCTTCAGCATCGCACCGGACGAGAAGGTCAGGGTGCCCATGATGTATCAAATGCGCAAGTTCCGATACATGGAAGGGGATGTCTTCAAGGCCCTCGAGCTACCGTATGTGGACAACGAATTGTCCATGGTGATTCTGCTGCCGAGGAGCGTGGACGGCCTCGGCGAGTTGGAGCGTTTGCTTACGACGGAGAATCTGAACAAATGGCTGGGAAGTGTCCGAGAACAAGAGGTCAGGGTTTACCTCCCGAGGTTCAAAATGACTTCGGAATTCAGGTTAGACAAGGTGCTCCAGTCCATGGGCATGACGGACGCGTTCTCGGGCCGAGTGGATTTCTCAGGAATGACCGGCAGGAAGGCCCTTTCTATCTCGGCGGTGATCCATAAGGCCTTTGTGGATGTGAACGAAGAGGGTACGGAGGCTGCTGCGGCAACGGCCGTCGTGATGAAACGAGGGGGGCCGCCGGGACCCGTTTTTCGGGCAGATCATCCATTCATCTTGCTGATTCGGGATAACCGGTCCGGAAACATTCTGTTCGTGGGGCGATTGGTCAATCCGCTGGAAGCATCGAGATAGATTCGGCAAGCACCTGACAGAACGCGAAATGTGGAAGGGAGACGTAACATGTTCAGCAAGCTAACGTATGCGGGAATCGTTATTACCATCCTTGCACTTGCGGCCGTTGCCGGTGCGGCAGAACAGCCCGCAACTGTTTCGGGAATCGTCACGGACGAATCAGGGGAACCTTTATCAGGGGTTAGTTGGTGGGTCAGCGCGTTTGAGGAGTGGCGTGACGGAAGATGGGAGAACGTCCTTCGCACTGGCGGCACCCGCAAACACACCACAGATGAAAACGGGCGGTTTGAAGTAACGTTCTATAATAAGGTCAGATACGATCTCCAATTTGACAAATGGGGATATGGACCAGCATTCCTTTTTCAGATCTCGCCATATTCTCCGCTCACGCTCCTGTCACGGGGAAGATCGGCTGGCCGGACGGGTACGGATTCTCCGGAGCTACGCGTCAAAATGAAAAAAGGTGTGCTTGTCACGGGGAAAATCGAAATCATGGGGAAGGCTCGCCCCGAGTTCTCAGGCATCCATGTCGTTCTGCGACTTCCAAATTCGAGAGGACTCTGGTTCAAGAATAGCACAATGGTGGACCACACAGGCACGTTTCGCTTTTATGCAAGTCCGCCGCCCACGCCCCCCGGTCCCACTTCTAAGTGGCAATTAGTCTGCGCTGGAGAAGTTGTCATGTTAGATGTTGATGAGAATAAACCGGTGGACGAAGTGATATTCCAGATAAGTACAACATCGAAGAGGAAATCTTCACAGGGATTAGCTGAAGCAAGTCAATAAGTGCAACCAATTGCTTGAGCGGACGCCTGGACACCGCCGCTCAGTAGGCCTATTCGCAAACGCGATGACGCATAGTCCTTTGTGAAACGACATTCTTCGACAGGATAACAGGATGAACGGGGTGGTTCGTGGCCGACATTGTGGTCGAAGATACGGTCATCGGCGAGCTGAAGTCCGTGAGGCGCCTCGTCGTTGTTCATGAAATACAGCTCGTCAATTATCTGGTCGCCGCCCCGCGAGACGCGTGGGTGGTAGGCCTTGTTTTAGACTTTGGAGAACGGAAAGTTGCGGTAAAGCGAAAGGTCAAGAACCTTTCGCAAGGATAAACAGGATTCTAAGAATCTGGTCCATCCTGTTATCCCGTCAAAAAAAAGGATACGTCACCGAACTTATGAATCGGAGCACTAAGTTCTGAGTCAGCAATTAGGGCAAGAGGGAGGAAAACTCCAAGGGAGGACGGAAAATGAAAAGGAAATGGTTGCTTTCGCTGTTTGTAGCGGCAGGAATTTTGCTACTGCCGACCATCGCTTTATCGGCAGGAATGCTGATTCCGAAGGACAAATCGCTGCCGCCGCTTGGCATCGAATACCTGCGAGTCAACGCGAAAATCACGGAAGGCGCCGCGGAAACGCATGTCGAGCAAGCCTTCAGGAACACCACGGGGAGGGACCTCGAAGCCAATTACGTCTTCCCCATGCCGAAGGGCGCCGCCATCAAGGAGTTCGCCATGTATATCGGCGGCAAAAGAATGACCGCAGAGCTTCTCGACGCGGGAAAGGCGAAAAAGGTCTATCAGGACATTGTCCGGCGGATGAAGGACCCGGCGCTCCTCGAGTACCTCGGCGGGCAGATATTCCGTGTGAACGTCTATCCTGTCCCGGCGAGGGGCCTCCAGAAGATCGAGCTGGATTACTCGCAGGCGATTGAGTTCGATTCCGGGCTGCGGCGATACCTCTTTCCGCTTCGCGTGGGCGAGAAGTTCTCGCGGACGCTCAAAGACTTTTCCGTGGCTGCCCATATCAATTCCAGGATTCCGATAAAGAACATCTACTCTCCTTCCCACATCATCAGCATCAGCCGCAAAGGAGACAATGAGGCGGTGGTCGGATTTGAGGAAGAAAGGGTGTCGCTCGATCGCGACTTCTCCCTCTACTATTCGTTGTCGGAAAAGGAGTTCGGGCTGAGCCTGATGGCGCATCGCACCGCAGGCGACGGATATTTCATGCTGATGATTGCTCCCAAGAATGTCGTTGGCGAGGGTCAGGTCGTCAAAAAGGATGTCTGCTTCGTGATGGACACCTCCGGTAGCATGTCGGGGGAGAAAATCAAGCAGACAAAAGCGGCGCTGCAGTTCTGCGTCAACAATCTCAACAAGGGCGACCGTTTCAACATCATCCGCTTCGCGACGGATGTCAATCCTTTCAGGGAAAGTCTGGTCGAGGTCAACGACAAAACGGTCGAGCAGGCAAAGGAATTTGTGGAGAAGATGAAGGCGGGCGGCGGTACGGACATCGCCTCTGCGCTTCAAAAGGCGCTGGCGGTGGAGACGAAAGAGGGGCGACCGTATCTCATCATCTTTCTGACTGATGGCAAGCCGACCGTCGGCATGACGAACGTGAACCAGATTATCAAGACCGTTGGCGAGAAAAACAAAGGGGGCGTCCGCTTGTTCGTCTTCGGCGCCGGTTACGACGTGAACACTCGCCTCCTCGACACTCTCGCCTCGGAGAACAGAGGCGTCGCCGAGTACGTCGAGCCAAAGGAGGATATCGAAATCAAGGTCTCACGCTTCTACGCCAAGGCGAGCAATCCGGTCCTCGCCGATCCGCAGCTCTCCTTCGGCGAAAAAGTGAACACGTTCGAAATCTATCCGAAAGACCTTCCCGACCTCTTCAAGGGCAGCCAGGTTCTGGTACTCGGAAAATATTCGGGACAGGGTGACGTGGCGGTGACCCTTTCGGGAAAAGTCAACGTCGAGAAGAGGAGCTTTGTTTACGAGACGACCTTCCCCGAGAGGGAAAAGAAAAATGACTTTGTCGAGAGGCTGTGGGCGACGAGGAAGGTCGGGTATCTCCTGGAGCAGATTCGCCTTCACGGCGAGGAAAAGGAGTTGAAAGAAGAGGTCATGCGCCTCAGCAAGGAGTACGGCATCGTCACCCCCTACACCTCCTACCTCATCGTCGAGGATAAAGCGCGCGTTGCCCGCTGGCCAACTCCCCCCAGCGTGAGGGTAGCGGAATATTTCGGCGAGGGCCTGACCCGGAGCCGCGGCGAGGCCGAGAGCCGCGCCCGCGATCGTGCCGGCACCAGCGGCCGAGTTACCAGCCTCTATTATGGCCGTGGCTCAGGGGTCGCAGACGCCGAAAGGAGAAAAGACCTTGCCCGGCGGATGGCTGGACCGACCACCAGCACCGGAGCGGTTTCCGCGGGAAAAGCAATAGCCCTTTCCCCTGATGCTTCCGCGCCAGCCTCCGCTGAAAGAGCAGAAGAACACGCAGCCATCCCCGTCTTCGGTCCCGCGACAGGCAAACCGGAAACGGCGGGCGAGCCCGCAGATAGACTTGGGACCCTCACAGAATTCGCCTCCAGAATCGCAAATAAGGAGGAGTCCACAAAGTTGAATCTCCAGCTTTCCTACGAATTCAACGGCGCCGCCCTGGCGGAGGACTTCAAGAGCATTGACGGCGACATGGGCGTCCTCATGAGCAAAGCCGTCCGAGGGATGAAGGAAGCCACGCTCGACGAACGTGGGAAAAAGGCGTTCGCGCTCAAGAACGTCAACAAGCGAAACTTCTACCGGATAAAGGGCGTCTGGGTGGACAGCGAATTCGACGAGAAGCTGCCCAGCGTCAACGTCAAGTTCGCCTCCGACGCCTACTTCAAGCTCCTCGAGCTGAAGCCGGAGCTGAAAGACATCCTCACTCTCGGTGACAGGCTCATCGTCACCGTTGACGGCAGAGCCATTTTCATCGCCGAGGATGTGAAAGACCCCGTCAGCGTCGAGGAGCTTGAGAAACTTCTGAAAAAAGCGTGACGCAGCAGTCCGATTCCTCCAGCGTCCGCTGAAGCGAGAGGCGAGGGCGCCGCGCCGCCCTCGCCTCCCGTCTGTGAGGTAGGGGAGAGACTAAGACGGCGGATGGAGGAAGGTCTGCCTGAGATGACGCCGGAGAAACAGACACGCACTGCGAGAGAGGAGGAGGAAGAATGAAAAGAATTTCTGGAGTGACCCTCAGTGGCACTGCCCTGGCACTGGCAGTTTGCGTGTTCTGGGGCATATCGTGGAAGGCAGTCGGCGGAAGTGGACCATCGGAGCTGATCCCCCTTCCACCGGCCCGAATCCTCGCACACGAGAGACAGGTGCTGTCGTTATGCTTTTCTCCGAAGGGAGATGTCCTCGCCAGCGGCACAGTCCACTCCCGCGTGGCGATGTGGAACGCCAAAACCGGCGAACTCAAGCGACGCTTTGCGCTCAAGGAACGGCAGCAGAAGGAAGGATCCTGCGGTTTCATGGCGGTGTTTGGCATCGGCATTTCACCCGACTCCAAGACCGTCGCTGTCGGGGGCGGCCGTTGCATCCGGTTGTGGGATATTGAAAGCGGAGGACTTCTGCGGACGATTGAACACCCCCATTACAGCAGGGTGATGTGCCTGGCTTTTTCGCCGGACGGCGCCACGCTGGCGACAGGCAGCGGTACGACCGCTCACGGGCTTCTCAGTCCCGACCATCCGCTTCCCGATGCGTTAATCGTGTGGGACGCGAAGACAGGTGAACTGAAACGGAGACTGGTCGGGCACTGGCACGAAGTTAATGCGGTGGCCTTCTCCCCGGACGGCAAAACGCTGGCGAGCGGAAGCCAGGACAAGACGATCCGCCTTTGGGACCTGGAAACAGGCAAACAAGTGCTGTACCTCAATGACCACAAGGCGGCGACGTGGTCGCTCGCCTTCTCCCCCGACGGCAAGACATTGGCCAGCGGCACCGTGCTCTATCGCCACCACGAGAACCTCTCGCACATTAGCTCCGTAATCCTTTGGGACGCGAGGAGCGGAGAGCCTCTTCATGACATGACAAAGCTCGGGGGAGGCGCCGTCCGTGTCGCCTTCTCGCCTGATGGCAAGACGCTCGCCTCGGCCTGGGGCGACGATATTGTCAGGTTGGTGGATAGCAAAACCTGGAAGGTGAAAGAGGCCCTCCAGTTTGACGGCACCCCCATGGATGTGCAGTTCTCGCCTGATGTCTCCCTACTGGCCGTATGCGGCGGGAGGACGAGGAAAGACCTACGCGGAACGGTGATGATCTGGGAGTTGAAAACGCTCAGGCCGTCGGTAAGAAGGAAAATCGCCGTGGGCCGGCCAGCCGATTGAACTCGTGTTGGTCTTTCAGGAACGAGAACCTGCCAGACTCGTAAAAAAAGCGTGACGCAGCAGTCCGATTCCTCCAGCGTCCGCTGAAGCGAGAGGTGAGGGCCATCGGCCCTCGCCTCCGCGATTTTTGCCCCCTTTGCTGCCTGATGGCTTTTCCTCTACCCACCGCGCAACCACCTGTGCTATACTACGAGAAAAGACAAAGGACGAGTCACATGGGGACGGTGCTGCAAAAAGAGATTGACAGGTTCAACACTAAGAAGAGCGAACTTGTTGCCCAGGCAGAGGGTAAGTTTGTTTTGATGAAGAGGCAGAAGGTCATCGGCTTTTTCGAGTCGCAGGGGGACGCCTTGCTAGAGGCATACAAGCAGTTCGGCAAAGAGGCCTTCCTCGTAAAGCGGGTTCTCGCTGTAGAGTTGCCATTACCGTTCGCGTCGCCTCTGATTGGGGTTTGATAATGGGTTCCATCACGAGCCGCCACGCGAACATGCTCGGGGTAGGCCCTCAGTCCCCATGGAGATATGGCTTTCCAACGGATCGTGTATTGAGAAGGTAATGACGTGAGCAGGACAGTATTCATACTGGGCGCGGGGGCGTCTAGACAAGCGGGGGCGCCGTTGATGTCGGAGTTCTTGGAGGTCGCCAGGGAACTGCACCGCTCCCGACGGGTGGGACCGCATGCGCGCGATTTCGAGTTGGTTTTGGAGGGCCTGTCGCACCTGCAGTACGTTGAGTCAAAGTTCTCGCTGAAGTTCCGCAATATTGAGGCCGCTTTCGCGGCCTTCGAAATGGCGGGCGTCGCCGGGAGGCTCGGAGCAATGGACCCCGATCGTGTGGAGCTCCTACCGGCGGCCATGAACCGGCTGATATTTCGGACGCTCGAGCTGACAATCGTCTTCCCCAAGGCCAAGGGGGAGGCGAGGCTCTATGCCCCGGTGCCGTACGGCGACTTCGTCAACCTCATGCGGCGCCTCAACGGGGGCGGGCCGCGGCAACGCTCCTCGGTGATCACTCTCAACTATGATCTTTGCCTCGACTATGCCCTCCATGTGCAGCAGATACCGATCGATTACTGCCTGCGCAAGGAGACCGCGGTCGGTGGGTTCCGCCTAATGAAACTGCACGGCTCCCTCAACTGGGGTGTCTGTGCGGAGTGTGAGGAGGTGTCCCCGTGTCGCCTCGACAAAGGTCTTCTTGCAGACTCCATCGGGCGCCGGTCGTCCGTCCGCGAGGGCAGCCTAAACGTCGCCTCCAAAATCGCTTCCCGCACCCATTCCTGCGGGCATGCCTTCGAGCCCGATCCCTTTATCGTGCCACCGACATGGAACAAGACTATGCACTCCTCCCAGCTCGCCCCGGTATGGTCGGCCGCCGCGCGCGAGCTCGCGGAGGCGGAGGAGATAATAGTCATCGGTTACTCTCTGCCGCCGACAGACTCATTCTTTAGGTATCTTCTGGCCATGGGAGCAGCGGGGCCAGCGGTCATCGACAAGTTCTGGGTGCTGGACCCCGCAGAACGCGTTGGGGAGAAATTCGGCAACCTTCTCGGGCCGGCCGCGGCCGAGAGGTACTCCTACGTCAAGAAGGGGTTCGCGGACGCTATCCGACATCTGGAGCAGAGGCTGAAGCGCTGACAGGCAAGCTGGTTTTGATCACCGTCTATGGCGAATAGGATGATAAGGAGAGGGGCGATGATATGCGATGTTTGCGGCAAAGAAGGCGCACGCAGACGCCGTGTCACTCGGAGCTACGGCAAGGGTGAGAATTTGCTGGTCGTTCAGAATGTGCCCGTGGTTCGCTGCCCTCATTGTGGAGAGAGCTATCTCACGGCAGAGACTCTCCACGAGATTGAACGCATCAAACTCCATCGCGAAAGTTTCTCCGCAAAGCGTCCAGTAGCCGTTGTGGACTTCACCTGAGACTGACGAGCGGCTCAGCATCAGTTGAGAATTGAGAAACGAGGCACGGGGTATGAGCGACAAATGAAAATCACGGAAAAGCTGGCGGCAGAAGCTGGAGAATCCGCCGAAGGGGCTGCCGAAGGTGGTGGATGTGCCGCCGAGCTGAGAGAACAGCTTTGGACGGAGGACGGCGCTTGCGCGAGAAAGCGAGGCAAAGATCATGCTGACCTACAAGGCTATGTACAAATATCTGGATGAAGGCGTCCACGCCGAAGTACTTGACTTCCCAGGGGTTATCACTTGCGGCGCCGACCTGGAGGAGGCGCGTCGGCTGCTCGGCAGCGCCCTGGTGGACATGGCGGACACCAACCTGATGCGAGGCGAACCGCTTCCTCGCCCTGATCCCACGCGCACTGACCCTGACGCCGATCTGGAAGAACCCATTTACCTATTGCTGAAGGCAGTGTCACGGGTTGTCCTGACACCCCAGGACGCGGGATTCGATGCTGTTGAAATTGGGTTCAACTGAGACGGAGGAGACATGAGCACAAAATGGAAATCGCGGAAGAGCTGGCGGGAGAAGTTGGAGAATCCGCCGAAGGGACTGCCGAAGGTTGTTGAGGGGCCGCCGAAGTGGGAGAAGAGGTTTGGAGGGAGGAGGGTGCTCGTGCCGACGCCGCTTCTCGTTGACGCGTTGATTCGGAAGGTGAGAAAAGGGAAGCTGGTGACCGTGGGGCGGATTCGGGAGCGTTTGGCGAGGGATTTCTATGCGGAAGCGACCTGCCCTTTGACGACGGGAATTCACCTGCGAATTGTCGCTGAAGCGGCGGAAGAGGATTTGGGGATGGGAAAGAAACGAGTAACACCCTATTGGCGAGTGGTCAGGGACAACGGGAGTCTGAACGAAAAGTTTCCGGGCGGCGTGGAGGGGCAATCTGCCCGTTTAAGAGAAGAGGGACATGCAATCGAGACGGGGAAAGGCAAAAAGCCGCCGAAGGTCAAGGACTTTGAGAAATACCTGACGAAGCTGTGAAACGTGCGGTAGATGAGAATCCCGAATTTCACGAGAACGCGCATCTCAATCGCCCTCCGGTCCCGTTCGCGGAAAGCCATCTTCTCGCCTTCATCGTCTGAAACGGTAGCCCAAGTCTGCGAATCGCCAGCGAGCAATCTCTTCAGACAATGAAGGACGCGTGAGCGTGACCGGTGGCGAGCGACACGCCGGATGCCCCTCTTTTCAGAAGACACTCCGCGGCCACCGGGGCCGTCTCGTCTCAGCAAGCTACCATAGAACACAATTGGTCCTCCACCATGCGGGGTTGACGCTGCCACCACCCGTAAACCCTCTGGAGCACACTGTCAGCGGCTGACACCTTGAGAGAGGGTGCGAGTATGAGCGTTCTCTCGGCGACATCAACAACAATGGAAGACTGGCCGACGTCTGCGACAATGACCTGGACGCCGAACGGCGCGAACCTCGCCTGCCAATCTTGCATCCAGCGTTTAACGTTCATCTGTTCTCTCCACTTCTCTGGTCTCCTTTCCGGGAACAACATCCTGACTCCTTTCTCTTTTGTTCGTCTCGCCTTCTCCTGTCTATTGGCGCCCATTGCGTGCCTTTTACCTTTCTATATGCTTTCGGTTCCGCTTCTCTTCGCGCAATTCGTACCTTTTTGCTTAAAGTTTCCGGGCGCGAGTTGATTGGCCCTTGGAGACAATGAAGCAACCTCCGAGCCAAAACTCTAACAGGCTTATCTTCAATAACTTATGGCAACATGATGTGCAATAGTTGCACGTATTTCGCCATCCGCAGGCTGCAATTTTTGCGCGGCGTGCACCCCGACAGGCGAGACATGCAGTTCCCCCCTCGATAGGATTCGGCCTCTTGCGGCCATCGGCTGCCAAAGCATCGTAACGGTATTCATCAGTTCTTCTGACCAATGAATTGCTCATAAGTTCCGTGGAAAAAGGGCAATGTCGGTAAGCGCCCGGCCAACACATCTTCTGCGTGACAGCAGTCTGAGAGAGAGAACCCTTGGCGTCTTAGTGCTCCCATCCATAAATTCGGCGACGTATTCTTCCTCTGACAGGATAACCCCGCGTTCCGCGGGGTTTATTCTCGCGAAGGGTTCTTGAGCTTCCGCTTTACCTCAACTTCCCGCTGACATACTGGCTTGCCAGTGGCGACGACATTGTTAGCGCGTTGTATCTCCTTAGCCGCCACAACAACCCGCTCGACGCCGCGGCACGCGGGGCTCGACGATGACGGTATCTCTTTCCACGCCGCCATGACCGGGCTGGAACGTCTCGAACAACTTCTCCGGCAATTGCTTCCTTGCGACTTTGCGTCTTTGCGAGAGGCCTCGCGTTTTTCCATTTTCTCTCGCCAAGACGCCAAGGGCGCCAAGCTGTTCGACCCGGGCGCCCGCGGGCTTGTGATTTACTGGATGCTTCACGTCTCCGGAACAATCCAGTGTATCCTGTTATCCGGTCAAAATAGTTGCTCTCACGACACCATTATACGTCAGCGTATTTGCGAATCCATGTACTTAGCGTCTTCGCGAGAGAAATGGGGGAGAGAAGGAGTCTCGCAAAGGCGCGAGGACGCAAAGATGGCTGAGAATCAGACAGGGAAAATGCTTGGCGCGGTGGCGGCGAGCGGCTTCGATGGCGGGGAGGCGCCGGTTTCGGCGCGTGTTGTTTGGAGGAGGGCGGGGCAAGTTCCGCGTCAGGATTCTGGCTTTTTTTCTCTGGCGACCTCGCGGTACAGAGACTGCTTTTTGACTCCCGCCGCAGAAGCCACCAGCTTGACGGCCTCTGACCTGGAGATGCCCAATTGTTCTGTGAGGACTCGGACCTTTTCTTTGAGGTCGGTCGGCAAAGAAGCGGTTTTTTTCTTAGCGCCCTCGACAATCAGGACGATCTCGCCCTTGACCGCTTTCTCCTGAAAGACGGCGGCGGTCTCGGAAAGGGAAGCTCTAATAACCTCCTCATGAATCTTGGTCAGCTCCCTGGCGATTTCGATTCTCCGCTCGCCGAAGGCGGCGAACATATCCGCGAGGGATTTGGATAGGCGGTTGGCTGTCTCGAAAAAGACCATCGTTCGCGGCTCGTCCCTCATGGTAGCGAACTTCTTCCTTCTTGCGGTGGCGCGGGAGGGGATAAAGCCGCAGAAAACGAATTCCTCTTTCGGCAGGCAGGAGACGGAAAGCGAGGCAATTACTGCGCAGGGGCCGGGGATGACCTCGACCCTGATTCCGTTTTCGACAGCGGCTCGGACGAGCCTCTCCCCCGGATCGGAGATTGCGGGCGTGCCCGCGTTGCAGACGAGAGCGACCGATTTCCCCCTGCGGAAAAGCTCGACCAGTTCGGCGGTTCGTTTAGCTTCATTGAACTTGTGATAGCTGACCAAGCGAGCAGATGCTATCCCGTGCCTTTTGAGGAGGACGCGGGTTTTTCGGGTGTCCTCGCAGGCGACGAGGTCAACCTCCCTGAGGATTCTGACTGCCCGGAGCGAGATGTCCTCCAGGTTTCCTATCGGCGTGCCGACAACGAATAGGACGGGTTCTTTCGACATCATGGTTGTCCCTTTTTGCGGCGGAATGCCTTCGCCATCTCCGCTCTTTCCCGGAACAGGACATGTGGAGCAAGGACGAGGGCGGTCCATAACGAGCCGAGAAGAAACCTGACGAAAACAAATTGCAGCCGGGCGCAGCCCGAGGAACTGGCATTATCCCCCCCGCCTTCCTTCACCTTGTTGGCTGGCCGCGTTTCCACACGTTCGCGATTGAGGCATCGTGCCTGCCGCGGCTTACTCCGTCCCGCCCTCGAAGACGAGCTCTTTGAGCCGCATGAGCCGGTTGATGTTCGAGCGCTCCAATTCCGCGAGCTTCATTTCGATGTACTTGATGGTCTCGGTGATGTTCGGGATGAAGACGAATTCGAGTGCGTTCACCCGCCGACGAGTCTTCTCAATCTCCTCGGAAAGGATAAAAATCGTCTTCTCGACGTTCACGAGCTCCATCATCAAGGGAACAGCCTCGGAGAGAACTCTGAGGGACTGGTCGAGGTCGGAGGAGGTGTGCGCGAGACCGTAAGTGAAGGGATCGGGCTGGCTCTCAAGCTCGAGGCGAGGGATACGCACGTTGAGGAGGCGAGTGACTTCCACTTTGAGCTTCAACTCGCCGGCGGGATAGGACAGAGCCGCCGCGAGGGAGTTTTCCGGCGTCAGGAGGCGGCAGAGGTCAAATCTCCTCAAAGCCTCGTCCGTCATATCTTGCACCTGTTTTCTCAATTCCCTGGCGCGGTGCACATACCGGAGGAAGTATCTCATCAACTGCTCCTGCTTATCTTGAAGCAGCTTATGCCCGCGTTGAGCGAGGGCGAGCCTCTTCTTCAACTTCAGCAGTTCCATCCGGTTGGGATTGACGGCAAGCCTCATTGTTCCAATTTCGGATTTCGGATTTTGGATTTGCAACCCGCAATCCGCGATCCGCGATGTTATCGCGCGCCTTTTTGGTAGTACTTTTCCAGATATTTGTCGTGGACTCTTTTGAGCTCTTCCGTGGGAAGCATGCTCATCAACTTCCATCCGATGTCGAGCGTCTCGTGGATGGTGCGGCGGGTAGTCTCCGACTGCCGGACGAATTCGTTCTCGAAGCCGTCGGCGAACTTGATGTACAGGCGGTCAATTTCGGAGAGAGCGGCTTCGCCGAGAATCACCGCCAGCTCCTTCGCTTCCCTCCCTCTGGCGTAACAGGCGAAGAGCTGATTGAGGACGTCGGCGTGGTCCTCGCGAGTCTTGCCCTCGCCGATTCCCTTGTCTTTCAACCGCGAGAGGGAGGGCAGCACGTCAATGGGGGGATAGATGCCTTTGCGATGAAGCTCGCGGCTGAGCATGACCTGCCCTTCCGTGATGTATCCGGTGAGGTCGGGCACGGGATGCGTTTTGTCATCCTCCGGCATGGAAAGAATGGGCATCATGGTGATGGAGCCGGATTTCCCCTTGATTCTTCCGGCTCGCTCGTAAACAGTCGCCAGGTCTGTGTACAAATACCCAGGATAGCCCCGCCGACCGGGGATTTCTTTCCGCGAGGCGGAGACCTCTCGCAGAGCCTCGCAATAGACCGTCATATCCATCAGAATCACAAGAACGTGCATGTCAAGGTCGTAGGCGAGATATTCCGCGGCGGTCAAAGCCATTCGTGGGGTAGCCAGCCTCTCCACGGCGGGGTCGTTGGAGAGGTTCACGAAAACGACCGCCCGCTCGATGGCGCCGGTCCTCTCGAAATCGGTGATGAAGAAATTCGCCTCCTCGAAAGTGATGCCCATGGCGCCGAAGCAAACGGCGAAGTTCTCTTTCTCGCCGAGGAGTCTTGCCTGACGAGCGACCTGGGCGGCAATCTTGGCGTGGGGAAGCCCCGAGCCGGAAAAGATGGGGAGCTTCTGCCCGCGAACGATAGTGTTCATGCCATCTATGGCGGAGATGCCCGTCTCGATGAACTCCACCGGATAATCCCTTGCGGTGGGATTGAGAGGGCTGGCGTTGACGTCGAGCTTCTTTTCGGGAATGATGGGTGGGGCGCCGTCCTTGGGTCGCCCGGCGCCGTCGAAAACCCGCCCGAGAATATCCGGGGAGACGCCCAGCTCAAGCCCGCGCCCGAGGAACTTGACTTTCGTACCGCTGATGTCAATGCCGCTTGTCCCTTCGTAAACCTGCACCAGCGCCATGGTCTCGGAGATTTCCAGCACCTGTCCCCGCCGGAGGCTTCCGTCGCCGAGCTGAATCTCGCACAGTTCATCGTATTTGACGTCCTTGATCTTTTCGACGATGAGCAAGGGACCGCTGATTTGCGTTACGGTGCGATATTCCTTAAGCACCCTCCTCTCCTTTCGATTCCTTCAATCTCTCCATTTCTTCTTTGATTTTCGCCGCGATGCCCTCGATTTCTTCCAGTTTTTCCTCCTCGACAAACTTCGCGCGGCTGATTTCCTGCCGAACGGGGAGAGAAGTGATGTCCTTCAGTTCGATTTCCCTTTCGAGGAGATTTGTGGAGTGGCGATAGAACTCGACGATGTTCTTGAGAAGACGATACTGTTTCTCGACGGAGGTGTATGTGTCGCTGTCATCGAAAGCGTTCTGATGGAGGAAGTCTTCACGGATCGATCTGGCGACTTCAAGGACAAGCCTGTCCTGAGGGGAAAGGGATTCCACGCCCACCAGACGCGCTATCTCGGCAAGCTCGTCTTCAAGCTCCAGGAGGCGCATCGCCTCGGTCCTTGTCTTGCTGAAGTCCTCATGGACGTTCTCGACAAAGTACTCTGCAAGGTGCTCGAGATAAAGGGAGTAGCTCGAAAGCCAATTGATGGCGGGGAAATGGCGCATGTATGCCAACCGGTCCTCGAGGCTCCAGAAGACTTTAACCACACGGAGTGTCGCCTGGACAACAGGGTCCGACAGGTCGCCCCCTGGGGGGGAAACCGCGCCCACGATGCTGAGCGTCGCCTCTCGCTCGGGCCTGCCGAGGCATTTTACTCTGCCGGCTCTCTCGTAGAAATCCGCGATGCGGTATCCGAGGTATGCCGGATAACCTTCCTCTCCGGGCATCTCCTCCAATCTTCCCGAAATCTCGCGGAGGGCTTCCGCCCAGCGGGAGGTTGAATCGGCCATGACGGCGACGTCGTAGCCCATGTCGCGGTAGTACTCCGCCATCGTTACGCCCGTGTAAACGCTCGCTTCCCTCGCGGCGACGGGCATGTTGGAAGTGTTGGCGACGAGGATGGTGCGGCGCATGAGAGGTTGTTTGGTGCGAGGGTCTATAAGCTCCGGGAAAGATTCCAATACGTCGGTCATCTCATTGCCCCGCTCACCGCAGCCGATATAGACGATGATGTCGGCGTTTGCCCATTTGGCGAGCTGATGCTGAATGACGGTCTTGCCGCTTCCGAAGGGGCCGGGCACGCAGGCTGTTCCCCCCTTAGCGACGGGAAAGAGGGTGTCAATGACTCTCTGTCCGGTGACGAGCGGCTCGTTCGGCGCCATCCGCTTCTCAACGGGGCGACTGCTTCTGACCGGGCACTTCTGCATCATGCAGATGGGGACCGCGCCGTTGCGGGTTTTGACGCGACAGACCTCGTCCGTGACAGTGAATTCTCCTTCGCGAATCTCCTCAATTGTCCCCTCGACGCCGACGGGGACCATGATCTTATGAACCACGACCGGCGTTTCCTGCACTTCCCCTATAATGTCGCCCGGGCTGACGGAATCTCCCTTTTTCAAGACGGGCTTGAAAGCCCATTTTTTCTTTCTGTCGAGGGCTGGCAGCTCGACTCCTTTCTCGATATAGTCGCCGACCTGCCCTCGAATGACCTCCAGGGGCCTCTGGATGCCATCGAATATTCCGCCCATGAGCCCGGGACCGAGCTCCGCGGAGAGGGGCTCACCGGTGGACACGACCGGTTCCGGCGGGCCGATACCCGCGGTCTCCTCGTAAACCTGGATGAAAGCCTGCTCACCTTTCAACCCAATGATTTCGCCGATGAGTCCGTTTTCGCCGACCCGAACAACGTCGTACATTTTGGCGCCGCGCATCTCTTTGGCGACGACCAGGGGTCCTGAGACTCGCGAGATTTTGCCTTCTATCACTCTTTCCTCCCGAACGATCAGATTCGCACATGTCCAATTTACTGCTGGGCGGTTGATCAGAGCACCAGGGAATTTTCACAACCTGAACGTGAGCAGCCTGCTCCGCGACCCGCTCCGAGCGTGAAAAACCGCCACCTTCAGCACTGCTACGCCTTCAATCCTGGCTTCGCGACGCAAAGACATAACCTGCTATCGCGAGCCCCGCTCCGAAGGCAAGGCAGATGATTCCCGATACCATGAGTGGCCACCGTGCATCTTGTTGCGTGTAAGCAGCGCCGGCTTTGACAAAAAAACAGACGCCCGCGATGCCCAGCACGATTCCTCCCAAAGTGATTAGCGAGGAAACGAATTTCGGTTTCATGGATTTCCACCTCTTTCTGGAACCAATGGTACACAGTGTCAAATTTCGGCGCCTACGGCTTTGATTGTCGCTCGCCTGATTCTTTCCGCGGCAAGCCCGATGCCGGGCTGTCTCTCCGGCAAAAGAATCACCGCAGGCAAAGGTTTCAGGTAATAAGGCTCGATGGAGCTTTTCAACTGAGCACCGAGCGTTTCGGAAACGAAAATTGCGGAATATCCTGCCCTGACAATCCTATCCCAGAGCTCTTTGGCGGCGGCTGCGTCGCTGACGCCGAAGGTGTCGAATCCCATCGCCCGAAAAGCCAGCGCGGCATCTCTTGAACCGAGAAAGGCGACGGAAGAAGTTCTGGTGATTTCTTTCTCCTCAGGCATAACTTTCCCTCAAAAGCGGTCGCAGCGAATCCGCCGGCAACGATTTTTCCCTCCCGTGGAGGATAACTCGCAATCGCACGACCTCATTCTCCTTCGCGGCGATGTATCCCACCAACGGTTCAAGCCCGAAGCAGTAGTGCTTCGCCTTTCGCAGGTACTGGACGAGAAAATCATCCGCGAGCCTATCCAGAACGGAAAGGTCCTTTTTGGACTGGTAGGCGTTGGTCGCCTCCCTGAGAATCGTTCGATAGGCGTCGTCCGGCACTCTGGTGACGAGGTCTAAAACCGGCGTCTCAAGGTTCGTCATGAAAAATGCCTTTTCGATGGTTCCTCCGGAAAGAAGGCTCGCCGCAAGCTTCTCCTCCGGCCAACCCATGAGCTGAACCCGCCAGAAGGCTCGCAGGTTGATGAGGTCAATTGTCCTGCGGGCGTATTCCTCAAGGAAGGGATTGACGCGGAGGTTCTTCAGGAACAGTTCGTAGTAGAAGCCGTCCAGTATCGTCTCTATTCCGTCGAGGCTCTCGCTCTCATCCACCGTGGATAGGGCTGCAAGGAGCGTCTCACCCGCGAAGGGGTCAACGTCGCCCTGAACCATTTTCTCTTCGAGAAGGCGGGTGAGTTGTTTCGGCGAGAGAAAGCCGACCTCTGAAAAACCTTCCGGCTTGGCTTGGAGCAGCCTTGCCTTCAAAAGCACTTTGAGGTTGTGAAAATCGTATTTCAGCCGCAGGGTCTTGATAACCTTGCTTCCGAGGGAAAGCTCGCCCACAATGTCGTAGGCCCGCTTCAGTTGCGCCTCCAGAATCGCTTCCGGCTGCCGCTCGCCTGCGGCGAGAAGCTCGGCGTAATCGGAGAACTCACCGAGAGCGCGAAGGACCTCCGGCTGCGTTTCCTCCTCCAGCAATCGCTCCATGTCCGGGGGGGGAATCAATCTGGCTTCGAGGGCTTTGATTCGCCCGACGGCATAAGTGTAGCGGGTGTCGGAACCGGGTCTTGTCGCCTCTTTTCTCTCCGTCATTTCTTCTCTCCGAAGAGGATTCCCGCCACATCGGATTGCAGCTCTTCCCTCAGTTGGGCGAGAAGCGTCGAGAACGAACAGTCCACCTCCACCTCCGCCGTCCTCAATATGAAGCCGCCGTGGATGGTGGGGGAGGCGCCCTCCAGCTCGAGGTTGCCCTTCTTTCCCGCAGCGCTCAGTTCATTGTTGATGCGGGCGATGAGCTCGCTATCAAGCCTTTTTTCATCCTCGGGCGAGACCAACACATGCTCGTCGCCACTCGACACGAGGCTCAAAAGCATCTTACGAATGACAGCCCCGTACTCCTCCGTGGGCAGGTTCACAAGCTCGTCGAGGGCTGCCCGGAAGCAATCCTGGATGAGGTTCTGTTTCTCCTTGAGGACTTCCTTGCGATGCCCCAGCTTGGCCGAGACCGAGGCTCGCAGCTTCTCCAGCTCCGCCTTTTCTTTCGCTTCGCGGATGATACGGTCGCTGATTTCTTTCGCCTGCGACTCGGCTCCGGATATGATTTCCTGGCGCTTGAGGCGACCTTCTTCCTTGATAGCGCTCGCCTTTTCCTCGCCGTTGCTATTGATTCTTTCGAGAATGCCTTCAATCGCCATTTTCAGATCATTACCCCAATTGCTACTTCTTCAAGCGAAAGCCATTTGCAAGCGCCGCGGATGACCCGTCAGGGTTCTTCACGCGTACGTTCCACGTCGTGCCCGCCATCCCCGCAGTTACGGTCGCTGTGATGCTGCTGGGGTCTGTTACAACAACCTTCGAAGCCCTCGGCGCCGGGCCTTCGCCCTTTTCGAAAAGGACTTCCGCTCCCGAGACGAAGCCGCTGCCGACGATGGCGATTTGTCTTGCAGTCCCGGATGCCGGCATTGAATCGGGGCTGATGCTGTCCACGGTAACACCGCCAATCCCCTGAAGGAGCAGGAAAAAAGCTCCCAGACCGAGGATGGCGTAAATCTCCACGAACACCGGCAGAACGATAGCTTTCCCCATTGCCTCCGCTCTCTTGGCCAGAATCCCCACGGAAGCCACCGAGACTTTTCCCTGGTGAATCGCAGAGATGCACTCGACGAAGCTCACCACCAGACAGATCGCGAGAATCTCCCACCCCTGATGGGGTGTCGGAATCGCGCGTGCGCCGAGGAGCTTGAGCTTATTTATAACCAAAAACCCGATGACGAACCCGTAAAAGCCCTGTGTTCCGGGCAGGCTGACGATAGGAATCAGTTTTCCGAACTTCTCCGGGTCCTCGCTGATTACGCCGCCTGCTGCCTGTCCTGCGAGGCCGACGCCGATGGCCGAACCGATCCCCGAGATGGTCATCGCCAGGATGGCCCCTGCCATCGCCAAAATCAAGCCCAGTTCCATATTTCACCTCCTTTTTGCTTCTTTTCGTAAAAGAAGATTCCTGTCTGCCGCCGCAGGCGCGCTGTCCTTCTCGTTCACGCTCCGCGGTCCTCAACGTTCTTTTAGAAAAAGAACCAAAAACCTTCTCATTCTTCAATAACTGTGAATCTATTTTCGATTGCTAAAGGTTGAAAAGGCCTCCCCGTGCCCCTGAAAAACTTGGAGAAGAACTCGACGAAAACTAACCTGATGGGATGGACAAACGCCCCCAACGTGTTCACCATAAGGGTCAGCAGATGCCCTCCGATTATGATGAACACGGCGAAAACAATTCCCACCACCGGGATAAGCTTCCCCATAGTGGCGGCTATGAGGTTGACGGTAGAGGCCATGGCTGCCGTGACCAGCCCCAACGCCCAGAGGCGGGAATACGACAGAATGTCGCTCAAGTATCCGGTGGTCGTTGTGTAAACAGCCAGGACGCCGAAACCAAGCTTCCCGCCCAGAGAAGGCTCGTGCCTTCCATGAGATGCGAGCATAATAACTGCGCCCACTCCAACCAGGCCGAGACAAAGCTTTGTATGCTCCGGAGATAGCGTCTTCAGAAAGATGAGGCCGATGCCCGTCAGACCCGCAAGAAGCAAGAAGACCGGCGCCTGATCCAGAAAAGCGGCGATGTATTGCCTGCGTCGAATGTTGCCGTAAGCCGCCACGGCATAGCCGGTCCACACATTGATAATACCGAGGATGAGAGCGACGTTGAGCACCGCGGTTGGTTTCTCCTGAGGATTGACCAAAATGTGAGGAATTCCGAGGAGATCGCCCAACCATCCACCGGTCAGCGCTCCGATGATAATGGTTGACACTCCGCAGTAGAACAGAAGACGGAAAAACCGCGTTCCCTGGGGGCCCATTTCGAATTTCTTCAGGGCGAAGACCGCCGCCAAAACCAGAATCAAACCGTAAACGGCATCGCCCAGACAATAGCCGAAAAACAGGAAGAAAAACGGCGCGAGGAACGGGGTCGGATCAACGTCACGGTAGGCGGGGTGGCCGTAGATGCCGGTCAAAAACTCAAACGGCTGCACAACCTCCTTGTTTTCCAAGACAATGGGCATCACGTCATCCGGCGAGGGGTCAGAGAGATAAACCCCAACGGTGTCGAATCGTGTTTGCAGTTTCGTCTCGGCGGCGGTGGCGTCCCCCGCTTTTATCCACCCCTGAAGGAAGAAGGTCTCGCTGCTGTAAAGAAGCCGCTCCTTGGCGCCTTCTTTTGTCTCCAGGTTCGAGAAGTAGTCGAGAAGAGCCGCAACTTTCGTCTCTTCGGAGAACAGATTCTTCGCCTGCTCGAGATGAGCGAGACGCTCGGACTCCAACCGTTCTTCCTCGACAGCTATCTCTTGGAGGGTTTCCTGCGCTCGCCTACGGTCTCCTCGGGGCAAATGATGAAACGCGAACTCGTGCTGCCTCAAAAGCTCCGCAACTTCCTCCTCGACAGACCTGAGGTACGCAACGAAGAGGTAAACGTTTGCCCGGTCCTCGCACACCATCTCAAGGTGGACATACGGCAAGGATTCGAGCGATTTTCTCAGCGGCGGAAAGCTCTTTTTTCGAACCGAGCCGAGAGCGCTCGCAGTAAGCTCTGTTCCTTCGAGGGCATCGAGCGGCACGTCGAGGGTAAGCCAGGGAAGAAGCTCCTTACTTCGGCTCTGAAGCTCGATCCTCTTCTTTTCGATCTTCTTGAGAGATGATTCGATTTCCCGGCAGCGCTTGTAAAGGGCGCGGTAGTCGAAATCCTTCAGCAGACCGCGAAGCTCCCCACGCCGGAGGACGGACTTCGCGGCGAGAGGCGACCTCTTTTTTTCGCCCAAGCCCTCAAGAAACGACATGACCCAGGAAAGCTTCTCGACAGCCTCGCTCACGTCCTCGTAACGGACGCTGTGCTGCTCGAACGAGAAATCCTTGTATTCGTTGCTTTTGTCGGTGAGGTCAATGACCTCGACGTTTCCCTCCCCCTGGAGGAACTCGAGGACGCGGTCTCGCTCGGAGCTGTGTCCGATGATGTCAATTTTCTTCAGCGTCGCTATTGCCATTGCGAGGCAAACTTCTCCTTGATGAAGCGTACGGCTTGTTTCCTGTGCTGTTCGGCGCTTGACCGAAGTTCTTCTCTCTCTTTGTTGCTCTTCTTCTTTACTTCCGCGACAATCTCCTCGTTTTCCTTCTGCGCCTCCGCGAGGAGAGCCCTGCCCCGCTGCCGAGTTTCGGTTTCGGCTTTCTTGAGCATTTCCTCGGCTTCTTTGCCGGCCTGAAGGAGGTCTGCCGAAACCGCTTCTCTCGCCTTCTGTGCGAGATTGCGAGCCTCTTCCTCCGCCCGCTGAATTCTCTCCAACGCTTCTTTAACCACCCTCTGTTCCTTTCGGGAAGAGCAATCAGCATGCCCCTCGCCTGCCCAGGCGCATTCCCTTGATAAACGCCGACGCAGCCTTATTCAGCCGCGCCGGAAGGCAGAATTGTACCACAGGCGCGAGAAAAGTGTGAAAGGATTTCTCTGCGGGTATCCCGTAAGCACGTCCGGCCGCCGAGGGATTCTGCGTCAAAACTTCGCTTGCCGCCATGCCCTCATGAACTCACTACCTCGGTACTCCGCACCGGTCGCCGCTTGATGAGAAGACGCCTAACTGACGATATGGAGGTTGAGGAGGTCGAGAATTCTGTTGAGGTCGCGGTCGGAGTAGAATTCGATCTCTATCCTGCCGGTTTTCCTGCCCCGGACGATTTTCACTTTTGTGCCGAGGGCTTTTTGCATTTGCTCCTCGAGGGCTCTGGTGTCCTCATCGCCGGCTGCCTTTGGGGCGGCTGCCCGGGGGGCTGGCGGCGATTTCTTTCTCGCAACAGCCTTTTCGCACTGCCGGACGGATAAGCCTTTGGCGACGACCTCTCTCGCAAGGGCGCGCTGCTGCGCAGGCTTTTGGAGAGCAAGAAGCGCGCGGGCGTGGCCAAAGCTCAACTTCTCGTCGCGGATAAGCTCTTTGACCTCGTCCGGAAGGAACAGAATCCTGACGTAGTTGGCGACGCTGGCTCTGTCCTTGCCAATTCTGGTTGCGACCTCCTGCTGGGTGAGGGAAAACTCTTCCATGAGGCGGTTGAGGGCAGCGGCGCGGTCCACGGGATTGAGGTCATCCCTCTGGATGTTTTCAATCAGGCCTATTTGAAGCACTTCTTCATCGTTGGCCTCGATCACCATTGCTGCAATCACACGTCTGCCAGCCAGCTCGGCAGCCCGCAGCCGCCGCTCGCCGGCGACGACCTCGTAGGCACCCTCCACGGCCCGCACGACAATCGGCTGGATAAGCCCTTTTTGGGCGATGGAGCGAGCCAGCTCGGAAAGCCTTTCCTGGTCAAACGCTGTTCGGGGCTGAAAGGGGCTTCTCTTGACTTCCGATATTCGGAGGTTCACGACCCCGGTCGGTGAGAGAGGCCTGGCGATGACGTCTTCAGGGATCAGCGCGTCGAGACCTTTGCCCAGAGCCTGCTTCTTCATCTGCCACCTCCTTCTGCGGCGTTCTCGCAACATCCAGAATACGAAACAGCCGAACCCAGGGTCAACAAGAATAGTTCGCCTTCGACCCTTCGATCCGTAGAAAAGCAGGAGTTTCCCCAAAAACGGCGAGGGTGACGTTGTAACCTACTGGTAGCAGGGCACAAATCGAAAATGGCAAGTGTGAAGGTCTTTTTTTTGGAGAAAAAATGGGGAAACTTCCTGATGAAAAAGAAGACCTCCTGGGGTAAAAGTTGTGCAGCAAAAAAAGTCATAACCCTCAGGAGGTCTGAGATGAATCGTAACCAAATAGCGAACAAATTAAAAGGGCAAATCCGGGAATTTTCGGGGAAACTTTCCAAGGGTTTGCCCAAAGTGGTGGGGAGGTTCTTGGAAGAGATGTTGTACGGGATTCTGTGTCGGCAATCCGTTCGTGTGTCGGAGATTGGCAGGGCTCTGAACGAGCAGATTAGGCTGATCAAGACAGTCAATCGGTTGTGTCGGCAACTGGGGAGATGTGGGTTGGAGAAGAGGGTCACGGAGAATCTGATCGAGCAAGCAGCTCCTCACATCGAGAAGGATACTTTGTTGATCATAGACCCGTCGGACCTCAGCAAGAAGTACGCGAAGAAGATGGAATACTTGGCGAAGGTGAGGGACGGGAGCGAAAAGAAACTGAGCAAGGGATACTGGACGGTGAGAGTTGTGGGAGCGGAGCTGGACCGGGTGAAAATCATCCCTCTGTATGAACACCTCTATTCCCAAAACGCCCCGGAGTTCGAAAGCGAGAACACCGAGATACTCAAGGCGGTGGACTGCGTGCGGAGGCGAGTGGGGGACAGGGGGATATGGGTGATGGACCGGGGAGGAGACCGAAGGAAACTATTCCACCCTTTCCTTCAGCGAGGCATGCGTTTCATGATCCGTTTGCAGGGCGACCGCCACCTTATCTATCGAGGGAAGAAGGTCTTCGGCATCGACCTGGCGACGTCGTGCCGGATGCCTTACCGGGAGCGGATAATCAGGGAGGAAGGGTCAACAGAGAAGGTTTACAGCATA